>OHAC01002904.1_pt1 | contig 12855 bp, 15 predicted proteins | sample 1577051 | NCBI WGS metagenome assembly OHAC01 (sample SAMEA3541499, study PRJEB24748) | human gut metagenome | biome: human gut; feature: human-associated habitat; material: faeces | place: China | collected 2012 | reverse complement strand
AGAGTAAAAGCATACAAAGTTGTGGATAACGAGAAAGTTTACACCGCTTACAGTGCAAAGAAGAAAGTACGTACGAAATAAAAAGTAAGAAATAAACAGATGGTATTATACAGAGATTCATAGAATACTGTTCGCAAAAAGACAGAGCACAGGCTCTGTCTTTTTGGTGTCAGACATTGTTTACAGCGAATGCAGGAAAGGGGCATAAGTAGGAAAGATGTTAGATATGCTATTAGAACAGGAGAAATTATTGAAGATTATCCAGATACATATAAATTTGAAAATGATTTGAAAACACGAAGAAAGAGGTGAGGACTGTGTGTATGTATTGTAAAAATAGTTCGTTTAAAAAGAGTATCACAACACATGTTGTGAATTATAAAGACTGCATTATTGTAATTAAAAATGTCCCATGTCTTGAATGTGATCAATGTGGAGAAAAATATTATACGGATGATGTGGCTGAAAAGTTGGAAGAAATCATTGATACGGCAAAGAAAATGATGCAGGAGATTGCAGTGATTGATTACCAGCAAGCTGCATAATAGCAGGGAGGGAAGTACGTGAAATGCCGTATAGGCAAGAAATTCTATACATACAGAAAATTGTAAAGAAAGTCTGGTTTATTTTAAACTGGATTATTATGTCAGGAAATTTCTGAAAGAGAAGAAAGATCTGTTTGATTTTTATGATGAAGGTGCATCCGTGAATCTGGAAGATATTGTCTTCATTGGTAAGAATGGTGTAATCTGTGATACGATAACGCATGAAAAGTATTGCGCGGTTTCGGATGATCTGTTGTCTGAGATAGAGAAAAACAGGAAGTACTGATTCATCCTGAAAGAGTTTGCAACAATGGTGAAAGTTAAGATTTCACTGATTATAATCTCCGGCAGATTGCAGAGGTACCCAGAAGGATATATTATAGTGTGCACTTCGCAGCAAAATGCCGGAGATATTTTTGAATATCAGATTTTTCAGACTTCCCAGCGACCGGATGCACCGCAAGGCAGCACCAGTCCATTGCTGGAAACAGGAAGTCCGACTTCCTGGGAATCGACATGTCCGTGAAAAGCGGCAAGTTCGGTTGCCAGCATGTAGGTAAGGACAGCAGGAGCCAGTCCGGTTGTATAGGAATTGACAAGGAAGAAAAGCGGTTTATCGCTTAAAAGCTTTGCACAAAGCTTGATGAGCGGATGGATCGCTTCTTCTATTTTCCAGATTTCCCCTTTTGGTCCACGGCCGTAGGAAGGCGGATCCATGATAATGGCATCGTAATGATTGCCGCGGCGGATCTCACGCTCTACGAATTTTACGCAGTCATCGACGATCCAGCGGATCGGCGCATCGCCCAGTCCGGAAGAACGTGCATTTTCCTTTGCCCAGGTGACCATGCCCTTGGAGGCATCTACGTGTGTAACGCTCGCTCCGGCAGCGGCAGCGGCAAGCGTAGCACCGCCGGTATAGGCAAAGAGGTTCAGAACTTTGATCGGGCGGCCGGCATTTTTGATCTTTTCAGAAAACCAGTCCCAGTTGGTAGCCTGCTCCGGGAACAGACCAGTATGTTTGAAACTGAAAGGTTTTAACTGAAAAGTCAGACCGAGTTTCTGATAATGAATGCTCCACTGTTCCGGGAGATCAAAAAATTCCCATTCACCGCCGCCACGTTTGCTGCGGTGATAATGTGCATTCGGGCGTTTCCAGCCGCGGAGCGTTTTCGGAGTGTCCCAGATAACCTGCGGGTCCGGACGAACCAACGTATAATTTCCCCAGCGTTCCAGTTTTTCTCCTTTGGAAGTATCCAGTACTTCATAGTCTTTCCAGTTTTCGGCAATCCACATAATAATGTCCTTTCGTGTTTTTGAATTTTATAATAAAAATAATCAGTATAATATCTTGAGACCTGTTGTTTTTCAGATTTCTTTGGAACGGAACCAGTACGTATAAAAATCTTCAAAGCCAAGTGAGGTATAGAGATTTTTGGCAGCGGTATTTCCTTCCACAACCTGAAGATAAGCGTGTGTCGCTCCTTTTTTCTGTGCTTCTGTCAGAATCGAACTGCAGATCGCACGTGCAAAATGCTTTCTGCGGCAGCTTGCATCGACATAGATCGCATACAGTCCAATGTGTCCGCGGTCAAGAATCCCAAGACCGGAAGCAACCATACGTCCTTCAATCTCAATGCAGGCAACGATCGTCTCTTTCGGAATCGCCTTGAACATAGATGGTACGATACGGCGAAGCGTCGGTCTGGTTGTGCCGTTTAAACGAAACAGGGAATCAATCCATTCGTCTGTGATCCGGTCGCGGAGCTGCACAGCGATATGTCCCGGATAGAAAACAGAAGAAGGCAGATTGGAGTTTCTTCCATAATATTCATATTCGACCGAGTCTGCCGGATAAGGATGAAAATTTGTCATAGGCATCGTCATAACTTCGGTGGTATGGCGGATCTGATAGCCTTTTTCTTCCAGAAGTTTGTCAAAAGACGGAGCCAGAAGCGGATTGATCTTAAAATTCGATGGTGTGTGATAGTTGCGGTACTGTGCTTCGCAGTAGGCGATTTTTTCTTCGATCGGGATCAGGGAATCGCCGACCTGTTCCACACTGTTAGTACGGTAAGTATAATTATGAGAAAACCGGATCAGCCAGCCGTCATAAAGTTCAATCTTGTGGGATGGCCAGGCATTCAGCGAGATTTCCTCAATCAGTTTCATATAAGCAGCGTCTTTTTGCATACAAATGCTCCTTTGTCAAGTCAGTCATGGGGTACAGAATATCTGCGTACCCAGTATTCTTAGTATAGCGATTCGGAATGAGAAAATCAAGCAGGTTCTGAAGAAAGCAACGCTTGACCATGCAACCATTTGTAGGTATCATAGAACCGTAAAGAAAAGTTCTGAATCTACAGGAGGCGATTTGGCAATGAAACTTGGATTTATCGGCTGCGGAAATATGGCGAAAGCCATGCTTGGCGGCATTTTAAAAAATGAGATCTGTGCAAAAGAAGATGTGATCGCTACGGCAAAGAGCGGGGCGAGCAGGGAAAATGCCAGAAATACTTATGGAATTCAGGTAACCGCAAATAATATAGAAGCAGCAAAAAATGCAGATATCCTGGTGCTGGCAGTGAAACCGATTTTTTATGAGGAAGTGATCCATCAGATCCGCGATGTGGTAGATGAGAAGAAGATCATCATTTCCATTGCACCTGGAAAAACACTGGAATGGCTGGAAGAGCAGTTTGGTAAAAAAGTAAAACTGGTCAGATGTATGCCGAACACACCGGCACTGGTCGGCGAGGGTATGACCGGTGTATGTTGTAACGAAGAAGTAAACGATATGGAGATGCAGGAAGTGCTGCGAATCCTGGAAAGCTGCGGAAAAGCAGAAGTGCTTCCGGAGCGGCTGATCGACGTAGTGGTTTCAGTCAGCGGAAGTTCACCGGCATATGTATTCATGTTTATTGAAGCGATGGCAGATGCAGCCGTTGCCGACGGCATGCCAAGGGCACAGGCATATCGTTTCGCGGCACAGGCAGTGCTTGGCAGTGCAAAGATGGTGCTGGAGACAGGCAAACATCCTGGAGAACTCAAAGATATGGTATGCTCACCGGGCGGAACGACGATAGAGGCAGTGCGTGTGCTGGAAGAAAAGGGGATGAGAAGTGCTGTGATCGAGGCGATGAAAGCCTGTGTGAAAAAAGGACGGGAAATGTAAAACAACAAGGAGGCAAAACCAATGAATGAGAAAACAGTATGGGAATCTTATTCCGAAGAAGAAAAAAAGAAAGTATATGATTTTTGCGAAGAATACCGTACCTTCCTCTCAAACTGCAAAACAGAGCGGGAATGTGTAAAAGAAATCTTAAAAGAGGCAAAAGAACACGGCTACAGGAGCTTAAAAGAAGTGCGTCAGTCAGATGGAAACCTGCAGGCAGGCGACAAGGTTTATGTTTCTATCATGGGAAAGACACTGGCACTGTTCCATATCGGAAAAGAACCGATGGAAAAAGGTATGAATATTTTAGGTGCACACATCGACTCTCCACGTCTGGATTTGAAGCAGAATCCGCTTTATGAAGCCGACGGACTCGCAATGCTGGAAACACATTACTATGGTGGAATCAAAAAATACCAGTGGGTAGCACTGCCGCTGGCACTGCACGGCGTTGTGGTGAAGAAAGATGGGACGAAAGTTGAGATTGCATTAGGCGAAGCTCCATCTGATCCGGTGATCGGCATTTCTGATCTGCTTCCGCATCTGGGCAGAAAACAGATGGAAAAGCGCGGCAATGAAGTGATCGAAGGCGAAGATCTGAATATTTTATTTGGCAGCATTCCACTCTCCGGAGAAGAAAAAGAGCCGGTCAAAAAGCAGATCCTTCAGTTATTAAAAGAGAAATATGATATAGAAGAAATGGATTTTATTTCCGCAGAGCTGGAAGTTGTTCCGGCAGGAAGTGCCAGAAACTACGGGCTGGATGAAAGTATGATCATGGGATATGGCCAGGATGACAGAGTGTGTGCATATCCATCTTATAAAGCAATGTTTGAACTGGATAAACCGAAGTATACCAGCGTGTGCCTGCTGGTAGACAAAGAAGAGATCGGCAGTGTTGGTGCGACCGGTATGCATTCCAGATTTTTTGAAAATGCAGTGGCAGAGATCATGGAGGCAGCCGGAGATTACAGCGAACTGAAAGTGCGCAGGGCACTTCAGGGATCCAGAATGTTGTCCTCCGATGTCAGTGCAGCTTACGATCCAAACTATCCGGCAGTCATGGAGAAGAAAAACAGTGCTTTCTTTGGCAAAGGACTGACGTTTAACAAATTTACCGGTTCCAGAGGAAAATCCGGCTCCAACGATGCCAATGCAGAATACATCGCAAGAATCCGTAAAATCCTTGACGAAAATCAGGCGGCATTTCAGACGGCAGAGCTTGGCAAAGTTGACGAGGGCGGCGGCGGAACGATCGCCTACATTCTGGCAAATTATGGAATGGAAGTCATTGACTGCGGTGTGGCAGTCCAGAATATGCATGCACCGTTTGAAGTGACAAGTAAGGCAGATATATACGAGGCATTTAAAGGTTATCTGGCATTTTTACAGGGCATGGGTGAAAGAGAACTTTAAAAAGGGAAAGGGTGAGGATGAAATTATGAGTGCAGATTTAAGAAAACCAATCCGCTGTTCAGGGTGCGGCGCCATGAACCATCCGGATTCCTGCTTTTGTCAGGAATGTGGAGCACCACTTGGAAGAATGCGGACGCAGAATCCGGACGGAATGCAGAATCAGAGACAGCAGATGCAGAATCCAGGTGGAATGCAAAATCAGCAGATGCAGACGGCGGAAAAATCCAGCAACACAACGATCATTGCTGCAGTGGTTGCCGGAATCGCAGTTGTATTTGTGATCGGAGTTGTGATCGCTCTGGTCGTATTTGGAAACAGCGGAAGAAAACAGACAAAGACAACCGCGAAAACGACTCCTCTGGAATCTGCGGATGTGCAGGGAAATCAGGCAGAGGACACGGAAGCGGATGTGCAGGCAGATATTGATGCGGTCAATAACAGAAGCTGTACGGTTCAGGGAACCATTTATTATACAGGCAATTCCAAAGAGCCGGTTCTGGTTCTTAAGGAAGCACAGTCCGTTTATGTAAACAGTACAACCGGGGAGCGGATTCTCTATAATTCCGTGAGCAGCATTTCGCTGGCATCCTATCCGATCACCGGAGAGAAAATGAAACGCTATAATAATGTGGAAGTAGCAGTTGACGGTGCACTTTGGGCAGAAGATGATGTGATCTATATGGATGTAGATGACGTTTTTGGTGAACCAAAAGAAGAAGTGACCGAGAAGAAAACGGAGAAAGAAACGGAGCCAAAAGCAGAAAGCAGAACGGTTACTACACCATCAAATGCAGACTATATCCTTCCGGACAGCGACAAAAAATATCTGACCAGTTCCGATGTTGCCGGTTTAAGTGTCCGTGAGATCAACTATGCAAAAAATGAAATCTATGCAAGACATGGCAGAAAATTTGATTCGAAAGAACTGCGTGAGTATTTTGAAAGTAAATCCTGGTATTATGGATCTGTCTCACCATCAGATTTCTCCACAAAAGTATTCAACAAATACGAAAATGCGAACATTCAATTCCTGGATAAAAAGGAAAAAGAACTGGGTGTTTATCAGTTGGATCAGTAGCAGGAGGAGCACATGAAACAGACAAAAGGAAAATGGTTTCTGCTGGTTCTGCTTCTGTGTACGGCAGTTGTGGCAGGAATCTGTGTGGTCAGCACAGTGAAGGTAAAGAAAAAGGAACAGACTGTGGCAGCTCTGGAGTCAGAAGTGCAGAAAAAAGAGAGTGAACAGCAGACACAGCCACAGACAGAGAGCGAAACGCAGGTTCAGACAGAAGCAAAAACAGAAGTCCAGACGGAAACACAGACCGAAGAAGTAAGCGAAACCGTGACAGAGACGGAAACAGAATCCCAGACGGCAGAAAACGGACACGTTGTAGCAATCGATCCGGGACATCAGGGAAGCTGGGTTGATATGAGTGCGCAGGAGCCAAGCGCACCGGGTTCCAGTGAAACAAAGGCAAAAGCAACGACCGGAACACAGGGGAGATATACCGGTGTTCCAGAGTATCAACTGAATCTGGACATTTCCCTGGCACTTCAGAAAGAACTGGAAAACCGTGGTTATCGTGTCGTTATGACACGTACGGATAACGATACGGCGATCAGCAATGCGGAGCGGGCACTTAAGGCATATGACGAAGGCGGAGAAATTTATGTCCGTATTCATGCAAACGGAAGTGATGATGGCAGTGTAAGCGGAGCACTGGGTATGACACCATCGTATGATAATGCCTATGTGTCTGATCTGGCAGGAGACAGTTATCGCCTGACGGAGTGCATTTTAAATGCCTACTGTGAAAAGACCGGTTTTGCCAATCTTGGGATTCAGTATCATGATGATATGACCGGGATCAACTGGAGCAAAATTCCGGTTATGATCCTGGAAATGGGATTTATGACGAACGAGCATGATGACACAGCAATGCAGGATGCCCAAATGCAGACCAGCATGGTAAATGGAATTGCAGATGGCATAGATCAGTATTTTGGGAGATAAACATGGAAAAGAAAACACAAAAAGGCATATTGGCCGGAATATTGATCTGCCTTGTCCTGCTTCTGCTTCTGGGATATCAGAGCGTAAAAAACAGCAGGAGATATCAGCAGTTACAGACAAAAGAAGAAAACCTGAATGAAAGGCTTTCTGCTCTGGAGAAAAAAGCCGGAGAAAAAGAAAAGGTAGTGGTAAAAGAAACCGCAAAGACTCCGGAAACGGCACATGTGGAAGAAAATAGAGAACCGGAAAGCGAGACAAAAACCAGAGAAAGTGAAAGCAAGGATGAAACGGATGGCAGTCAGGCTGTTCTGAATCTGCATCTGGATACTTACCTGGATGGAGAAGAAGCAAGCGGTGCAAAATGGGCAATCAGCATACAGAATCTAAGTGATGGTGCACGCTATGAGAAAAATGCAGAAGAATCCATGCAGTCAGCAAGTGTGATCAAGGTATTTATCATGGCAGCCGTCTACGGGAAAATCTGTTATCCGGCAAGTGACCAGGAAGCCGTCTATGCCCCGGAGCAGTATGAGGGAGAACTCAAAGAACTTCTGACCAATATGATCACAGTCAGTGACAATGAGGCAGCAAACCGTCTTGTAGAACTGCTTGGAAATGGTGATTTTGAGGCAGGTAAGCAGATTGTCAATGCTTTTTGCCGGGAAAACGGCTATACCGGAACGCATCTGGGACGGCGTTTTCTGGAAGAAAATCCGACCGATGATAATTTTACAACGGCCGCAGACTGCGGGAAACTTTTGCGGGCAATCTATGAGGGAAGCTGCGTTTCACAGGAAGCTTCTGCCAAAATGCTGGAACTCTTAAAAGGGCAGACCAGAACCGGAAAGATTCCGTCCGGACTTCCTCAGGGCATCACAGCGGCAAACAAGACCGGAGAAATGTCCGAAGGATATGGACTTGGCTGTATAGAAAACGACATTGCCATCGTTTACGGCGAACAGCAGGATTATGTGATCTGCGTACTGGCAAACGACCTTGCAGGAAGAAATGAAGAAGCCATCCAGAAGATACAGGAAATATCTTCCTATGTATATGAGATGCTGAGATAGGAAAAGATTATCTGTTGACAAAGAAATTGTGACAGCATATAATAAAAGTACGAAAAAACGTACGAAAAATAGAACGCATTGAGTGGAAATGGGGTGTAGAAATGCTGGCAGTGAAATCAATGATTGTAAGAGATAATTTTAAAAAATTTTGTGATAAAGTTTTTCATGGTGAAACATTGATTATATCAAGACCGAAGAATGAAAATGTGGTACTCATCTCAGAGCAGGAATATAACGAGATGATGAAAGCAAAGAGAAATGCAGAATATCTTGCTATGCTTGATAAGTCTATGAAGGAAGCGGAAACTGGCGGTTTCATTGTAAAGACAGTGGATGAATTAGGAGCTTACGAGAAATGAATGTGATATTCACACCGACAGCGTGGCAACAATATACGGCTTGGCAAAAAGAAGATAAAAAGATAGTAAAACGTATAAATGAACTTATAAAAAGTATTGATCGAGATGGATTGCTGGAAGGAATAGGAAAACCTGAACCGCTAAAACACAGAAAAGTATGCAGTAGAAGAATCAATGATGAGCATAGACTGACATACAATTTTGACAGCAACCAAAATTTGATCATATATTCATGTAAATATCATTATGAAGATTAAATAACAATAAATAATGTTTTTAAACAGTGGACAAAACCCGGCGCATGCCGGGTTTTGTTTACGTTATGTCAGAAACGTGACAGCCGGATAAATTTACAGCGCTCCTGCTTCGTTTCATTGCTTTGATTAGTTGAAGAACAGCAGATATTTCCTCTTCGGTCAGTCCGGAAAAATCAACATTCTGTTTTTGCTCTACTCCCAGCAGATAGTCCGTCGTGACATGAAAGATCTGGGAAATGTGGATCAGGACGTCATAGGAAGGAAGACGCAATCCTGTTTCATAAGCACTGATTACAGATTTGGTCAGCCCCAGTTTTTGTGATAACTGTGCCTGAGTCATATTATTTTGCAGACGCAACGATTTAAGCGTGTTGCCAAAGTCCACCATAAAAAGCCTCCTTTTTGGTTATGATACTATAGGCATAGTATTTAATTGGTGTATTAAGTATTGAGTTAGTTGACAAACACGTTTTGAGTATCTATAATAAAAATATCGTAATAAACAGAACAATATAAGGAAGGAGAGAAGAAACAAAAATAGCTTAGGGGTAAAAAGGTCTATAAAAATATTTATGTAAAAGGAGTTTGAAAAATGCGAAAGATGAATCTATGTAAAAAAGCAGTACTGTTAAGCGGCTTAACCCTGACGATGTTCATGACAGCCTGCGGCGGCAGTAAGAAACCAGGGGATATGCTTATTGGAAGCTGGGTGTCAGAACATAATGAGATTGTTACTTTTGAAAAAGATGGAACCTGTACAGCACCATTTACTTACAATGCATCCTGGTGGGAGAGTGCAGATCATTATACAGTAAAAGATGATGGTACCTTGATATTAAGCAGTGATGAAGGCCATGCAGGCGGTTCTTACGAAAAAGCAGATACAGAAGAGGAAGCATTAGATGATGTTGATGCGTATTATGTGGACAAAGATAAATTTATTATAAAGGAAGAAATCTATACGAGAACAAAATAGAAATAGAAGAAAGGGAAGAAAATGCATAAGGAAAACTATCACTTTTTAGTACTGGGGTTAATTTTTTCAGCATTTGTGCTAATAGGATGTTCAAATAATCAAAAAACAGAAGAAACTATAATGGAAAGCAATACAAATGATGAGTATGAAAACAGCGAAGAAGCAGCATACGAGACAGAAACAGAAGATGATACAAACGATGACTATGAAGATGACGAAGATTATGAAGATGAAGCAGTGGTAGACAATCATATAGATCTCATTTATAAATTTAACGAAGGCGTGCAATGGGTAAAAAATAGCAGTGTAAATGATTTGTACGATGGTTATATCTGTGTGGATAAGGAGGGAAATGCTCTGTTTTCTATAAATAATCCAGATATAACAAATGTTTCAAATTTTCAAAACGGTTATTCTTTTATAGAGACAAACGATGCTATTTATGAGATTGATTTGAATGGAAATATAACAAACAGCTATATGATATCGGATAATATTACATTTAAAACATATGCCGATGGGCAGATCTGGATGGAAGAATATAATTCAGGTTTTGACAGCGCGGCCTATATATATACGTTATATGATGAAAATGGGAAGAAGCTTACGGAATTTTCGGTAGAAGGGACAGAACCTCTCTATAAGATTGATTATTGCGGAAAAGGTGTATGGCATTGCGAACAAGGGTATTATTGTACACAGAGTGATAAATGGATAGAGGATAATTATGGCAGTGTGTACTTTGATGAAGATACGATTGTTTTAGATTTGCGTGCTGAAGATTCAGATGATTCAGATAATACAGATCATAAAGTAAAGAAGATTATGATGGATACAAAAGGAAACATCACGGAAGAAGATATGACCGTAGAGACTGAATGGGTCTGGGCTGCTGCGTATGATATAAAGGATGGATACTGTGTTATGAAGGATTATGAAGATCATTTAGTTTCCTTCAATGTTTCATCAGGTGAAATTAAAGTAATGGATAATGAATATGCGGAAACAATAAACTGGGATTGGTTGCCGGATGACTTAGTGTTTACAGATGGGCGCATTGTACTTCCTCTCACAGGAAAAGATGAGGAAGAGTATATAGGACTTTTTGATACTTCCTGGAATATTGTGGGTGAGCCGATTCGCTGTGGGAGATATGAACTTTCGGAAGGAAGATTAGTAGCAGTGCCAAAAGTTCTAAGTGGTGATGGAAGCACATATGAGCAAATAATAGTTTATGATACAAATTTTGCACAGGTATTTAACGGATCTGAAAAAGGGTATAAAGCTATTACGCCTTATAAGAGTGGAGTTGCATACGTTTTAAATGAGGATGCTGGTTCGTTATTGCTTGAGAGCGTAGATACGCTCTTTGGGTCGGCGGATGATTATCCGATATTAGATGGTGCGTGGAAGCCGATTGATGAAAATGGAGAATATCTTTATGATACAATTAACATGGATCATATAAAAGCAGTCGAATTGAAATAGCAAATAAGCCCGGCAACAGCCGGGTTTTGCTATAATGGAGGAGAAGCAATGAACAAAACAAGAAAACGGTGGCTGCTGTTTGTGTTTGCACTGTGCATGGTGATGCTGGCAAAACCAACAAATGCAATGGCAGCATCGAAAAAGTACGTACGTTCTTTAACGGTGGCAAAAAAGACGGTAAGTATCACAAAAGGAAAAACGAAGAAAGTAGCTTATAAGGTAAAAGTAAAAGGGAAAGCCAGCAAAAAAGTGACCGTAAAAACATCAAACAAAAAAGTAACGGCAAAAGTAAAAGGCGGAAAGATTGTAATCACTGCAAAAAAAGCTGGTACAAGCAAGATTACCATTACAACAAAAGGAAAAAGTAAAAAAGGAATAAAGCTGAAAAAATACATTAAGGTGACGGTTACGGAAGGAAGCCTGCAAAATCCGAATATGAAAAAAGACAACAGTATGAAAGCAGGACAAAAAGTAACCTGGGATTGTGTATGGTTTGGAAGTTATCCGCAAAGAGAGGTCATTTCAAAAGAAATGCAAAGCTCATACAGCACGAAAAATCGTATCTGGTATGATAAGGATACGGTGATTTTAGATGACAATGTGTATCAGACTTTGCAAAATGCAGATGAATGGGATCAGAATGATGAAATCGTTGTGGATGGAAGCAAGTATCGCAGAATACAGAAAAGTGATGCAAGAGAGGTTTCAGACGATACGACTCCGTGGTATTGCTGGTATTCCTGGAATGTAACAGGTGGTGACAGCACATGGCATTATTTTAAGTATGAACCGATTAAATGGAGAGTCCTTTCCACAAATGATAAACAGGCACTGCTGTTGGCAGATGTTTCGCTGGATGTACAAAAATACTATGATGCAGATTATGAGGATCTGCCACTCAACAATATGACGAAAAACAACTGGAAAGCAAGTAGTTTGAGAGCCTGGCTGAATCAGACAACATACCGGGAAAAGAGTTTTGCTGACACAGCTTTTACTTCAGAGGAACAGGCGGCGATTATAAATACCGTTTCGGAAAATAAAGTGACTGATAAAATACGTCTGATTTCAACAGAAGAGATATGGGGCAGCACGACAGCAGAGAGTTATGGTTTTACAAAGGACAACAGTGTCAGCGATGAAGCACGCCGCAGCAAAACCAGTACCTATGCCAAGGCAATGGGAATCTCGATCAGCAAGGAAACAAAGGGATACAGCAACTGGTGGATCTGCCCGGCAAATGGTTCCAGTGTACAGTATGATGGACAGAGACAGCCGTGGGGAGATATGATCAGTATCACTTATCTGGATGGGGTAAGACCAGTGTTGAAACTGGATCTGTCAGCAGATGCACAATATTCTTATGCAGGAACGGTATCTTCTGATGGAACCGTGAAAGAGCAAAAAATGGAAAAATAATAAGAGAAAGGAATGAACTTCATGAAAACACACACATATATTTTTAAACATTTATTTTTATTCTGTCTGCTGGCACTGGCAGTAGCTTTCGGTAATCCAACCGGGCATACGACCGTATCAGCAGCAAAGAAAGCAT
>OHAC01002902.1_pt1 | contig 12858 bp, 10 predicted proteins | sample 1577051 | NCBI WGS metagenome assembly OHAC01 (sample SAMEA3541499, study PRJEB24748) | human gut metagenome | biome: human gut; feature: human-associated habitat; material: faeces | place: China | collected 2012 | reverse complement strand
TTCTTTAGTCTTCTACACCTTTGTCTTTTAAGTAGTTGATAACATCACCAACTGTGTTTAATTCTGCAAGGTCATCAGATGGAATCTCAACATCATATTCTTCTTCTAATGCCATAACTAATTCAAATAAATCTAATGAATCAGCATCCAGATCTTCTTTAAAAGATGCTTCTAAAGTAACTTCATCTTCGCTTACACCTAACTGATCTGCAATGATCTCTTTCATCTTCTCTAACATAATGATTCTCCTTCACACTCTAATTAGTTTGATTCTCAAAGTATACATTCTTCAACTGTCTTCTGTCAAGTTTTCTTGTAAATTTACCTTTATATTATACGAAACTATACGTGATTATGCAAGTCTATCCTTGCCATTCTATGCATCTTTTATGAAACATTTTCATATTATTCTGTATACTATATACTCCATAAAACACTTCACAAAATTACCATATTTTCAACACAAACTGTTCAGACTTTTATCACAGTTTGATTTGTTTTTTTCCCTAAAATAATAAGAGTTATCGCAAAAAGGAGGACAATATTTTGATAGAAGTAAAACATCTGACCAAAAAATATGGCACACATCTCGCTGTAGATGATCTGTCATTTACCATTGAAAAAGGGCGAATCTATGGATTTTTGGGTCCAAATGGAGCCGGTAAATCTACAACTATGAATATTATGACTGGATATATCGGTGCGTCGAGTGGAGAGGTTATCATCAATGGTCACAATATTCTGGAAGAACCTGAGAAAGCAAAAAAATGTATCGGATATCTTCCAGAGATCCCACCTTTATATCTTGATATGACAGTATCTGAATATCTGTATTTTGCTGCTGAATTAAAAAAAATTCCGAAAGCTGACCGCAATGCACAGGTTATAAAAGTTATGGAACTGATCAAACTTGTTGATATGAAAGACCGATTGATCAAAAACCTTTCCAAAGGTTATCGCCAGAGAACAGGTCTTGCCGCTGCAATTCTTGATTTCCCAGATATTATCATCTTGGATGAACCGACCGTTGGTCTCGATCCAAAGCAGATTATCGAAATCCGTGAACTGATCCGTACACTCGCTAAGGACCATACGGTAATCTTAAGTTCTCATATTCTTGCTGAAGTCCAGGAAATCTGTGACGATATCCTGATCATTTCCAAAGGAAAATTAATCGCTGAGGGAAGCCCTGATGAATTAGAAGAATTAACACACGGAAAAGAAACCATTGAGCTTACGATCCTGGCGGATGAAACTTCCGTAAAACAGGTTCTTTCTGATTTTTCTGATATTGATGATGTCAACTGGCTTGACGTAAGTGAAAACAGCTGCCATATCCAGATTAATACAAACAAAGATTCACAGGAAATCTGTGCCAACCTTTCTCTTAAATTTGCACAGAAAAAAATGCCTGTGACACAGATGTTTGTGAATAAGGCTACTCTTGAAGATATTTTCCTAGAATTAACTGGAGATGAAATTGTTTCTGAAGCTTCTGACAACATTTCTGAAACAACCTCGAAAAGAAAATTCAAAAAGCCATCAATTAAACTATTTAAGAGAAATAATGGAGGTGTCAAATAATGCTTGCTATCTACAAAAGGGAAGTCCTTTCCTATTTTAACTCTATGATCGGATGCGTATTTGCAGCATTCTTAACGATCATTGGTGGAGTATATTTTATGGTTTATAACCTTTATAATGGTTACCCATTTTTTGCCTACTCTCTGGCGGGCGTTATTTTTATGTTATTAATCTCTGTGCCTGTTTTATCTATGAAATCTTTTGCAGAAGACCGAAAGAATAAAACTGACCAGTTATTATTAACTTCTCCTGTTTCACTTGTTGAGATCGTGTTAGGAAAATATCTTGCTATGGTAACTGTATTTGCAATTCCATGTGTGATCTACTGTATTTTCCCACTGATCATCAAACTTCAAGGAACTGCCCATTTTCTTGTTGATTATTCATCCATTCTGGCCTTTTTCCTGCTTGGATGTGTATTTATTGCAATCGGAATGTTTTTATCATCTTTGACAGAAAGTCCTGTGATCGCAGCGATCACTACTTGTGCAGCATTGTTTTTCTTTTATCTGTTGGACAATCTGCTGCAGTATTTTCCTTCCAGTGCGATCAGTAATCTGGTCATCTGGATCATTATATTTGCTCTGATCGGTCTTCTGATCTACCATATCACAAAAAATCAGATGATCGCTGGCATTGTCACTGGCATTGGATGTATCGCTGGTATCGTTGTTTATTTTGTGAAGAAAACATTGCTTGAAAGTCTGTTTTCTACTTTATTAGGACACCTTGTATTAACTGATATTTTTTATAATTTTTCTCAGAATTACATTTTTGATCTCGGAGGACTTCTGACTTATCTGTCATTGATCATTCTTCTGGTGTTCTTAACAGTACAGACATTTGAAAAAAGACGTTGGAGTTAGGAGGAAGTTATCGTGAATAAAATCAAAAAATTATTTCAAAGCAATGATTCGAAACGTGGATCTTATACTCTTGCTATGACATCCATCGTGATCGCGATCGTTATCATTTTTAATATGATCGTCAATCTGATCCCTGAAAATAAGCGACAGTTTGATATCAGCAGTACCAATATTTATGAAATCTCATCAAAAAGTGAAAAGATCATCAAAAAAGTTGATGATGACGTCACTTTTTATGTTCTTGCAGAAAAGGACAGCACTGATAAAAGGATCAAAACTTTCATCAATAAATATGCATCTTTATCAAGCAAGATTCATGTCAAATGGATCGATCCTGTGCTTCATCCATCTGCATTGACAAAATACAGAACCGAAGAAAACAATATCGTCATCTCTTGTAAGAAAACCAACCGTACAACAACTGTTTCGTTTGATGATATATTAGTTTCCTCAGATTCTTACTACAGTACTTCCTCTTCCGCTTCATCATTTGATGGGGATGGGCAGCTTACAAGTGCTTTAAATTATGTAACAAGTGACAAAGAATATAAAGCTTATTATACTTCTGGCCATGGAGAATCATCCTTATCTTCCGAGGTCACAAGTCTTCTTACAAAATCAAGAATTTCCACAAGTGATCTGCTTTTAATGACTGCAACATCCATTCCTGATGATTGTGATCTACTGATCATCGATGGGGCTACAAGCGATTTTACAAAAGATGAAGTAAAACTATTATCTTCTTATCTGAAGAGAGGTGGAAAAGTTGTTACTTTACTTGCCCAGACAAATAAGAGTATGAAAAACTTATATGGTCTGTTAAAAGACTACGGTTTAACTGTTCAAAGCGGATATATTGCAGATACAGAACGTTCATATCAAGGAAATTATTATTACTTGATCCCAAATCTTTCTGTAAGTGGTGATATGGCTTCTGGAATTTCATCAAACTCTGTTATGATGATCAATTCGAAAGGTATGACACAGAGTACTCCAGCCAGAGATTCTATTTCTACCGATTCATTTATGACAACATCCAGCAATGGATATGCTGTCACTGAAAAGAAACAGACACAGGGAACTTATGTCCTTGGGGCAACTTCCACAGAATCTGTCAAAGTCAAAAACAGTAAAGGAAAGAAAGTTACAAAAGAAAGCCGGCTGACTGTTTATGGAAGTAATATGCTGATCGATGAGCAGATCACAAGTTCTTTCTCATCCTTAGAAAATCTGACATTATTTACAAACTCTGTGACCGCAAGTTTAGATAATGCCGATAATGTTTCTATCTCTCCAAAGAGTCTGGAAGTCAGCTACAATACGATCGCTCATCCTGGACCATTCAGTATCCTTGTAGTCTTTGTAATTCCAGTTGGTCTGATCATTGGCGGATTCATTGTATGGTTTAGACGCAGACGCCGTTAGGAGGTTTTCATGAAACAGAAAAAAACATTACAGATTTTACTTCTCGTATTTGCAGGACTTCTTGTCCTGTATGCGGGAGTGAATTTATACCAGAAAAATAAATCTTCCAAGAAGGATTCGGATCAGACAATGATCTCTGATTTAAAGAGTTTAACTTCTATCTCTTATAACAATAATGGAACAATTCTTTCTTTCGCAAAACAGAGTGACAAATGGTATTATACAAAAAATAAAAAATATCCGATCACTCAGTCCTCTCTCGAAAGTCTTGCTTCTACATTTCAAAAAGTTGAGGCTGTCAGAGAACTTAAAAATACAGATGCTCCAAGTGACTATGGCCTTGACAAGCCAACTTATACAGTTAGTGTCAAAGACAAAACTGGAAAATCCATGACTTATTATATTGGAAATGCAGCCGGTGAAAATTACTATATAACTTATGGAGATAAATCAAAGATTTATACCGTATCTTCTGATATTATATCTAGTTTATCTTATTCTTTAGATGATCTGATCGAGACAGATACTTTCCCTACGTTAAGTACTGGAAATCTTAAAAAAGTTTTGGTCACTCAGAACGGTAAGACAAAGACTTATACTAGCAAGAAGAAAAATCTTGATGGAATCGCTGGCGGTTTGGGTGTATTTACTTTTGGAGACTGTCAGAATTATTATGCGAGTCAGACAGATCTTGCAAAATATGGACTGGATAAGAATTCTCGAATCACAGTCGATATCACTTATAAGGATACGGATACAAAGAAAACAAAAAATGTTGTGATTTATATTGGTAAAAAAGATTCTGATCAAAAGAATTATTATGTGCAGCTGAAAGGGTCACATATGGTTTATTTAAGTGATAAGGATGTTGTGAAAAATATTTTGAAACCATAACACGATTACTGCATAAAGAAACAAAAAGGACTTCAATTACTTGAAGTCCTTTTTCATGCCGCAGACCGGAATCGAACCGGTACTCGATTTAACTCGAACAGGATTTTAAGTCCTGCGCGTCTGCCAGTTCCGCCACTGCGGCTTAGTGGTGGGAGAAGGATTCGAACCTTCGAAGGCGGTGCCAACAGATTTACAGTCTGCCCCCTTTGGCCACTCGGGAATCCCACCAAGTGTTTACCTGACAATTAAAGATTATACGGCATTGTCAGGTAAATTGCAAGTGTTTTTTTAACTTTTTTTATATTTTTTTATGCCTGTGTTTCAACTTCTGTTTCAGGCTCAAATAATGCTTCGAATTCTACGCGGTTAATGCGTTCTTTCTCTAATAATAATGCGGCACATTTGTGAAGGACATCTATGTGTTCTTCAATCATTGCTTTCGCATCTTTGTAGCATTTATTTACAATCTTCTTCACTTCCTGATCGATCACAGTCTGTGTGTTTTCTCCGTATGGACGCTGCTGTCCAATTTCTTTTCCTAAGAAGACTTCGTCTCCTTCACCACTGTCATAATTGATCAGTCCGAGTTCATCTGACATACCAAACTTCGTTACCATAGCTCTTGCATACTGGGTTACCTGTTTGATATCCTGTGATGCACCGGTTGTGATATCATCTAAGATCAATTCTTCGGCAATTCGTCCTCCGAGACTTACCATGATATCCTGAATCATCTTTCCGCGTGTCATAAAGACATTATCGTTCTCAGGAAGCGGCATCGTATATCCAGCTGCTCCTGTTCCTGTTGGAATAATAGATACAGTATAAACCGGACCTACATCTGGTAACAGATGGAATAAGATTGCATGTCCAGATTCATGATATGCAGTAATCCTTCTTTCACTTTCTGGTACCACACGACTCTTCTTCTCTGTTCCGATTCCTACTTTGATAAATGATTTATCAATATCTTCTTTCATGATATAGGCTCTGTCATCTCTTGCTGCCTGAATGGCTGCCTCATTCATCAGATTCTCAAGGTCTGCTCCCACAAAACCTGCTGTTGTTCTTGCGATCTCATGAAGATCAACATCATCTCCTAATGGTTTCTGACGACAGTGAATCTTTAAGATATCTTCTCGCCCTTTGACATCTGGTCTTCCAACGCCAACCTTGCGGTCAAATCGTCCTGGTCGTAAGATCGCTGGATCTAAGATATCCACACGGTTTGTAGCTGCGATCATGATGATTCCTTCATTCACTCCAAAACCGTCCATCTCAACTAACATCTGGTTTAATGTCTGTTCACGTTCATCATGTCCACCACCAAGTCCAGAGCCTCTTCGTCTTGCAACTGCATCGATCTCATCGATAAATACGATACAAGGAGAATGTTTCTTAGCTTCTGCAAATAAGTCACGTACACGAGCTGCACCAACACCGACGAACATTTCCACGAAATCAGATCCTGAAATGCTGAAAAATGGTACATTCGCTTCTCCTGCAACTGCCTTTGCAAGTAATGTCTTACCTGTTCCTGGAGGTCCTACAAGAAGGACGCCCTTTGGAATTCTGGCTCCGATTTTTATAAATCGTCCTGGATTCTTTAAGAATTCCACGACTTCTTCTAATTCTTCTTTCTCTTCTGTCAATCCTGCAACATCGTTAAATGTTACTTTCTTACCATTTGGATTGGCAAGTTTGGCACGGCTTTTTCCAAAATCCATCATCTTGCCGCCACCGCCACCATTCTGGCGCATCATCATAACCATGAAAAATATGACAACTCCGATCGGTAGTACTACCCCGATCAGATTAGAGATCATATCCCCACTGTGATCGATTCCCTTAATGCTGATCTTATTGGCAAGAGAGCTGTCAGCTTTCTTAATATCATTGATCGCCTGATTGACATCTGTAACTTCACAGCTCTTATAATCATCTTTTCCAAACTCTGCTGTGATCGTCCCAGTTGGTACTTCTTTATTCTGTTTAATAGTTACCGCAGTTACTTTGTCAGACTTTACATCCTTCATAAACTGCTGATAGGTGTAATCACCTGAACCTGGCTGGAACACGCTGATAAAATAATATGCTCCGATCACCAAGATCAGCAGGACTACTAAAAATCCACTGTTACTTTTCTTCGGGTTCAACGTTTAGTCTCCTCTCTACTCTTCCTCTGCTACTCCAATGTAAGGAAGGTTACGATATTTCTGTGCATAATCTAGTCCATATCCAACAACAAATTCATCTGGTACTTCAAAACCAATATATCTGACTGGCACTTCAACTTCACGACGATCTGGTTTGCTTAACAATGTACACAGATGAAGTGACGCAGGATTTCTGCTCTCAAGCATTGGTTTTAAATGATTTAAAGTCTTTCCTGAGTCAATGATATCTTCTACAACTAATACTTCTTTATCTAAGATTGGCTCATCTAAGTCTTTTGCGATCTTAACGATTCCTGAGGATTCTCTGGAATTTCCATAACTAGACACTGACATAAAATCAATTGTTACTGGAATCGTGATTCTCTTTGCAAGTTCACACGCAAAAAAAACACTTCCTTTTAAGATGGCGATCAGATGGATTTCTTTTCCTGCATAATCTTCACTGATCTGCGCTCCCATCTCCGCGATTCGTTTGTTTACATCTTCCTCTGAAATCATTACTCTGATATTCTCCATTGGAATCATCTCCTTCTCTTTTGAACTCAAGCTTTAAATAACGCTTGGTTGATTCTTTGATCTTATAATATTCGCTGATTCTTCTGCCAACGATCCATACAATATGACTGCCATCTGCCACCAATGGTATCTCTTCCCGCAATTGTCTTGGAATCTTCTCATCAATAAAATACCTGCTTAATGATTTTCTCTTCTGATCTTTGCCAAATGTAAAAAAATCTCCTGGCTTCCGGCATCGTAATTGTACACCTGTTTCTATTCTATCATAATCAATGATTTTGATACAATCATTTTCCACGATATTTGTCAAATCTGCAACCTCTTCGCACAAAATTTTTCCTGTTATTTCTTGTTTATCTGATATATTTCCTTTTTGTACCTTAATATACTGATAATTTTTCTCGGCAACCATATTATACGGAAGAGAAATTCGTTTCCCTGTTCCATTTTCTACCAAAGTTAACAGATCTTCAATATGTCTTCTTTCTAAATCTTTCTTCTTACCAGCTGTTTCTTCCAAAACTTTTTTTAGAACCTGTTTCTGGATCCAATGGTTTTCCAATAACAATTGATCACAATTGATCTCAAATCCTTGTCCAATAGGCTTTGTACATCTTAAAAATGACTCTTCTATCTGATCTGTCAGATACGTCGTCACTTCTTTGATATCTTCGCACAGCCATCCTATATGCTCCACCGCCTGCTCATTGATCATCTCAAGTCTTGGAATTACCTGATTTCGGATCTGATTTCTTGCAAATGCATCGTCCTGATTGCTTGCATCTTCTACCCAGGCCTGCCCAGCCTCTTTTAAATATTTTACGATTTCTTCTTTTTTTACACATAAAAGCGGGCGGATCAGATTTCCATCTTTTTCTCTCATGGCACCCGCCCCATAAATTCCAGTTCCTCTCACCACTCGATATAAAAATGTTTCTGCCTGATCGTTTTGATGATGTGCGATCGCAATCTTATCAGCATTATATTTTTTCATTGTTTTTGCAAATGCATCATATCTCGCTTTTCTTCCTGCTTCTTCTAATGACATCTTTTCACGCTTGGCGATCTGTTTTACATCTATTTCAAATATTTTACACGGAATCGAAAGTTGTCCACAAAGATCCTGCACAAACTTCTGATCATCCACAGCTTCTCTTCGAATCATGTGATTGATGTGGACTGCTGTGATCGTGAGATTCATTGATTCTCTTAATTCATTTAAAATAAGTAACAGATATACAGAATCTGCACCGCCAGAAACACCAATAATGATATGATCTCCATTTTGTATTAAATTTTTTTCTTTGATAAATTCTTTTACTTTATTCATGTAATTTACTTTATCATTCTTTGCAGATTCCTTCAATACCTGTCCCAGATTCCCAATACCATGATCGTCATATCATCTCTTTTTTCAAATTCTTTGTTTGTTGTAATTTGCTCATATAATCCATCTGCGATCGCCTGTGGACGTACCACATCCATTTCTTTCAAATATCGTGCTGCCATCTCCAAACCATTTTGCGAAAATCCGTCGAAAGCTCCATCGCTTAACATGACTAAAATATCTTCACTTTCCATCTTTTTGCGGTAAATTGGAATTTTCTCGGTATGTAATAAGAGGTTCACTGGTATCGTATCTACTTGAATGATCTCCACGTCGTTTTTTCTCTTTAAAAGACATGGGCAGGCTCCAATTTTAAAGAATGTTCCGATTCCTGCAAATAAATCTAACTGAAAAAAATCTAATGTCGCATATTTTTCTTTTTCTGGTTGTAAGATCATCATGGACCTTAAAAGCTGAATACTTTGACTTTCGTTAATTCCTGCTCCTAGAAGTTCTTCCATCACTTCAATTATTTTCCTACTTTCTTTTTTCGCTTCCTGTCCTGTTCCCATTCCATCCGAGATCATAGACACAAAACTTCCTTCCCTTACTTTTCCCATGGAAAAACTGTCTCCATTCTCATCCCCTGCGATCATTGGCGAAGTGTGGATTCCTGCGATTACATGGAATTTTTCTTCTGGTGTAAATCCATAAATCTCATAATAATTTCCGATCATCTTTTTCTGATCTGGCAATGGCTTCATTTTCTCCATTGTCATAGAACTTAACAACACTGCTGCTTGTCTTGTGCTGATTTCCCTGCCTTTTTTCTTTTTCAGATATAGATAGATCTGTTTTCCTTTCTCTGGATTATCGTAGAAATAAATTTCTTTTAGTCTCAGTTGGCTTTTTGCAAAACCTTTTGTGATCTTCTCATATAATTTCTTATTATCTGCCGTTAATGATACTTTTCCCTGAAAGAAATCACCCAGTGTATTTCCGGCTCTGATATACTGCTCCCCGACAATCTTTCTCAGTTGTTTCATCTGATTTCTCATTGCACGCAGAAACAATTCCCGTTCATAAATCTGATTTGCTTCCTCGATAAAATCCTGTCCATTCTTGCATGGATGACATCTTTTTAAATCTGCATAGCTTAATCCACCTTGCTTTTCGATGATCTGCCCAAGCCTGTCCTTATCTGCTAATGTAAACTGACATTTTTGATTCTCACGGCATCCGACACATTCTTTTAAGATCACACTTTCAACTACATCTCTTCCCCGTTTTTCACACGTTTCTTCCTCATCGTTATGATCACAGAACATCTTTCCCGCTGTCGTGAGACATTGCTGCATCTGGCGCATATGATAAAGGATCATTTCATGAAAATTTTGAAATAACCGGTCTTCTTCGAATTCTTTTTTTCTTAAGATTTCCATAGTTTTCCCTCCTGCGAGATTATTATAGAGGGTTTTGTATGCAATTTCTGTCGAAATAAAAAATGTTATTTTCTGGATTTTAAAGCTGTTATGTTGAATATTAATTATGGATACAATCAGGAATTGATGGAGCATTGATATTCTTCATTGTATTACCCATTTCTTTTTTCACTTCATTTAGAATACGTATACCGCGGATTCTTTCTTATATAAATCGAAAAAATCCGATATTTCTATAAGAACAATCCTATGACTATTCTTATAAAAACATCGGATTTTATACCTTTATTCTTTACTCTACCGGATGTAAATTCTTCAAAGAAATGTCCATAATAGGAGCTGAATGTGTTAAAGCTCCACAGGATACATAATCCACTCCGATCTCACGGATTGTCTTTAGGCGTTCTTTTGTAACATTTCCTGAGCACTCTGTTTCAGCTCTTCCGTCGATCAGTTTGACAGCTTCTTTCATTGTCTCATCATCCATGTTGTCTAACATAATAATGTCTGCTCCTGCTTCTACGGCTTCTTTTACCATGTCAAGATTCTCTGTCTCTACTTCAATCTTTCTGACAAATGGTGCATAGTCTTTTGCCATAGCTACCGCTTCTTTGATTCCACCTGCAGCACCGATATGGTTATCTTTTAACATGACTCCATCGGATAAGTTGTAGCGGTGATTATGTCCACCACCAACCGTCACTGCGTATTTTTCAAATGGGCGCATGTTTGGTGTTGTTTTTCTTGTATCTAATAACTTTGTTTTATATCCTTCAAGCTCTTTGGATAACTCGCTTGTCATTGTTGCGATTCCACTCATTCTCTGCAAGTAGTTTAATGCAACTCTCTCTCCAGATAAAAGGGCACGGATATCTCCTTTGACAACTCCCATTAGCTGTCCTTTGGTTACTTTATCTCCGTCTTTTAATTCTGTCTCAAAAACAACAGTTTCATCTAAAAGTTTGAAGACTCTTTCAAATACTTCTAATCCACAGATGACCCCATCCTGTTTACAGATTAAATTTACTTCTCCCTGTTTTGGTTCTGGCATCACTGCGTTTGTACTGACATCTTCCTGAGTGATATCTTCTTTTAATGCATTCATCAAATATTCATCGATGTTAATTCTCATCGTTACACCACTGATCATAAAAACTTCTGTCCTTTCGTTTAATTTCGTCAAGAACAAGCTGTTCATTCTCTTTCTCACGCTGTTCTTCGTTCTGATACTTACTTAAATCTACTTCGACTGTCTCGGCTTTTGATGGATGTTCTGTGATGTCTTTCGCTGCTGCCTTGGCAAATACAAGTGCTTCCAATAATGAATTACTTGCCAGACGGTTCTTTCCATGAACCCCATTACAGCTTGTCTCACCGACTGCATATAAATGTTCCATAGATGTCTTGCTGTCTAAGTTTACTTTAATTCCACCCATGAAATAGTGCTGTGCCGGTGTTACTGGAATCGGTTCTTTTGTCATGTCATATCCTTCATCCCAGCACTGTTTGTAGATGTTTGGGAATCTATGTTTGATTCTTTCTCCATCTAAATGTGTAACAGATAAATAAACATGATCACTTCCGTCTTTCTTCATCTGTTTGCAGATTTCTCCAGTTACAACGTCTCTTGGTTTTAACTCATCTGTAAAACGTTCTCCATCTTTATTCAGCAGGTAAGCTCCCTCTCCTCTGACTGATTCAGAGATTAAGAATCTTCTTCCTGGTTTCTTTGAATAAAATGTTGTTGGATGGATCTGGATATAGTTAATATTCTCTAATTCAACATTATGGCGCAGGCAGATAGCCAGACTGTCTGCTGTCAGATGTCTGAAGTTTGTAGAATGTTTAAATAACCCTCCAAGTCCTCCTGTTGCAAGAACAGTATCCGGAGCTTCGATCGTATCTAAATTACCATCTGCATCTTTATATACAATTCCTTTACATTCTCCGTCTTTCTCAATGATATCGATCATCGTACAATTTTCCATGATCGTAATATTATCACGTTTCTTCGCCTCTTCGTATAAATGGCTTGTGATCTCTTTTCCTGTCAGATCTTCATGATGAAGAATACGGAATGTGGAATGTCCACCTTCTCTTGTAAACTCGATTTCTCCATCCTTCAAGTCAAATCTTACACCAAAATCTTTCAGATCCTGAATAATCTGTGGTGATTCTTTGATCATCTTCTCGACGGCACCTTTATCATTCTCGTAATGTCCGGCCTTCATAGTGTCCTCGAAATATGAATCATAATCTTCCGGATTCTTCAGCGCTGAGATTCCTCCCTGCGCCAAAAATGAATCACTTTCTTCAACTTCCTTCTTTGTAATAACGATTACTTTGTAATCCTGTGGAAGAAATAATGCATTAAATAATCCTGAAGCACCACTTCCTACAATGATCACATCTGCTGTTTTCATAATTCTCTTTGCCCTTCCTTGGAACTTTCCTGTCTTACTGCGCGATTCTTAACATCTCATCTAATGCTTTCTTAGCATTTAATCGCAATTCTTCTGGTAATTCTACCTGATTCTTCATGTCTCTTAATGTGTCTCTTACATTCTCTAAACTGATACGCTTCATATTTGGACAGAACTGACGATGTCCTACAGAGTAGAATGTCT
>OHAC01002899.1_pt1 | contig 12870 bp, 12 predicted proteins | sample 1577051 | NCBI WGS metagenome assembly OHAC01 (sample SAMEA3541499, study PRJEB24748) | human gut metagenome | biome: human gut; feature: human-associated habitat; material: faeces | place: China | collected 2012 | reverse complement strand
TAAGATTGTGCAGGAAAAATCAAAACTCCGCCATCTGATTGATGCTGCTGGTACCATTGCTGACAATGCGTACAGCGAACGTGAATCTGTGCAGGATATTGTCGATGATGCAGAGCGACGCATTCTGGAAGTAGCCAAGGATGAACGGAAGAGTGATTTCATCCCTATCGGGGAAGCGGTGCAGCATGCACTGGAAGAAATCAATGAAAAATTTCAGAACAAGCAGGGCGTTACCGGGCTTTCTACTGGGTTTGCCAAGCTGGATGCATTTACCAGCGGATTTCAGAAAGGCGATTTCATAATCATTGCTGCCCGTCCATCCATGGGTAAGACCGCTTTCGTACTTAATATTGCCAAGAATATGTCGCTTTCCAGTGATCATAAGACGGTAGCGTTCTTTTCTCTGGAAATGTCGAGAGAACAGCTGGTACAGCGTCTGCTTTGCTCCACAGCACTGATTGACAGCCAGAAACTGAGAACCGGGCGCATTACCAGCCAGGAAGAATGGAGGAACCTGGCAGCGGCAGCAGGTCATCTGATTAATGCTCCGCTTTATATTGATGACACTCCGGGGATTTCCGTATCCGAAGTCCGTTCCAAGGCCAGAAGGCTGAAGGCGGAACGGGGCCTGGATATTATCATGATTGACTATCTCCAGCTTATGCGGGGAAACTCCAGCCGTGCCAGTGAAAACAGGCAGCAGGAAATTTCTGAAATTTCCCGCTCCTTAAAGAGTCTGGCCCGTGAACTCAATGTTCCGGTTATCGCCCTGTCCCAGCTGTCCCGAAGCGTGGAATCCCGTCAGGATCATCGACCGATGCTGTCTGACCTCCGTGAATCCGGCTCTCTGGAACAGGACGCGGATATGGTAGGTTTTCTGTATCGTGAAGCCTACTATAACAAGGAGATGCAGGATGATGATGAAAAGAACAATATTTGCAGAATACAATCCACAGTGCAACAGTATTGATGTTTATACCAGTGCCGGCTATATGCTTCGCATTGACTGCTGGGAAGCTGAAAAGAATTTAAAGACTACACCTGGATCAGAATGTGCTTTGACATCTCTTGCAATTGATGAGCCATTAGAATATGCAAGGTTATATCTTGATGGAAATTTGCAGATGTGGGTAGATGCGGAAGATTCACTTGAACTTTAATATTTCCTATTAAAAACATATAATAAAAGTCCCCCTTACTATTTTTGAAGGAGAACTTTTGTTAAAATTTATTAGAATTTTCCATTCTGGTTCTGCCATGTAAATTCATCAACGATAGTTTCCATATAGAAAATGTTAGATAAAAAAATTCATTAGAATTTAAAAATTAGCAAAAGGGCAGAAGCAAGGTCTAATAATTTAAATAGTGCTTGCGCCATACTCGATTCATTCAAATCATCTTCTAACATATCACTATATTGCGATAATGGTAAAAATCCCAGTTCTTCCCTATCTGCATCTTCAAGTTCTCTGTAAAAAGCTTCTTGCTCATCGTTAATTTCAACTCTACTTCTTCTTGATTCTCCTCCTAACACAATTTTGAAAGGCAACACTCTTATTTCTTCTGTTTTGCTATTTAGTTCAATTCTACAAGCAAATCTTGCATTATGCTTTTCTAAAATGTGTCTTAACTCAACAAAAACATATTCTTTGTCCTCGGAATCCCAGGGAGCATTGTCAAAATCTTTAAAGTAACAATTCACATCTATATTTCCATGAATCCATAAGGATGCTGTAATAATATCTCCATCTATATCATCTATTGTATGAATCGTCATACCTGAAAGATAACAATGCTCTAAATATGTCTCATCATAATCATACCCATCAGAAATACCATCTCGATCATATGATAATCCATGAACTTCAACGCAGCTATCATCAATCATTCCTTTAATTGTCTGGATGATAGGCTCATTATTACTCTTTATTAGTTCGAGTGCAGCAGTGTATTCTTCTTCATTTTTGCTTAACGTATTAAAAAGTTCTCCCAAAGAAGAAAAGAATAGGTGGTTTTTACTGTAGGTACACGCTTTTTTGAAACCGTTATCCTGACTAACGATTGCTACAATCTCATCACTACCGAAGCGTTTTCTAATCTCTTCAGCAATAAATGCATCAGGAAATTCTTTTCTCTTTTTCTCACTATTTTCAAAAGGTGGACGAACAGCAAAATAATCTTCTAGAATTTCTTCAAGGTTTATACTACCCGTATCAAGTCTTTCAACTTTGCAATCTTCCAAAAACTGTGCAAATACATCTTTTGCACTTTGATGAATAGTTTTCTTATCAGGAATTTGAACATATATCCCCATTCCAATATCAGCTAAGTACTGTTCTGGAAGTATATCCAGATATTCTTTTCTTAACTTTCTTGCTTTTCCGCATATGTTGTCAACGCATCGGCATATATGTTTTTCTACTTCGCTTATTACAATATTGCTTAGTACGAGCTTGATTTTGCCATTTTGAACATTTTTAACAAGTAGGCTCATCGTACTATCTGCACCAAAGTCAAATTTATTTGCTTCGAATACATTAGTATCTATTGTAACATTTAATGGATATTTTATCATTCTATTACGCTATTGCAACCAATGCCATTAACTCCACTTAACTTAATGCTTCCATCCTATAAAATCTCCATCTCTTCTCATGAGCACTGACATTTGTCTATCTTCCAATATCTTTTCTGACTAACACTTTGTTTACAGTTTTGTAACATTTTGAGATTTTTCCAAATATTATTTATTCTTTTTCTATTGACAAACATAAAAAAATGTGCGGCCGCCTTTTCTGATGGAAGCAGAAAAGGCGGCCCTTTGATTAGACAAGTAATTGTTTCGCTTTAAATCATTCTAATCAAAGGAGGCACACTTACATTATGAACGACTATCCATCAAAAGTAAAAGAAAAATTTAATTCTATTCGATGCTGATCTGTCAGGTCTTCCAGTAAACATTATCACTCATTACATGACCGAAGAAGAATTAGTAGCTGAGTTTGGAAAAAATGGCTGGAAGCAGCTTCCAGATGCGATTTCCAAACGTTACCGTTTCATCCCTGCAAAGGCTGAAGTAGATGAGCATCATGTCGGTGTGTATACCAGTAAGAAAGATGGACGAATTATAAAAGCAGACCACCCACAGGCATTGCTTCACGGAAGTCTGGTATCTCCAACACTTGCTGCAGCGATTATGAATGGCAAGTATGTCAATGCTGTTCCTCTCTATCGCCTGGAACAGGAGTTTTCCCGTTATGGTCTTAGCATCACACGTCAAAACATGGCCAACTGGATGATCCGACTGGGTGAAAGCTACCTGGCAATCCTGTACGATTATCTCCATCAAAAGCTGTATGATTACCATGTAATCCAGGCAGACGAAACGCCTGTTTTGGTACATCGAGATGGTCGTCCTGCCGGATCCAAGAGCTACATGTGGGTGTATCGCTCCGGACATCTGTATAAAGACAAACAGATTGTCCTGTACGATTACCACAAAACTCGCAACAGTTCCCATCCAAGGGAATTCCTGAAGAACTATTCCGGCATCTGTGTGACGGATGGATATCAGGTCTACCACAAAGTGGAAAAGGAACAAGAGGATCTGCGAATCGCAGGCTGCTGGGTTCATGCCAGAAGAAAGTTTGACGAGGCGCTGAACGTTGTTCCAAAAGAACAGCGCAAGAAGTCCAACGCCTATCTGGTAATGAAACAGATCCAGGCAATCTACCGCGAAGAGGGGAAACTACAAGAACTCCCACCTGATGAGAGACTTATGCAGCGACAACTGGTTATAAAACCATTGGTTGATGCCTTATTTGTGTACCTCAAAAAAATGGAACCAATCGTTCCCTCCAGCGGACAGCTTCGAAAGGCATACACATATATCTTGAATCAGGAGAAATACCTCCGGGTATTTCTGGAAGATGGCGAAGTTCCAATCGACAATAACGCATCAGAACGTGCTATCCGAGGGTTCTGCATTGGCAAAAAGAACTGGCAGATGATAGACACCATCAATGGTGCCCATTCATCCGCAATCATCTACAGCATTGCGGAAACAGCAAAGGCAAACAACCTAAAACCGTATGATTACTTCGTATATCTCTTAGAAGAGATTCCGAAACATATGGATGATACCGACCGGTCCTTTCTGGATGATCTGTTACCGTGGTCACCAAATCTGCCGGACGGGATTCGAAAGAACTGATAACCAGGGCTGCCGCAAGGCAGCTTTTAATTTTTCAAGGTACTCGCTATTGAGCGTTTACGTTTTAATGTACAAGCTATTTACCGATTACGAATTAGTCTATCTGATATAGAATAATTAGCATATAAAAACAGGTTGCCAGCATCGCCTGTTGACAGCCTGTTACCATGTGCAAAAATAATTGTAACTAAACATATCTATACATCTATGCCACTATTCTTCAATTTCTATGCTAATTCCATTAATCCAGATGGAGAATACACAAAAAAATTTACACTACCCCGTCTCAACATTATATCTATATATTCATATTTCTAATACAAGTTTCTATTGATTTCCTTTAACTCTTCTAGACTCAACGGAACATAACTTGTAGCAAGTGGCACCTGAAGTTCTCTATACACTTCTTCTGCAAATTCATCAATCTCCTCTTTTTTCATACCATACTCACTCAAGCGTTTCACTGGCCATATTTTATTTAATAACTCCGCTAGCTCAGGTAAGCTTTGCTCCGTTTTACATCCCAATTTTGAACTAATAATATCATATAAAACTGCAATTTTTCCATTTGGTTCTTTATCAAAATATTTTTCTAAAACACCACAAAAAAACTGATAATTACTTTCTCCATGAGCCAGATGATATCTACCACTTAATGGATATGCTAGACAGTGTACTGCTCCACAACCTGCGTTTCCAAAGGATATACCCGCATAATTACTGGCAAGTAAGATATCCCTTTCCACTTCATTTAGTACCTCTTTACCTTCTTCAGCAAGTCTTTTATATGCTTCCAGTATAAGTTCTATTGCCTTTGTTGCAAACAACTCTGTATATGGCGTTGCAATCGGTGATAAGAACGATTCAACTGCATGAATCAGTGCATCAATAGAACTAAATGCAAAAAATCTATATGGTAAAGTTGATATTAATTCTGGTATGAGTACTGCTGAATTTGCAAAAAACTGATCATATGCCATTCTGACCTTTGTCTTTTTTTCAATGGATGCAATGATTGCCGAACGGGTTACTTCACTTCCTGTACCACAAGTAGTTGTAACAATAACCAACTCTTTTTCTCTTACGATCTTAGAAGGATCATCAAATATCTCTTGCATACAGCCAAATGGTTTTAACGCCAAAACTTTAGATATATCTATAACAGTTCCACCACCCACGCCAATAACACGGTCATATTCAATTCCTTCTATTTTCTTCTTGATTGCATCAACCATTACATCTGTAGGTTCACCACTTCCAAACTCATTCTGAAAAACAAAATGACATTGCAGATCTAATTTTTTCATAAAAGTCTCGTATACAAAACTTTCAGTAACTAATAAATCTCTATCACACAATGAAAATTTTTCTGCAAACTCCACAAAACTTTCACATTCACATATATCTGGAACAATTCTAAATTTTCTCATATATAATTTTTCTCCTTTTCTCCAAAAAACATCAAGATTTCATTTGTTCCTGAATAAAACTACATACTTTATCAAATGAGTTCATAGTTTTGTATTTACGATTCCACTCACTTGAAGTAAAAATCTTTATTAAATCTTCAAGAATACTTATAAATTCCGCTTTTTTATCCGGAGACACCGCTAATAAAAAAACGATATTGACCGGATTGGTCCCCCATTTAACCGGATGCTTTAATAATCCTATTGCTATAACTGTTCTTTTTGCATTCATTTTAAATCCATGGGGTATTGCAATATTCGAGAACGAAGTATAAGAAGCTTCTTCTCTAGACAGAACACTTTCGATATAATCCTCTGTCTCTACTCTGGCATCTACCAACAAGCTGCAGAGTTTCTTAATAATCGTTTCTCTATCTAAATCTTTTCCCTCAAAAACAAACGTCATTTCTTCAGAGATAATATTAGAAAGTGAAATATGGTTATTCTTTCCTCGTTCATACTCTGCTAATCTAAGGCAATTTTGAATTTTATCCAAGTCTCCTTGGTTCATAAAAACTGAAACAGTCTGCAAAATTTTGTACTCTTTTCTATTCAAGTCAGATGTCGATAATACAATATCATATTCCTCATTATTTAATTCCATCTCATCTGAAAATACATGTATATATTTTACAGCACTTCCGAAAGATTGTTCAATTTTCTTGACCATATTTTCATTTACGCAATAATAATTAGGGTTAACTATAGCTATGCTGTATTTATTAGATTCCGTATTCTCCAATGTCGCGCCAATATGAATCGCAATATAAGAGATTTCATGTTCATTTAATTCCAAAAACGGCCAGCGTTCGATAATTTTTTTCGACATAAACACAGCCAGCTCGAAGATAGCAGGATAACTTTCCTTAATACTCTTATACAAAGAATTTCTAGAATTTTTCCTTCTTTTCACTATCAATTCATTTAAATGAAGAGAAAAACGTTTAATAAAATCATCATTTTTTAGATCAATGAAGAAGTTATCATAAATATGTAAACACAGCTCTTTGACGAAAGTTAATATTTCTGGTTTGACCAGTTCATTAACATCATTAATGGTAATATTATGATAAGAAGCATCCCTAGTATATAGAGATATAATTGAGTAAAATGGTAGCATTTCCATTTCACTGATACTTATATTTAACAATTTTTCAATCTTCTCTACGATTCGCATTGTTACAGTAAAATGATTACTATCTTTTTTAATCTTCCTATAACTTACAACATCCTCATATTCCAAATCACTAACCGTATGCTTAGTTCTTTCAAATATAATGCAAAAATGTAATATAATACTTAATAGGTTATAGTCAGATGTTGATAAGTCACATTTTGCCAATTCTTCTATAATGATTTTTCGCAACTCCAAAACCTTATAATTTGGAAATGTATCCGAAATAATATTTAGACTTAACAGTCCTTCTTTCGCTTCATTATAAACAACATCACTTATCAACTTTCTTATCTTATTTTCTTTGCCTTCAATACTTATAAAATCGTTATTTTTTACCAAAGAAAGATCGTATTTTCTTAAAATTTTTCGAACAGAATTTAAATCTGAATTAAGCGTTGAATCACTGATAAACAATTCTTCAGCCAAGCTATACATATCAATTGACTTATTTGCAAATACTAACCTCTTAACAATAAAATCATGTCGTTTTAAATCATTGTAATCCTCTATGGAATTGCCATCGTTTATTTTTTGTTTTGCTATATCAATATATTTATACGGAATACAATAACCTTTTTTAGAAGACACTATAATCTGGGTTTCGGCATTAATTTCTTTAACCCTACTCCTCAATGTTCTGAGCGAGACATTCAAAAATCTAAGTATCTGTTCTGACGAAACCCAATTATTCTCTTTTAACAAATATTCAATAATGTCTCGCTCTACTTTTTTCATAAAATTACTCTCCAATTACACACATATGTACTTTGCGGGAACGTGAACGACAATAATCAAAATCCACAAAATATATATCGCCACATCTGCCTTTTTTTATTTCTCCTTCTTCAATTACAAATGTCTGACTCGCACCAAGCATTGTTGCTTTCAAATGCGCCGGTCCATTTAATGCAATTCCCGGATCAGCAATGAACAACTCATTCGTGGAAGCACGTTTAAGATGTGCTGGTCCTGGATAACGATAGTATACCCCATCGCTTTCCTGATTAGGATAGATTTTTTCTAATCCTTTGTTTAAATCCACCTGAAGATATTCATCACCTTTGATATCAAAATCATGAACCATTTCTTCAAAGAAAACAGAACATGTTGTATGCTCTGACTGTACTGTCACAATTCCTGTTTTTACGTTATTTTCTTCAACAAACTTCTCAACATCTTTGGTAATATTAAAATAAGTTATTTTTTTCCCTTTTGTTTGCAATTCCAATTGCTTTGTCTTAATAATCATCTCTAATCTCCATTATAAACTTTTGTACCAAATTCGTCTCTAGCTCTTATAACACCTTCAAGTAATTCCTTGATTTTCGTCTTTGGATCTTCAGCTAGAAAGATTCCTGAACTGGCCCCTGATCCTTCCGAACCATTTTTAATTGCATTATACTGATCATCTGCAGTTCTGTTCCCCGCTCCCTGTATAACAATAATATTCGGATTGATTTGTTTGATTGCTTCTCTTGTAGCATGCATATACTCCGCATCAGACGTTTTCCCTGTACCGATTAATTTCGTCTGCTCACATACAATTATTGTTGGTTCTAATATAGCAACCATTTTAGCTTCTTCAACAGAATCTACGAGAATAATTGTATTAAGTCCCAACTCTTTTGCTCTTGAAACAGCCTTGACCAACTGTCTTAAAGTCATTGGACGTTCTTCATGGTTAAGAAATACGCCATCAACTCCGACATTGGCTAAAGATTCTGGTAGCACATGTCCCATCCCCCTTCCTACGTCAGTTGGATCCATTCCTTGTGCATTTACAATAAGATTTTTTGTTTCCTGAGCAATTCTTGCCAGATCAACGTAAGGTGCACTTAACATAATTGTCATATCATATTCTTCAGCTAATTGATCCGCATATTTTGCCAGGTCAAGCAGCCTGTCTCCATACATATAGGATTTCGAATTGATACCAAATATCGGAGTCTTTAATACTTTTTTCTTCTTCATCTTTTCCCCCTATTTACCAAACAAATTATAATAATGGCGAAGAACCTTTTTAAGTCCCTCATCACCATCAGCCACCATATCAATAAAGTTTTCAGCTTTGGATGCTTTCAGTTCTTTATAGCCGCCAGTCACTATATCAGTAAATAAGTTTATTTTACTAATGCCAAGTTCTGCACATTTTTTCAGATTTGCATCTCCACTAGAGGAACTTCCATGCAAGACTAACGGAATATCCATTGCCTCTTTAAGCTCTTCCAACCTTTTAAAATTTAATTTTGGAGTTCCTCCAGTATATATGCCATGTGCTGTTCCGATTGAGACAGCCACAGAATTAATACCAGTTGCTTCAACAAAATCAATACATTCTTTTACATCTGTGTAAATAGAATCGTTTTCTTCTTCATTTTCATAATTTTGTCCCGAACCGACATGTCCAATTTCAGCTTCTACGGAGACATTTTTTCCTTTGGCATAATCAACAATCTCTTTTGTTTTTTTTACATTCACATCATATGAATCATTAGATCCATCGATCATTACGGATGTGAATCCTAGATCAATAGCCTTTTTTATAAAATCCAGATTATATCCATGATCTATATGCAGACATACAGGAACTTTTGCTTTCTCTGCATAATATCTTCCTATTACTGCAGCATCTTCTAATGTAAGAAAATTTGTTTTAAAATTGCCACTATAGGCTATTATAATAGGTTTGTTGAATTCTTCTGCCACTTCAATATACGCTTTCAAACTGTTCTGATTAAAAAAATCAGGGGATGGTATCGCGTATGTAGACAAACTTGCCTGTCTTAGAATTTCGTTTGAATTAACTAACATTTCTCGACCTCCTCGTACAACATGTTTTATTTCTTATAATCAGATGCTTCTGCACTCACAAATTCCTGAGTTGTAAAATTATCTTTTCCAGCGATATATTTTCGATTCCAAATGATCAATACAGCAACAATAGCAATGGAAATACATGCTCCTGGAATTGTACCTAGCTTAAAAAGAAAATATGTTAAAAATTCAAATACATTTGCTGACATACTTGTAATACCACCAGCGCCTTCAGGAACAGCTGTTCCTGCATTTAATGCATGTTCTGTAATCAATGGTGCAAAGTAACTACCGAGATACATACAGAATGTTAAGATAACTGTCTGTGAAACCAATGTTCTAAAGAACTTGCCTTTATGAATAGGTGTAGCCATTACACCGAAATAAGCCAGTGTTGCTAATCCTGCCATTGGAATTAATTTATTACCCGGTAAAAGCGCTAATACTAACAAAATAGGAATTGACAACAGACCAACTGCCAATGTTGTAGGATGTCCAATAATAATTGCTGAATCCATACCTATATAGAACTGCTGACCTTTGTACTTTTTACCCATGAATTCTTTAGCTGCTGCGCTAATCGGTGTAAGACCTTCCATTAATATACTAGCCATTCTAGGTAAGATGAACATTAATGCTGCCATATACATGCCAACTTCAAGCGCTCCCTTGAGATTGTATCCCCCTAAAAGTGCTAAAAAAGTACCGATAGCCAATCCTACATAAATTGGATCGTTAATCGTCTGTAACACCTTATTGTTATTAATCTTCGCAGCCCAGTCTACACTTTCTTTTTCTTTATTTCTTGAAAAGATTCTTGAAAAGATACTTGAAAAGATATTAAATACTTTTTCCACCAAAAGACAAATCAGAACACTTCCTGCTGCAGAACCTTGTGGAATAGAAATTCCTGGTATTCCAAAGAACTCTTGAACAAGTTCTGCTGTTCTGTCTGCGATTACCAAGCAAGCTACAATATAAACTGTTGCTGCAAGGAAACTTGCTACAAGACTATCTGTAAGTAGATAAACCAATGAACCTGCCAAAGCATATTTCCAATAATTCCAGATATCAATGTTAAGTGTTTTTGTACCTTTTAGAGCCAAAACAATAACATTTATCAAAAGTGTAAATGGGATAATAAATGCTCCTACTACTGTTGAATAAGCAATACCAGATACTGCAGTCCACCCTACGTCAACATAAGTTAACTTCAGACCAAATTTTTCTACCATAACATTGATAATTGGTCCTACATATGTTGTAACCAGTGACATTGTAAGTGTCAAACCTGTAAGTCCAATTCCCACTGTAATGCCTGACTTTAAAGCTTTAGAAAACGGCACCCTGATAATTAATGCAATGATTGTAATCATCATAGGTATCATAAGAGTCTTTCCTAAAGCTGAAATTGCTGTAAAAAATCCAATAATAAATTCCATATTACCTCTTCCTTTCTTCTCTTACAAATTTAATATCTCAAGAATTTTTTGTGATACTTGCTCTTCACCAATAGATGTCAGGTAAGGCATCCCATTAACTTTCGGAATCGGAAGTTCTCTACATATTTGAATTGAACTAACCACCAAGTCCGCTTGATTCAAGTAAGTATCAAGTGTGTGAATACTCGTCTGGATAATATTACACTGAATATGATTTTTCTCTAATAATTCTTTGACCTTTGTACTGATAATCGTAGATGTTGCCACCCCTGAACCGCATGCGATAATAATAGTTTTCATATAATACCCTCCTCTCTTAGTTATTCTTGATCAATTAATACCATTTGCTAAGAAACAATCCATCAACTCTTGTTTCGTCTCAATGACATTAAACTGATTCATAATATTTTCACATTGCCATACTTTTGTAAGACTAGAAATAGTATCCACATGAACTGAAACATCGCTAATGATTAAAAAAAATACAATTTTTACTTCTATTTCTTGACTGTTCTCGTCCATCCTTTTAAATTTGATCGGTCGTTTCAACTTACAAATTACTAATGCATTTTTCTGTACATAACATGCATCCACATGAGGTAATGCAATATTATTATTTCCCATTTGAAGACCTGTAGGATAGTTTCTTTCTCTTTTTTTAACTTCAGCCAGGAATTCTTTTTTTACATATCCTTCACTATATAACAATCCATATACTTCTTCGAATAATGCATCGCTATTTCCAGCATTTGATATCAAAAAAAAGCCATTTTTCACAAGTTCTAATAGTTTCATAGTTATCCTCCTTTTTTCTTATTTTCCCACAGACATTTTCACTTTTCAAATTTTAATTTGCACAGTAAGTGTGCAAATTAAACGCCACCGCTTTTGAATTGAACCCCTTTTGTTAGACAAAAATAAGTCCAGCTTGAAGATTAGACTCAACCATTGCTACAATTGCTTCATCATTTTTCATGACTTTGATGATGACCGGAACCTTGGTATATCCAAGCTGTTTTGCTGCAAACTTTCTTCTGTGACCAGAGATTATTTCGTAATAGCCTTCCGGAACAGGTCTTACAATAAAAGGATTGAGTATTCCATATTTCTCAATACTGTCTTTCAATTCCACCATGCTCATGTCAGCAGTTACTTTAAATGGATGATTCTTGAAAGCCCTTAACCGATTGATATCCAGTTCCAATACCTGATCTCCCTCTGCAGATCCAATGTTCATTTTTCCTTCTGACATCTGTAACTCCTTTCTTTTGCGAACGACAAAAAAGCCCGTTCAGTCCAAATCATTCTTGATAAAGATTGATTCGAACCAAACGAGCTTGTCAATCGTTGGTGGTGGCAATGCCATCAAAATGAAATTGTTTCCTGCTAACAGCTGGTGGCAGAAATTATGCTTTCTCTTTCTTTATTTCTACAAAAGCTAATATTTACTCTGATTGACAGACCTGATAATCACTTTCCACAAGGCTCTTCCAATTTGGTGGCAATTACCCTTTCAAAACGTTGGTGGCATTTCGATATATTTGGTGGCATTTGACATGATTTCTGCCATCAATTGGTGGCAATTATCATGAGATATTTGCCTTTCTGCTAACAAAAGGCGGACGCACGTGAGTCAATCAAAACCACTGCATTTCCGCCTTTGTCTAGCGTCTCCGGGAGGATTTGAACCTCTGACCCCTCGCTTAGGAGAGCTCCAACCTATTGTCACTCTCTGTCAATCTGAGGTAAGGTAAA
>OHAC01002875.1_pt1 | contig 12961 bp, 9 predicted proteins | sample 1577051 | NCBI WGS metagenome assembly OHAC01 (sample SAMEA3541499, study PRJEB24748) | human gut metagenome | biome: human gut; feature: human-associated habitat; material: faeces | place: China | collected 2012 | reverse complement strand
GCAGGCAATTTTTCATGGATTTTTGCTCGTGACTGTGAAGGTACTGAACAGTTACGAACTTCGGCAGCTCCTGAAAGTGCTTGCCATAAAGATAAAATAGAATGTCTGTTCGATATTTGCCTTGCGTCAGGCAGTCTGATATGCTAGAATAAAAAACATGATAAAAGGATATTAGGAAAGGTCAGGTCAGTCATTTGTTTTCATATATCAAAGGAACATTAGAAGAATACTGGGAAGATACGGTGGTAATTGAGTCGGGAGGCATTGGGTGGAACATTCACGTTCCGCTGTCTGTGCTGGACCGGCTTCCTCATGTGGGGGAGCAGATGAAGGTCTATACCTCCTTTCAGGTGAAAGAAGACTCCATGACGCTTTACGGCTTTCTAAGCCGTCAGGATTTAAAGATGTTTAACCAGCTTCTCGGTGTAAATGGCATCGGCCCGAAGGCAGCGCTTGGAATTCTTTCTTTCCTCACCCCGGACGATCTTCGCATGGCGATCATAGCGGAGGATGCCAAGGCAATCGCAAAAGCACCGGGCATTGGCCCGAAGACAGCAAAGCGTGTGATTTTGGATTTAAAGGACAAGATTAGCATGGATGATGTGCTCCCGCTGCAGTTTGCGGGTGGACAGGTCGAGGCAAATGTTGCTGCAGCGGCTTCTGGTGTGGATGGAGCAGGAAAAGAGGCGATTGAAGCACTGGTTGCTCTTGGTTACTCACCGACAGAAGCAACCAAAGCTGTGCGGCAGGTAGAAATCAAGGAAGGCATGAATGCGGAAGCTGTGCTGAAGGCATCGCTGAAATTTCTGGCATTTTAAGATAATAAGCGGGAATCCCCAGTTATTCATTGCCAGTCTGGTTCACCAAAAGCGGGCAGGCATGCAGGTGCAAATCGATTAGAAAATCAGTATTGGAGCAGGAAATGGAACGACGGATCATTACCACTGAGGTGACGGAAGAGGATAAGGTAATAGAGCCAAATCTCCGTCCTCAGCTGTTAGACGAATACATAGGGCAGGAAAAAATCAAAAATAATTTAAAGGTCTACATCGACGCGGCAAAGGCGCGTGGGGAATCGCTGGACCATGTGCTGTTTTACGGACCGCCAGGACTGGGAAAAACAACGCTTTCTGGCATTATTGCCAACGAGATGGGTGTTCATATGAAGGTGACTTCCGGTCCGGCCATTGAAAAGCCGGGAGAGATGGCGGCCATTTTAAACAATCTCCAGGAGGGAGATGTATTGTTTGTAGACGAAATCCACCGTCTGAACCGTCAGGTAGAGGAGGTGCTTTACCCGGCTATGGAGGATTTTGCAATCGATATTATGCTGGGAAAGGAATCTTCCGCCCGCTCTATCCGGCTGGATCTGCCGCATTTTACCCTTGTGGGGGCGACGACAAGAGCCGGACTTCTGACAGCGCCGCTGCGTGACCGTTTTGGTGTGGTCCAGAAGCTGGAGTTTTATACACCGGCAGAGCTGCAGGTAATCGTAGAGCGCTCGGCAGCAGTGCTTGGTGTCGGAATTGATCCGGAAGGTGCTGCGGAGATTGCAAGACGTTCCCGCGGAACCCCGCGTCTGGCAAACCGCCTGTTAAAGCGGGTGCGTGATTTCGCACAGGTAAAATATGACGGCGTCATCACCAAACAGGTGGCGGATTTTGCACTGGACATTCTGGATGTGGACAAGGCTGGTCTGGATAATAACGACCGGAGCATTCTTCTTATGATGATTGAGAAATTCGGAGGCGGCCCGGTAGGGCTGGAGACTTTGGCGGCGGCTCTCGGCGAGGATGCAGGCACGCTGGAGGATGTTTATGAGCCATACCTTCTTATGAATGGTTTTTTAAACCGGACCCCGCGCGGCCGTGTGGCAACCCAACTGGCTTACCAGCATCTGGACATTCCTTATAAAGAAAGTGAAAAGTAGTTATAGTAACAAAACACTCTTGTTGAGACGGATGGAATATGTTAAAATGAGTGCGAATTGATAGAAACATGTATACAATATTTTAAATTAATTGATTTATTTTATAAGGAAATTTCATGGAAAAGAAAAATTACACGGAAGTGTTTATAGATGGAACCGTTTTTACGCTGGGCGGCGAGGAAGATGAAGCGTATTTAAGACAGGTTGCAGCGTATTTAAATGAAAAGATCGGAGCAGTACGGAAACTGGATGGTTTTTCCAGACAAAGCCCGGAATACCAGAATCTGACCATTCAGCTGAACCTTTCTGATGATTATTTTAAAGAGCAGATGCGTGCAGACGGTCTGGAGCAGCAGAAGGAAGAGCTGGAGAAGGATGCTTACAGCTTAAAGCATGAGCTGATCACCACACAGATGAAGCTGGATGCGCAGTCCCGTGAGCTGGAGGTGGCGAAGGCTGCCCCGTTAAAAGACAGGGAGGAACTGGAAACTGCGAAGGAAAAGCTGGAGACAGCCGGGCAGGAAATCGAGGCTTTGAAGAACCGCTGCGAGGCAGCAAGACAGGAGCTTGCTGCGGCAAAAGCAGAGACTGAGGCAGTCCGTCAGGAAAAAGCAGCCGCTGTATCAGCGCAGGAAGCTGCGGTTGCGGAAGCGGAAGCGGCACGCGAGGAAACTGCGTTAGCGAGAAGTGAGACAGAAGCTGCAAAAGCGGAAACAAAGACGGTAGAAGCAAGTCTGGAGCATGCCAGAATGGAACTGGAAAATGCAAAGGCAGAAGCTGAAACTGCAAGAAATGCAATAGAAGCTACGCAGGAAGAAGCAGAAACCGTAAAAAGTGAGGCTGAAAACGTAAAGGCGGAAGCAGAGGCGGCAAGAAGCGAGGCTGAAAACGCAAAGGCGGAAGCAGAGGTGGCAAGAAGCGAGGCTGAAAACGCAAAGGCGGAGGCAGAAGCGGCAAGAAATGCGGCCGAGAGTGCGAAAGCAGATGCAGAAGCATTAAAGCAGAATCTGAAAGAAAAGACTGAGGAAACAGAACAACTGAAAAAAGATTTGGAAGGAAAATCTGCAGAGTCGGATCAGTTGAAACAGGAGCTGGAGGCAGTACGCGAGGAACTTGCGAAGCTGCAGTCTGAGCAAAGTGCAGCAGAAAATGAGTTGCAGCAGGCTCACTTGAAGAATGCTTCTTCGATTCAGGAATTGTCCCAGCTTAGAACTGAGGCGGAGACTACAAAGCAGGAGCTTAATCAGGCTAGAAGCGAGGCAGAGACTGCAAAGCAGGAGCTTAATCAGGCCAGAAGTGAGGCAGAGACTGCGAGACAGGAGCTTGCCCAGGCCAAGAGCGAGGCAGAGACCGCAAAACAAGAGCTTTCCCAGGCACATGACGAAACGGAAATGGCAGTTATGGAGCTTGATGAGGCACGCGAGGAGAAGCAGAAAGCAGCCAGCGAGCTTGAAAGCATTCGCACGACTGCAGAGGAAACAGCCCGTGAACTGAGACAGACCCGGGAAGCAGCAGAGCATACTGAGGCAGAATTAAAAGCAGCGCTCGCTGAGGCGAAAGCAGAAACAGAGCAGATGCGGATCAAACTTGAAGTAGCACAGAGAGATGGCGAGAGTGTAAGACTGGAACTGGAAACCTTGAAACAGTCAGCATCAGCAGTTCAGCCGGTAGAACAGGCTGCTTCAACTGCAGAGCAGGGAGTGCCAACAGTACAACCAACTGCAGAGAAAAAGCCAGAGCAGGCAACAGAGACTGTAACATCTGCAGCGGCCAGAGAGCAGGTAGCTTCCGTTCTTCCGAAGGCAGTAAAAACACCGGAAGAACAAAAAGAGGCAGACGACCTGGCAAAGCAGGCGGCATTTAGGGCGGCTTTGGCGGCAGCAACACATCCAAACCGTCATTTTATCCGTTAAAGGATACAATATTAGAGTTCCTTTTTGCGCAACGCGTGAACGGTAATGATATCAGATATACAGGGGCAAGAAAGGAGGGACGTTTCGAATCAGATCGGGACTCCCTTTCTTTGCATTGCATATTAGGAAAGCACCGGAGGTGCCTCCGCTGATTGGATTTTGCCCTGGAATTGTTAATAGGAGGAAGTTTTGAATTCACGTGTAGAAATCCTGGCTCCGGCCGGGTCAATGGAAAGTATGATGGCAGCGGTCCATGCGGGAGCGGATGCTATTTATATGGGTGGTAGCCGGTTTGGTGCCCGCGCCTATGCAGATAATCCAGAAGAGGATCAGTTCCTGAAAGCGATCGATTACGCACATCTGCATGGATGCCGTCTTTATATGACAGTCAATACGCTGGTTAAGGAAGAGGAGCTGGACCAGCTTTATGATTTTTTAAAACCGTACTATGAGCGGGGACTGGATGCGGTGATCGTTCAGGATCTGGGTGTGTGGAAATTTATCCGCGAGCATTTCCCGGATCTTCCGATCCACGCAAGCACACAGATGACGGTGACAGGATGGCGCAGCGCAAAAATCTTAAAGGAGCTTGGTGCGACCCGTGTGGTAACAGCGCGTGAGCTTTCTTTGCAGGAAATCGCGCAGATCCGCGATCATGTGGATGTAGAAATCGAGAGCTTCGTCCATGGTGCATTGTGCTACTGCTATTCCGGACAGTGTCTGCTTAGCAGTCTCATTGGCGGACGGAGCGGAAACCGTGGCAGATGTGCACAGCCGTGCAGACTTCCATACGATGTGCTGACGGTAGGTGGGACACCTCTGAAAGGTGCGATCCACCAGATGGCTGAGGGAAAAAAGACAGCGAAAACATGGGATAACAGGAAGAAAAATGACAAAAAGTCAGGAGATAATCGCTATGTTTTGAGTTTAAAGGATCTTTGCACCCTCGACATTCTCCCGGATGTGATTGAGTCCGGCGTCTATTCCTTAAAAATCGAGGGCAGAATGAAGAGTCCGCGTTACACGGCCGGTGTCGTGAGCATTTACCGCAAATATGTGGATTATTATCTGGAACATGGCCGGGACGGCTATAAGGTAGATCCGGCTGACCGGAAAATGCTGCTGGATCTGTTTGACCGTGGTGGCTTTACGGATGGTTACTACCTCCATCACAATGGCCGGGAGATGGTCGCATTAAAAGAAAAACCGGCGTTTCGTGAAGGAAACCAGGCATTGTTTGACCGTTTGGACCGCGATTATGTGAATAAAAAGAAGCAGGAGCCACTTTCCGGTCATGTGACGGTAAAGGAAGGTGAGCCGTTGAAGTTTGCACTCTGGTGTGCAGCGCCGGAGCTGCTTTTGGAAGAAGCTGCTGACCAGAATCCGTATGTGGAAGTTACGGGAGCAGAGGTTCTGACGGCGCAGAACCAGCCAATGGGCGAGGAAAAACTGTTAAAGCAGTTGAACAAGACGGGAAATACACCGTTCTATTTTGAAAATCTGACTGCGGAAATCTCTGGAAACTGTTTTGTACCGGTACAGGCATTGAATGAACTGCGCCGGGAAGCCTTAGAGCAGATGGAAGAGAAACTGCTGGCACCTTTTTCCAGAGTGGCAGAGCAGGAGTCTGGTGCAGACAGAACCGCAGAAACTTGTGATAAAACAGAGACATGCGGCAAAACAGAAAAAGGAAGAACCGCAGAAACTGCCGTGGTATCAGAAAACATTCAGGATTCAGAAACACTCCGGATCGTGGAAGCAGCCCAGGAAAAAGCCCAGGAAGCAGCCACGGACAGAACCGGTCTCCACATTTCCCTTGAGGAGCCGCGTCTGTTAAGCACGGCCATTGCCCATCCGGATGTCAGCCGCATCTATCTGGATTCCTGCAGCTTCGGACCGGAGACCTGGGAAACGGCTGTGAAGGAATGCCATGAGCAGGGAAAACAGTGCAGTCTGATGCTGCCTCATATTTTCCGCACGGAAGCGGAAACCTATTTTAAGAAGCATATGGCTGCGTTAAAGGCAGCAGGCTTTGATGAACTGGTGGTAAAATCCCTGGATGAGATCTTCTTCTTAAAGGAACAGGGAGTAGATGAAATCCCCCTGGTTTCCGATGCAAACCTTTATGTGATGAACCATCTGGCCAGAGAGCAGATGGAGCAGCTTGGCATTTCCCGCATGACCCTTCCGCTGGAGTTAAACAGCAGGGAACTGGAGACACTGGGATGTGAGCAGATGGAGCTGTTTGTGTACGGTTACCTTCCGGCTATGGTATCGGCCCAGTGCATTGTGCGCACAACGAAGGGCTGCACGAAAAAGCCGGAGCTTTTAAAGATGAAGGACCGCACTGGAAAAGAGCTTCCGGTAAAGAATTTCTGCCGGTTCTGCTACAACACCATCTACAATCCGAGCCCGCTTTCGCTGCTCGGTCAGGAAAAGCTGGTCAGCCGTCTGCAGCCGGGGGCGCTGCGTCTGGCGTTTACCATGGAGTCACCGGAGCAGATGAAAGAAATCCTGGATGCATTCGCGGATCATTTCCTGCACGGAGAAGATACCAAGGACCCGCTGAAAGACTTTACACGGGGGCATTTTAAGAGAGGCGTAGAATAACCGTTTATGATCAATATTGTAATTGAAGTATCCAAATACCTGATGATCCTTCTGATCGCCGCATACACTTATTGGAATTTCAGTTATTTCCGGTTTCATGACCCGGACCGGCAGGGAAGTGTCTGCATCCGGCAGAATATCACGATGTTTCTGATGCATTTTGTCGCATATGCGGTATTGTTTTTAAAATCGGAGGATGAGCGGGTGCTCCTGTTTTATCTGGCCCAGGTGATCTTTCTGGCCGTTTACATGGGGCTTTACAAGATTTTTTATCCAAAGAGGTCAAGACTTTTAGTCAATAACATGTGTATGCTGCTGTGTGTCGGATTCATCATTCTGACCCGTCTGGATTTTGACAAGGCGATCCGTCAGTTTGTGATCGTTGCTATTTCCGCACTGGTGACCTGGATCATTCCATTTATTTTGGAGCGGGTCTGGCAGCTGGCAGAAATCCCGTGGGTGTACGGCTTTGCGGGATTGGCACTGCTGATCGTGGTGTGGGTGATCGGAAACAACAGCTTTGGAGCGCAGCTTTCTGTGAACATCGCGGGCATTGCATTTCAGCCGTCGGAGTTTGTTAAGATCCTGTTCGTATTTTTTGTGGCATGCATGTTTTACCGAGATACAGAGTTTCGGACCATCGCAGAGACAACCGCCATGGCGGCTGCCTATGTGCTGGTGCTGGTGCTCTCCAAGGACCTTGGAAGTGCGCTGATCTTCTTTCTGACGTATCTGACCATGCTGTTTGTGGCAACGGGCAGCTGGCTTTACCTTTTTTCCGGACTCATCAGCGGGTGCGGGGCATCAGTGGTTGCGTACCAGCTGTTTGCCCATGTGCGGACGCGTGTAGCGGCCTGGAAAAATCCGTGGGCAGACATCGATAACCGCGGCTACCAGATCACGCAGTCGCTGTTTGCCATCGGTACGGGTGGCTGGTTTGGCATGGGACTTTACCAGGGTATGCCGTATAAGATCCCGGTCGTGGAAAAGGACTTCGTCTTTGCGGCAATCTCGGAAGAGCTGGGCGGAATTTTTGCCCTCTGTGTGCTGTTTGTCTGCCTTGGCTGCTTTTTGCAGTTTGTGCTTCTGGCAGCGCAGATGCAGGCGCTGTTCTTTCAGCTGATCGCGTTCGGGCTTGCCATGGTATATGCAGTCCAGATTTTTCTGACGGTTGGAGGTGTGACCAAGTTCATCCCGTCAACCGGAGTGACCCTTCCGTTTGTCAGCTATGGCGGAAGTTCTATCTTGAGTACCTTTATCATTTTCGGGGTGATTCAGGGCCTTTACATTCTGAAGCGGAATGATGAGGAGGACTACGATGAAATCGACTGAAAAGAAGAAAACAGGAAAACGCCTGAAGGAAAAGCGGACAGACCGTAACATCCTGTTTATTACTTATGTGATGGTGGGGCTGTTTGTCTGTCTGATGGGCTATTTCGGCTATTTTCTGCAGGTGCAGAGTGAGACGGTCATCAACAATTCTTACAATGCCCGTCTGGACAGTTTTTCGGACCGGATCATCCGCGGAGAGATCTTAAGCAGCGACAGAACCGTCTTAGCGAAAACCAATGTCGCGGAGGATGGAACCGAGGTGCGGGAATATCCGTATGGCAGTTTATTTGCCCATGTGGTCGGTTATTCTGACCAGGGAAAAACCGGTCTGGAATCGCTGGCAAACTTTTATCTGCTAAGCTCCCACATGAATCTGGTGGAGCAGGCAGTCAATGAGCTTTCGGATGTAAAAAATCTGGGCGATCAGGTGGTGACCACGCTGGATGTGCAGCTGCAGCAGGCGGCTTCTGATGCGCTTGGAGACCGGAAGGGCGCTGTTGTGGTAATGGAGCCGGACACCGGAAAGATCCTTGCCATGGTCTCGAAGCCCGGGTTTGATCCGAACCAGCTGAGCAGTCAGTGGGAGAGCCTGATCTCCGGGGATAATACCGAGGCGCAGCTGTTAAACCGTGCATCCCAGGGGCTTTATCCGCCGGGATCGACGTTTAAGATCGTTACGCTTCTGGAATACATCCGGGAGCATCCGGACACTTGGGAAGGCTTTACTTTCGATTGTGACGGAAGTTATGAATATGGAGACTACAAGATCTCCTGTTACCATGGAACCGCCCATGGGCACCAGTCCCTTTTGCAGGCATTTGCCAATTCCTGCAACGGTGCGTTTGCCAGCCTTGGGCTTACCATGGATCTGGAGCGCATGAAGCGCACAACGGATGAGCTTTTGTTTAACCGGGACCTTCCCTTGTCCCTGGCTTACAGCAAGAGTTCTTTTGCGATGGGAACCGGTGCTTCGGACTGGGAGCGGCTGCAGACCGCCATCGGCCAGGGCAACACCCAGATGACGCCGCTTCACAATGCCATGATCACGGCAGCCATTGCCAATGGCGGTGTGCTGATGAAACCATATCTGATCGACCATGTGGAATCCGCAGCAGGAGAAGAGGTAAAGAAATTCTTGCCTTCTTCCTATGGAAATTTCATGACCTCTGCGGAAGCGGATACCCTGGCGATGTTTATGCGCAGTGTAGTGACAGATGGAACCGGTTCGGGTGTCCGCACGGATGCGTATTCCGTAGCCGGGAAAACCGGATCTGCGGAATTTGAAACAGGAAAAGAAACCCACGCATGGTTTACCGGATTTGCCCCGGCGGAGGATCCGAAGCTGGTGGTAACGGTCCTGGTGGAAGAGGCAGGCTCGGGCGGCCATGTGGCAGCACCGATCGCCAGAACAATTTTTGATACCTATTTTTCAAGATAAAATAGAGTGATATACCGTTTACACAAACAATCTTTAGGAGTGACGAAGGAGGAAGGCGCATGTTTCATGCAAAGGAGTATGTGAAAGCAGAAAGCCTTGAACAGGCATACGCGCTGAACCAGAAAAAAAGCAATGTTCTGGTCGGCGGTATGATGTGGCTCAAAATGGGAAATGGAAACCGGAATACGGTGATCGACTTAAGTGGTCTCGGACTCGGTCAGATCGAGGAGACGGAAGAAGAATTCCGGATCGGCTGTATGTGCAGTCTGCGGGATCTGGAACTTCATGAGAGGTTAAACCAGTATTTTGGCGGAGTTTTTAGGGAATGTACCCGTTGGATCGTGGGAACCCAGTTCCGCAACGGCGCTACTGTGGGCGGCAGTATTTTTGGCCGTTTCGGTTTTTCGGATATTTTAACCTGCATGATGGTTCTGGATACGTATGTGGAGTTATACAAGGGTGGAACCGTTTCCCTGGAAGAATTTGCAAAGATGAAATATGAGCGGGATATCCTGGTTCGTATCATCATCAAAAAGGACGGCAGAAAAGCCGCTTATGTCAGCCAGCGCCGTTCCAAGACCGATTTCCCACTGATCGCGGTTGCGGCAGCAAAAAAAGACGATATGTGGTACCTTTCTGTGGGTGCAAGACCTTCCAAAGCAGCGCTTGTGGTACGGCCGGTCCAGACCGGCTGTGAACTTTCGGAGCAGGCGAAGGAAGCAGTCAGTCAGTTTTCTTTTGGCAGTAATCTGCGTGGCAGCGCAGATTACCGGAAGTCTCTGGCAGAAATCTATGTGAGACGGCTGATGGAAGCATTAAATGGGGAGGAGGCATAAGATGAAGATCACACTGATATTAAACGGAAAAAAGACTGAGGCAGAGATCAAGGCCGATACCCTGCTTTTAGACCTGGTTCGCGAAAAGGGCTGTTACAGCGTAAAGCGCGGATGTGAGACATCGAACTGCGGTCTCTGCACGGTATGGCTGGACAAAAAGCCGGTGCTTTCTTGTTCGGTCCTTGCGGCAAGAGCGGACGGACACGAAATCACCACGCTGGAAGGGCTTCAGAAGGAATCCGAAGAATTTGCAGGCTTTCTCGCGAGAGAAGGTGCTGACCAGTGCGGTTTCTGCAGCCCGGGCCTGATCATGAATGTGCTGGCCATGGAGCGGGAACTGGTAAACCCGACGACGGATGAAGTAAGGGAGTATCTGGCTGGAAATTTATGCCGCTGTACCGGATATGCCAGTCAGCTGCGTGCACTGGAAAAGTACTTAAACCGGAAAAAGGAGGCGTAGACCATGGAACCAAAGAAAAAATATGTAGGAACTTCAGTGGTGAAAAAAGATTCAAAAGCACTTCTTTCCGGAAAACCTCTTTACACCGATGATATTGCTCCCAAGGATTGCCTGATCGTGAAACTGCTGCGCAGCCCTCATGCGCATGCATGGATCGAAGAGATCGATCTTTCCAGAGCCTTGAAGGTAGAGGGAATCGAGACGATCCTGACTTATAAAGACTGTTCCCAGAAGCGTTTTACCATGGCGGGTCAGACTTTTCCGGAGCCAAGTCCGTATGACCGCCTGATCCTGGACCAGAGAGTCCGTTTCGTTGGAGATGCAGTTGCGATTGTGGCAGGTGAGACGGAAGAAGCGGTTGATAAGGCACTGTGTCTGATTAAGGTAAAATATCAGGTGTTGGAGCCGGTTCTGGATTTTCACACAGCCAAGGACAATAAGATCCTGGTACATCCGGAGGACAGCTGGAAAAGTCTGTGCCCGGTCGGTGCAGATAACAAACGGAATCTTTGTGCTTCCGACGAGGATAGCAACGGGGATGTCGATGCTATCTTAGCAGGCTGTGCACATGTCATTGACCATACGTATCATGTCAAAGCAAACCAGCAGGCGATGATGGAGACGTTCCGTACTTTTACGACCATGGATGCATATGGCCGTTTAAATGTTACTTCTTCGACACAGATTCCGTTCCATGTGCGCCGGATCGTGGCACATGCGCTGGATATCCCAAAATCAAAGGTGCGTGTCTTAAAGCCAAGAATTGGCGGCGGCTTCGGTGCAAAGCAGACGGTTGTGACCGAGGTGTATCCGGCACTGGTTACGTGGAAGACCGGAAAACCGGCGAAGCTGATCTACACTCGTTATGAGTCCCAGATCGCATCCTCCCCGCGCCACGAGATGGAGGTCCATGTAAGGCTCGGAGCCGATGAAAATGGAATTTTCCAGGCAATTGACATTTATACCCTGTCGAATACCGGAGCATTTGGCGAGCATGGGCCGACCACGGTTGGTCTGTCCGGACACAAATCGATCCCGCTGTACTCCACAACCAAAGCATATCGATTCGCTTATGATGTGGTTTACACCAATACCATGTCTGCAGGTGCATACCGTGGTTATGGTGCGACGCAGGGCATTTTTGCACTGGAATCTGCAGTCAATGAGCTTGCGCGGGAATTGCATATGGACCCGACGGTCCTTCGTGAGAAAAATATGGTACATGAGGGTGACTTCATGCCGGCCTATTACGGCGAAACAGCAAACAGCTGTGCGCTGGACCGCTGTTTGGCAAGAGCCAAGGAACTGATCCACTGGGATGAAAAATACCCGTGCCGCGATATGGGCAATGGAAAGGTGCGTTCCGTAGGCGTGGCGATGTCCATGCAGGGTTCTGCGATTTCGAACTGTGACGTGGGTTCCATTACCCTGAAGTTAAATGACGACGGCTTCTACACCCTGATGCTGGGTGCTTCCGACATGGGTACCGGCTGCGATACAACACTGGCCCAGATTGCGGCAGATGTGCTGGGGTGTGATCTTGACAATATCGTATCCCATGGTGTTGATACGGATGTTTCTCCGTACGATTCCGGCTCTTATGCGTCCAGTACCGCGTACCTCACTGGTATGGCAGCTGTGAAGGCATCGAAGTCCATGATCCGTCTGATCACCGAAAAGGGAGCAGAGTATCTGGAAAAAACGCCAGAGGAAGTAGAATTTGACGGCGAACGGGTGATGGCAAAGGACGGCTCCGCTGCGATCAGCTTAAAAGATATCGGAAACCGTGCCATGGCGAACAATGGAAAGGCACTCGAGGTGACCGAAAGCCATTCTTCACCGGTATCTCCGCCTCCGTTTATGGTTGGTATCGCGGAAATCGAGATGGACAAGGAAACCTGTGACTTTGAGCTGGTCAACTATGTGGCAGTCGTAGACTGTGGAACCCCGATCAACCCGGCACTGGTCCGCGTCCAGACCGAAGGTGGTCTGGGACAGGGCATTGGTATGGCGATGTTTGAGGATGTGACCCGCTCCGAAAAAGGACAGGTTTATGAGAATTCCTTTATGCAGTACAAGCTTCCGAGCCGTGTCGATGTCGGCAATATCCGCGTGGAGTTTGAGAGCAGCTACGAGCCGACCGGACCGTTTGGTGTCAAATCCATCGGTGAGGTTGTCATCAACACGCCATCCCCGGCGATCGCAGGCGCGGTAGCCAATGCGACTGGCGTGCAGATCCGTGAGCTTCCGGTCACACCTGAGAAGATTTTCCGGGAGCTTCATAAATAAAATAAAGTAACGCAATAAGAAACTTGCAAGTTGTCCGAAATAGAGGTATACTAAAGCCAGTCTATGCGACACACCAACACCGTGTTTGTAACACGGTGCAACAGGAGGAATTGCAATGATAGAAGCAACGAGCTGTGGAGGTGTGGTTATATT
>OHAC01002874.1_pt1 | contig 12966 bp, 9 predicted proteins | sample 1577051 | NCBI WGS metagenome assembly OHAC01 (sample SAMEA3541499, study PRJEB24748) | human gut metagenome | biome: human gut; feature: human-associated habitat; material: faeces | place: China | collected 2012 | reverse complement strand
AGGCGCTTGCCGAGTGCGCGCCGCTGCTCGATGCTGTGGCGCGCGAGCGCGTGGGCATTGAGCTCGAGGGTATCCTTTCGACCGGCCACGGGGGAGACGCCATGCTGCGCTACCCCGAGCTCATCTGCGCCGCCGTGCCCGAGTTGGCAGCGGGTCGCGGGTTTGATCAGCGCAGCGTCTATCATGCGTTTAACGTTTACGAGCATATCGCCCGTGTGCTGACGGTGGCGGGGGAGTTGGCGCTGTGCGACGGCTTTACACCCTCAATGAGCCTAATGTGGGCGGCGTTTTTGCACGACGTTTCCAAGCCCGATTGCTTTACGGTCGACCATGCGGGCAGCGGCCACTTTTACGGTCACCCCGAGCTCGGGGCCAAGAAGGCGCGCGCCATCATGGATCGCTTGGCGCTTTCGCACGACTTGGTCCGCGACGTGTGCCTGCTCATTAAGTACCACGACAAGCCGCTGCGCCCCGAGCGCTCCTGCTTGCTCAATATGATGCGCTTGCTTTCGGGCGAGGGCGTCGATACGCCGCGCCTGATGGACGAGCTTATGGACCTTAAGCGTGCCGACACGCTGGGCAAGGCGCCGTCGTGCTTCTATTACGTCGAGACGATCGAAGAGATGCGCTCACTCGCCCATGATTTGTTGGAGGCGGGGGAGCCCTATTCGCTCAAGATGCTTGCTATCAACGGCGGCGACTTGATTCGTGCCGGTGTGAAGCCGGGGCCCGAGCTAGGCCAGCTACTCAACGCCGCCCTCGAAGCCGTTATCGAGGACAACATCCCCAACGATCGCGAAACCCTTTTGGTTCATCTCAACTTGAATTAGCTAATTAGTTGACCTGCGCGTTCCATAACCTGTCGACAATTTTTCGGCAATTTGGAATTTCTTCTTGCGCTGATGTTTTTTGTCCCGTAATATATTTCCTCGCAGCACGGCAGTGCAGATGTCATGTGGCCCGTTCGTCTAGCGGTTTAGGACGCCGCCCTCTCAAGGCGGAGATCACCAGTTCGAATCTGGTACGGGCTACCACTTCTTTTCTGCTGAGGCTTATGGCCCGTTCGTCTAGCGGTTCAGGACGCCGCCCTCTCAAGGCGGAGATCACCAGTTCGAATCTGGTACGGGCTACCACGCATCTGATACCCGGTCTTTCCACGGAAAGCCGGGTTTTTTATTATCTAACAACCGTCTGCAATTCCCGTTTGAACAAGAGCTTTGCGTTCTGCTTATGGCCCTTACGGGTACAATAATCAAGATATTTTGACTGTTAGAAGGAGTCTCATGACGGAGTCCTCTCAGCATACGTCCAAGCCCCAGGTCGAGGTTGAGGCCTCGGGCGGCGATGACAATAAGAGCGCACGCCGCGGCGCAATCTTTATCGGCGTTGTGCTGGTGGGTTATATCGTCTATCTGGTGGTAACCGGGCAGATGGGGCAGTTCTGGGCCGCTATGTCGAGCGTCCAGGCGCCCTGGCTCGTTGTCGCGTGTCTTTGCATGTTCATGTATCTGTTCTTTGGCATTGTGGCCTATGCGATCGCCGTTTGGCTCGACCCCAATTCGCCCGTCGGTATCCGCGACCTCATTTCGGTCGAGGCGAGCGGCATTTTCTTTGGCAACCTGACGCCCATGATGATGGGCTCCACGCCTGCCCAGATTTACCGCCTGACCAAAGCCGGCCAAAACGTGGGCGAGGCCGGCGCCACACAGTTCACCCGTTTTATCGTGTATCAGTTTGGTCTGGTGGCATGGGGCGCCATTTTGCTGCTCGCCCGCATGCCGTTTTTTGCCGAGCGCTATGGCGACATGACGCTGCTGTGCGTCTTTAGTTTTGGCGGTCACTGCTGCATCCTGCTCGGCATCTTCGCCGTCGCGCTCATGCCTAAGACCGTCACGCGCGTCGCCCATTGCATCATCAATTGGCTCGAGCGCATAGGTGTCTCGGCCACTAAGATCGATGGATGGCGCTCGTTTGTCGATGGCGAGATCTACTCCTTCTCCGAGAAGTTCAAGCTTTCGGCCGGACATTTTTCTTCCATGCTGCTCACCGTGTTTATCACCATGCTGCAGCTCGCGTTTTTCTATCTGGTGCCGTATTTTCTGATGCTCGCCTTTGGCCACCACGAGGTCGACTTTTTCTCGGTCATGGCCGCGAGCGCCTTTGTCCAGCTCCTGAGCTCTGCTGTTCCCCTGCCCGGTGGCACCGGCGGTGCCGAGGGTGGCTTCGCGCTGTTCCTGGGTCATTTCTTTGGGTCGGCGTCGACCGCCGGTTATCTGCTGTGGCGCCTCATTACGTTTATCGCGCCGACCATTTTGGCTGCGCCCCTGCTGGGCCTTAAGAGCGCCCACAACGAGAGCATCCATGCGCGCTGGGATCGCGTGATGCGCAAGCTCGGCCGCGAGCCTCAGACGCCCTCTGCGCCCACTAAGCCGCACCCCACGAATGCTGTTACCGTTGATCCCAGGAAGCACGCTCAGAAGGCTTCTGGGACCGCTAAGCCGGCTCATAAAGCCTATGTGCGCCAGACGGGCGACGGTATCCGCGTATCTCCGTCGGCGCTCAATAAGAAGAAGCACCCTAAGTCGCGGTAGGGCAGTCGTGCGTTCTTCATGATGCGGGGCATATTTGAGCTGTATGGGGGATAATCCTCTTACGTAGATTATCTCTCATCTGTTGATGAATGCTCGCATATCGAAGGGACACACCCATGGCCACCAGTAAACCGCGTATTGATCGCCGTATCGTTCGCAGCCGCAATGCCATCCTTTCCGCTTTTGAGCGCTTGCTCATGGAAAAGCCGCTGGCAGACATTACGGTGAGTGCCATCGCGCGCGAGGCCAATGTCGACCGTAAAACCTTCTACGTGCACTTTGGTACGGTTGATGGCTTGCTCGATGCCATTGCCGTCGATGTGGTGGAGATGATTGTCGACTCGGTCGAGAAAACGCTTGCTTCCATGGACGGTGACACCAACGAGCGCGCCCTGGGCGCGGCGGCGACCTTCTTTAAAACCGTTAACGAGGCGCTGTGCAACAACCTGGTGCTCAATCGTCAGCTGATCGAGAACATTCCGCTCGATGATTTTATGGCTCGTCTTCGTGCGCCGCTCGAGCACGAGATTGCCGAGCGCGATCTGCTGCCCCACGGTCTCAAGGACGAGATGTTCGACTACTATCTGGCGTTTTTGCTGTCGGGTATTATAGGAATCTATCGCACATGGGCGCTGTCTGACGGCTCGGTTCCTATCGAGCGCGTCTCGGAGGTCGCCAACGACCTGACTCTCAATGGCCTGTCGAGTCTGGAATCTCGCTTGGATTAGGCGCAGGCTTGAGTTCGCGAGGCGCTTGTCGGGGTGCAGCCCGATCGACCAGGCGACGAGCATCCCGCCGAAGCAGTCGATGACCGGGCTCAGGTAGACCTTCTCGCCGCCCGGGAGCCTGAACTCGGTGATGTCGGTGAGCCACAGCAGGTTGGGCTCGTCGGCGTGGAAATTCCTGTTTACGAGGTTCTCCGGCGCCTTGTAGACCTCGCCGGCGTAGGAGCTGTAGCCTGAGGATCCTTAAAAGAAAGTCCAGTTTATCCTTTCCACCCCAATTGGGAATCCTCCGATGCGCCTTCGCACGCTCGCATGACCTCGATACCGTGCGAGCGTGCGAACTCGACGAGCTCTGCGTTGCGGGCGTTTATGGTGCCGAAGGCGGCGGGACACACGATAAGGCGCGCGCAGTGGACGAGGAGCTCTTTGGCGCGGGCTATGGTTCTATCCCCGATCGGCTCGAAGGCGCGCTCGGTCACGCATTCCGCCGCCAGGTCGCGCGCGAGCTCGCAGTCGATGTCCCCTTCGTGCAGAACGCCCGTGTAGAACGCCTTGCCCTGCCGGATGAGCTGGCGAAACACAGCCGACCCCGTACCTGCGCCGGCGATGACGAATGTGTGCGCATCGCCGTGCGGGCGTCCAATTTCCACGCTGCCGAAGCGCTCGTTGAAGGTGCCATGTTGAAGGCCGTAGAGCTCGCCAATCGTCTCGCGCGTGAATATGTCCTCGGGTACGCCGGCGCGGAAGACCCGGCCGTCCTTCACGCAAATCACCTTGTCGGCGCTTTTCTGCGCGAGCTCGAGTTCGTGGATGGACATGATGACAGCCACATTCCGCGATTTCGCAAGGTGGCGAAGTATTCGCAGCAGGTCGATCTGGTAGCGGATATCGAGATACGACGTGGGCTCGTCGAGCACGAGCACACGCGGATCCTGCGCGATGGCGCGTGCGAGCATGACGCGCTGGCGTTGCCCGTCGCTTATCTGCATGAAGTCGCGCTCGGCGAGCTCTTCCACATGTGCGGTTTTCATGGCCTCGTCGACCCGACTATGGTCGTCGGGCGAGAGTGCGCCCATTCGCCCGGTGTAGGGATACCTTCCCGCCTCTACGATATCGCGGCAGGTGAGGAGCTCGGTCCGGGGGCGATCTGTCAGCATAACGGCAAGGTTCCTTGCGAACTCCGCCGTCTTCCATCGGGAAATCTCCCGCCCGTCGAGCTCGACTGCGCCGGCAAGCGGTGCCAGATGGCGTGTGATGGTTTTCAAGATGGTCGACTTGCCCGAGCCGTTCGGCCCGATGAGCGCCACGACGTCGCCCGCGCGAACCTCCAGATCGACGCCTTCGACTACGACCTTCTTGTCGTAGCCCGCCGACAGGTCGCTTATGTGGAAAAGCGGCGCTCCGTCAGCCTGCGTTTCGACCGTAGTTTCGAGGTTCGGCTCCGCTCGGAGGAGGCGTTCCGCGCGCAGTTCCGCACGAGCCGAAAGTGCCTTCTGGCGCTTTCGTGCGAGCTCAGGACTGTCTAAGCATGGAATGTCCCCTCCGAGCGTTTTGGGCCGCGGCACGAATTCCCCCATCTACCTCACCCGCTTCTTCAACATGAGCGCGATAACCACCGGAGCGCCGAAGATGGCGGTGACGGCGCTGATGGAAAGCTCGACGGGAGAGAACAGCGTGCGCGCGATCAAATCGCAGCCCGCGCAGAAGATGGCGCCTCCCAAGAAGCACGCAGGAATCACGCGGATGGGCTTCGACGACTTTAGCGCCGACTTCACGAGATGCGGAACCGCGATGCCTACGAACGACACCGGACCAGCGAACGCGGTCACGCAGGCGGAGAGCATGCTCGCTAGAAGGACGAGCACCACGCGGAAGCGTTCGACGTTCACGCCGACGCTTTTCGCGTAGGCTTCTCCCAGCTGGAAGGCGGAAAGGGGCTTCGATATCGCGAATACGCATGCGCTCACGGTGATCACCACGACCGCGATGACCGCGATGTCGTCCCAGCTCGAACCCGAGAAGCTACCCAAAGACCAGTTGTGCAGGTTCACGATGGACTGGTCGTCGGCGAAGGCGATGAGGAAGTTCGTCGCCGCCGAGCAGATGTATCCCACCATGACGCCCGCCACGATGAGCATGGCCATGGAACTTATGCGCCGTGCGATGAGGAGCACGAAGCCGATGGTGATAAGCGAGCCCAGAAACGCTGCGGCCACCATGGCCGGCGAGGACATGGCCTGGTTCGCGCCCAGAAGTACGATCATCGTAAGCGCGACGACGAACTTTGCGCCCGAGGAGACGCCCAAGATGAACGGGTCGGCGATGGGGTTGTTGAAAAACGTCTGCAGCAGGAACCCGGAGAGCGAAAGTGCCCCGCCGAGAAGCACGGCTGAAAGCACGCGCGGCAGGCGAATCTCCCAGATGACCTGGCTTTCCATGGAATTGGCCGCGCCGCCCGAAAGGATACCGGGGATGTGGTCTGCGGGCACGAGCACGCTCCCGATGCACAGGTTGGCCCCGACGAGCACGATGAGGGCAACAGCGAGCAGCGCCGTCACGACGCGACACCGCGCGGCGCGCCCCGATTCGTCGTATGCCATGGAAAGCCGGCTTCTCATGGCGCTAACCGAGCTTCCTCAGATAATGGAAGTCGCTCGCGTCATCTCCGGTGAACGCCCCGTGCAGCTCGTCGATAATGTCGGCGGTAGAAGTCATCTGCTGGTACATGTCGGCGCTTGTGACCCAGACGTTGCCGTTCTTCACGGCTTTGAACTGCGACAATAGCGCGTTTTTGCCTACGAAGTCGTTCAAGGTGGTAACTGACTCGTCGATGGTGCCGTTGTAGACGATGATGTCGGCATCCTTCGCCGTCGCGTAGAAGCGCTCCATTTCGAGCGTTACTGATGAACCTGACGTCGACGCCGTCTGCGCGTCATCGAGCGCATAGCTGCCGCCTGCAAGCTCGATCATCTGCGCCACGTAGTCGCCCGCCCGCCGCGTGACGGCGGCCCCGTTCGAGTTAATGTAGAAATACGCCACGGTTTTACCTGACGACGCGAGCCCCGACGTTTGCTCGACGCGGGCCTTCTGCTCGTTGAACAGGTGCGCGGCCTCGTCTTCCTTGTCGAACAGGACGCCGAAAAGCTTAATCCACTCGACGCGCCCGAGTGCTTCGGGCTCGCTCGACGACTGTTCGGTGAGCACGACGAGCCCGAGCTTCTGCAGCTTTTCCTTCACATCGGGCGTGTGGTTGATCATGGTGTTCTCGATGGCGAGCGTGCAGCCCGAGGCCGATATTCGCTCGTAGTCGGGCGCGCTGTACTTGCCGCCGTAGGCGATCGCCCCACTTTCGAGCGCGCTTTTGAAGCCTGCGACCGAGCAATCGTCGGCCTTCGTGCCCGACATGATGATATTGTCGTTCGCATCGAGCGCGTCGACCAGGCACATCGTCGCCGACGACACGAGGTACACCTTGTTGGCGGGGCGCCTTATGACCGCGATGTCGGAGCTCAACCCATCAGGTACCTTCGCATCTTGCGGCACCACGAGGAAACGCTCCCCATTCGAAACGCAGATAAGCCGCAGACCGCCTTCGAACTCGTCGACCGTGAAGTGCTTGGCGTATTCAAGCTGAAGCGCCCCCGTCGGCTCCCAGCCGCAGCCCAAATCGGCGTTGTGGAAGTCGGCCGCGGCGCTTGAAGCCGTTCCTGCAGGGGAGCTGCCGCTTGCATCGTCGCCCGATTTCTCCTTCATGGTGGATGAGTCGAAGTGGATCGTGTATTCGATGGTGTGCGGCGTCGACATGGCGACGGTCTCGGCCGACACGGCGATGTCCTCGTCGAGCGTGACGGGTATCTCGAACGTGGAGTTGCCGCCGTCGTTTACGGGCGCGTAGTCCACGCCGTCGACGGTCATCTTGTCGTAGCTCGAACTCGACCAGGTGATGGTCGCGGTGTAGGTGTCGCCATCCTTCACAATTGTGGTGGGTGAGGCGATGCTTGCTCGCCCTGACCCACCGGAAAGCGAGACACTCACAGTGTATTCCTGAGAGCCCGCCGTGCCACCGGTCGCGTTCGGGCTCGCACTGCACCCCGCGAAGGAAAGCGCGAGCAGGGCGACGAGAACGCAGGCGATCGCGCGCGCCGCGATGCTGTGGAGCTTCCTGTTTTCCCCCTTGGGAAGAATCGACCGCATGGCGTTACTTCAGTGCGTCGGCGCGCAGATCGACGCCGGCGGATTCGAACACAAGCGTGCGGTCGTACCACTGCTCTTTTCTAATACTCCACGCGGCACAGGCGGTGTCCTCGTCGAGCGCATCAACGGGCACGTCGTAGGTGTACTTGCCTTCCGCGTTTTCCACATAGGGGGTGAAGTCGGCCTCGCTCGCGGCGGCAGCCTCGTCGCCCGTGCCCATGAAGAGCTTGCCGTAGCCCGTGCCGGAAAGCGTCATCACGCAGTGCATGGAGCCGTTTTCCACGATGAGCTGGGCGTCCACAATCCTGAACATGTTCGAGCTGGAATCTACGGTGATCGGATAGGTGCCGTCGGCCACCTTGTCGGCGGTGATGGGGGCAGCGCTTGCGCCCTCGGTCGCATCGGCCGCCTGCTCGGTCTTTTCCTGGGAATCGGTATTGCTTGCCTTTGCGCTGTCGCTTGAATTTCCGGCGCAGCCGGCGAGCGAGAACGCGAGAAGCGCCGCCGACAGGGCGAAGACGAGGGTTTTCTTCAACATGGAGGGGTTCCTTTCAATCGCTTCTACCGCCCGCGCCGTGCGGTGGGCGGGCGGGATGCGAATGCAACGGGCATGCGCCGTCGGTCGGGGAAGGCGCATGCCCGTTGCACGGGGACGCGACCGGCGCTCCCGTGCGCGGCGAGTTTACAGCTTGGCGATGGCGTCGTCCACGTGCGAGACGTAGATGTCGTCGACCGCGGCGTTCTGTCCCAGACCCTGGAGCAGGCACGTCACTTCGAAGCCGGCGGCCACGAACTTCGCAGCCCAGCTGTCGGGGTCGGTCTCGTCTGCCATGTCGTTGTTCGCGTGGTCGCCCGCGACCACCATGAACGGCGCGAGCACGGCCTTCTTGTACCCTGCGGCGCTCGCAGCGGCGATAACATCCTCGCAGGTCGGTTCAGCCTCGACGGTGCCGACGAAGAACTGCGTCAAGCCCTCGTTCTTGAACACTTCCTGCATCTTGGCATAGTCGGCGTTGGAATCGGCTTCGGTGCCGTGGCCCATGAGGCACAGCGCCGTCTTGCCGTCGTCGAAGGACGCCATGTTCTCCTTAATGGCTGCGGCCACCTTCTTGTAGTCGTCGTCGGAGGTGAGCAGCGGGTCGCCGAGCGAGATCTTGTCGAACTTGTCGGCGTACTTGTCGAGCTCGTCTTTCACGTCGGCGTATTCCAGGCCAGCCATGAGATGCGTCGGCTGCACGACGATTTCCTTCACGCCGTCTTCCACGCAGCGGTCGAGCGCCTCGGTCATGTTGTCGATCGTGATGCCGTCGCGCATCTTCAGTTTGTCGATGATGATCTGCGCGGTGAAGGCGCGGCGGATGTCGTAGTCCTGCCAGTACTTCTCGCGGATAGCGTCTTCGATGGCGCCGATGGTGATGTGGCGCGAGTCGTTGTAGCTCGTGCCGAAGCTCGTGACGAGAATGACCGGCTTCACGGCCTTCTCCTTTTCGCTCGATTTCTCGGGACTCGCGGAGGTGCTGGAGCAGCCCGCGAGCGCGAATCCGGCGAGCGCGACGGCTCCGGTTGCTGCGGCGCCCATGAAGCCGCGGCGTGACATCTGGTCGGACATGGTTTTCCCTTTCCTCGGTTTGCCGGTCCCCCGGCGACAGTTGCTTATCGGCACAAGCGAAAGAAAAGCGCGCTCGTCCGCAAAGGGATAGCGCGCCTGTTTCTTGCATTCGAAAGGGAAGCGCACTCCTCGGGGTTCACAAGGAGATAACGCCACGGCGATGCCGTGAGGAAAAGGCGAAGCAGTCTGGCTTGGGGCGCGAGGCGGTTCGCCCGCGCGTCCTACACAGTAATGTCCCTTGCCCAGGATTCCCACCTGGTTCCCTCCGCAAGCCAGCGCGGGCTGTGTGGGCGCCGCGCCGGTCATTTCCTTTTATTCGATTGTCATATGCTCGTTGCCGAAACTACCACTATGATAGTGGGCGTTTGTGGGCGTGTCAAAGCCAGGGCGGGCGGCATTGCGCCTCCTGCCTACGTATTTGCGCCGATTGCCGCTGCGGGCGCCGTGTCTTGCCTGCTGCGCGAAGGGCGGCGTAAACGGTTGCGATGAGAAACGGGAAGGGAAGGCTCGGATGATTCATATCGTTGGCGCAGGTTCGGGCGCCGCCGACCTTATCACGCTGCGCGGGGCGCGTCTTCTGCGCGCGGCCGACGTGGTCGTTTGGGCGGGGAGCCTTGTGAACCCCGAGCTGCTCGCCGAGTGCAAGGAATCCTGCGTCGTCTACGACAGCGCGCACATGACCTTGGAGGAAGTGCTCGACGTGATGTGCACGGCGGATGCGCGGGGCGAGGAAGTGGTGCGCCTGCACACGGGCGACCCGTGCCTGTACGGCGCCATCCAGGAGCAGATGGACGCGCTCGACGCGCGCGGTGTGGACTACGAGGTGGTGCCCGGCGTGTCGAGCTTTTGCGGTGCCGCGGCGGCGCTTTGCCAGGAATACACGCTGCCGGGAATCAGCCAGTCGGTCGTGATCACGCGGCTTTCCGGGCGCACCCCCATGCCCGCGGGCGAGGGCATGCGCACCATGGCGGAAAGCGGCTCGACTATGGTCATCTTCCTGAGCTCGGGTATGCTCGCCGAGCTTTCCGCCGAGCTTTTGGCCGCGGGCCGCAGCTCCGACGAGCCGGCGGCGCTCGTGTACAAGGCGACCTGGCCTGAGGAGCGCGTGGTTCGATGCACAGTGGGCACGCTCGCCGATGCGGGCGCGCGAGAGGGCATCGACCGCACGGCGCTCGTGGTGGTGGGCCGCGTGCTCGGAGCTCGCGGCGGGCTTGCGCACAACGGCGCGCAAGCGGAGTCGTACGAGCGCAGCAAGCTTTACGACCCTTCGTTTGCCACGGGGTATCGGAAGGCGAGCAGCTAGCGTGGCCTTCGAGCACTACATTTATACCGGGACGACCCGCCTGCGCTGCGGCTACACCACGGGGAGCTGTGCCGCGCTCGCGGCGAAGGCGGCCTGCGAGATGCTCTTGTCACGAAAGCCCGTCGGCCGCGTGTCGATCGTCACCCCCGGCGGGCTGCCTGTCGAGGCGAACGTGGTCGACGCATGCATCGGCGAGGGGTGCGCCCAGTGCGCCGTGCAAAAGGACGCAGGCGACGATGCCGATGTGACCGACGGCGTGCTCGTGTACGCGCGCGTGGAACATGCGGGGTCGGGCACGGGTGCTGCGGGCAGCAAGGGCGTGCCCACGCGCGAATCGGAAGTTTCCGTCGATGGCGGCGTGGGCGTGGGGCGCGTGACGTTGCCCGGGCTCGAGCAGCCGGTGGGGGCGGCCGCCATCAACGCGACGCCGCGCGCGATGATCACTTCGGCGGTGCGCGAGGTGTGTGCCGCGCACGGCTTTTCTGGAAATATTGCTGTGACGATTTCGGTACCCGAGGGTGTTGCCCTTGCCGAAAAGACCTTCAACCCGCACCTGGGGATAGAGGACGGCATTTCCATCCTGGGCACGACGGGCATCGTCGAGCCGCGCAGCCTTGCTGCCTTGCGCGACAGCATCGAGCTCGAGATCCGGCAGCATGCGGCTATGGGGCGGCGCGGAGTCGTGCTCACGCCCGGCAACTACGGCGCGCAGTTCATCTCGGGGCATTTCCACCTAAACGGTGCGCCGGTGGTCTTCATCTCCAACTTCGTGGGCGATGCGATTGATTGCTGCGTTCGCGAGGGATTTACCAATGTCCTTCTTGTGGGACACATCGGCAAGCTGGTGAAGGTTGCGGGCGGCATCATGGACACCCATTCGCGTACCGCCGACTGCCGCGCGGAGATTCTGGCCGCTCACGCGGCCTTGGCCGGCGCGGGCACGAAGACCGTGCGCGATATCATGTCGTCGGTCACGACCACGGCGGCGCTCGAGGTAATCGAGGCCGCCGGTGTGGGGGACGCTGCGTGCGCCTCGCTCGCTGTGGCAATCGAGGACAGGTTGCGCCGCCGCGCGGCGGGCGGATGCGACATCGCCGCGGTCGTGTTCGACGCCGAGCGCCGCGAGCTTTTCCGCACGTCGGGCGCCGATGCAGTTATCGGGGAATTGGGGGCGACGTATGAGTAAAGGCGTGCTGTACGGCGTGGGCACGGGGCCTGGCGACCCCGAGCTGCTCACGATCAAGGCCGTCCGCACAATCGAATCGTGTCCGGTCATCGCCGCACCGCAGACGGCGGACGGGGCCATGGTCGCGCTCGACATCGTGCGCGGCGCCGTCGACCTTACAGGCAAGACGGTGATCCCCGTGCGATTCTCGATGACGCGCGACGTCGAGCGCCGCGCGGCCGAGCATGCCTCGCTTGTTCGCGAGCTTGTCGCGCACCTGGATGCGGTCCGCGACGTCGCGCTGCTGAACCTGGGGGACCCGAGCATCTACGCCACCTTCCAGCGCATAGCGCCCGACGTGCGCGCCCGCGGGTTCGAGGCGCGCGCCATTCCCGGCGTGCCGAGCTTCTGCGCGGTCGCCGCGGCGCTCGAGCGCGACCTCACGCCCGAGATGTCGTCGCCTCTGCACATCGTGCCCGGCGGCTACGACGACGTGCGCCGCGCAATCAGCTGGCCGGGGACGAAGGTGGTCATGAAGGCGCGCCGCTCGCTTGCGGACACGAAGTGCATCCTTCGCGAGGAGGGCGCCTTCGACGGTGCCGAGCTCGTAGAGGACTGTGGGCTTCCGGGCGAGCGCGTGTACCGCTCGGTCGACGATGTGCCCGATCGGGGCAGCTACTTCTCGACAATGGTGGTGCGCTAGATGAGGGTTTCCTGCATAGCGTTCACTGAGAGGGGATATGCGTTGGCGGAGCGCACCGCACGCGCGCTTTCCGATTGCGCGCAGACAGGTGAAGATGACCCTGGCTGGGACGTTTCCGTTTCGCGCGGGTTCGGCGAGGGGAAGGCCGACCTGCGCGCATGGACGGCGCTCGCGTGGGAAGCGTCGGACGCGCTTCTGTTCGTGGGCGCGGCGGGCATCGCCGTGCGGGCGATCGCGCCGCATGTCGCCTCGAAGGCAACCGATTCCGCGGTTGTGGTGATCGACGAGGCGGGGCGCTTTGCCGTCCCGCTTTTGTCGGGGCATTTGGGCGGTGCGAACGAGCTTGCGCAAACTGTGGCACGCGCGGCAGGGGCCATCCCCGTCATCACCACGGCGACCGACGTCCGCGGCGTGTGGGCGGTGGATACGTGGGCGCGCTGTGCGGGGCTCGCCGTTTCGAATCCCGAGGCCATCAAGCGAGTGTCGGCGCGGCTGCTTTCGGGCGGGCGCGTGGCGCTCTATTCCGACATGCCGATTTCGGGACAGCCGCCTGAGGGGGTTGACATTGCGTCCGACCGCGCTCGGGCCGATATCGTCGTGTCGCCGTTCGCTGGCGCGAATGCAGGTGCGTCCGTTCGCGCGGCGGAGACAACGGGCGAGGTCGTGCCCGCCGGCG
>OHAC01002870.1_pt1 | contig 12970 bp, 9 predicted proteins | sample 1577051 | NCBI WGS metagenome assembly OHAC01 (sample SAMEA3541499, study PRJEB24748) | human gut metagenome | biome: human gut; feature: human-associated habitat; material: faeces | place: China | collected 2012 | reverse complement strand
AAACGAGCCAAAAGTCCTTCTTTTAGATGAACCTCTCGGTGCACTTGATTTAAAACTGCGCCAGAGCATGCAGTACGAGCTCATCCGTCTGAAAGAAGAACTGGGAATTACTTTTGTATATGTCACCCATGACCAGGAAGAGGCCCTGACCATGTCCGATACCATCGTTGTCATGAATCAGGGATATATCCAGCAGATCGGTACTCCGGAAAACATTTACAACGAACCGGAAAACGCATTTGTTGCCGATTTTATCGGACACAGCAATATCATTGACGGAATCATGATAAAAGATGAACTTGTAGAGATTCTCGGTGCCCGGTGGGCATGTGTCGACAAAGGATTCGGCAACAATAAGCCGGTCGACGTTGTCATCCGTCCGGAAGATGTAGAACTTGTCGATCCTTCGGAGGGAACGCTGCAGGGCGAAGTAACCTCCCTGATTTTTAAAGGCGTTCACTATGAACTCGATGTCATGGCCGGCGGCTATGAATGGCTGGTTCACACCACCAGATTTGTTCCGGTCGGCACAAAAGTCGGCATCAAAGTAATCCCGTTCAATATCCAGATCATGCATAAGCCGGAATCTTCCGATGAAAAGGCGGTGGAGATCGATGCGTAAATTTAAACAGCAATTTCTTGCCGGTCCATACCTCATATGGATCATCGGTTTTATCCTCCTGCCGCTTATCATGATTCTTTACTATGGATTTACAAACGGCGATGGCAGTTTTACATTATCCTATATCACAGCGATAGCAGATGAAACCAACCGCAAAGCCATGGGACTTTCCCTGAAGCTTGGAATTATATGCACCATCGTGTGTCTGGTTCTCTCCTATCCGCTGGCAATGATTTTAAATAATAGGAAAATCAAAAATCAGGGACTGGTTGTTTTTATCTTTATGCTTCCGATGTGGATGAACTTTATGCTCCGTATCCTGGCATGGAAACTTCTGCTTTCCAAAAATGGTGTAATCAACTCCATTCTCACAGGTTTCGGGCTTTCCCGCATCAATATCATAAATACACCGACAGCCGTTGTCCTTGGCATGGTATACGACTTCCTGCCATTTATGCTGCTGCCTATCTACAACTCCATGACACGAATCCGTAAAGACTGGATTGAGGCGGCCCGCGATCTGGGAGCCGGAAATGCAGCCATCTTTTTTAAGATTATTCTTCCGCTTACCGTATCCGGAATCATCAGCGGAATCGTCATGGTATTTGTCCCGTCACTTACCTCGTTTGCAATCTCGCAGGTATTAGGCGGTGGTCACGTTCTTTTAATCGGGAATGTGATCGAGCAGGATTTTATGCAGGGAATGCAGTGGAATGCCGGAAGCGGTCTTTCCTTTGTCCTGATGATCTTTGTAATCGTAAGTATGACAATTGTAAATATATTTGATAAAGAAGGGGAGGGAACATCCATATGTTAAAAAAATGTGCATCCCGGATCTATATGATCCTGATCTTTGCCTTCCTTTACCTTCCGATTGTTGTGTTGATTGCTTTGTCTTTCAACGATTCCCGTTCCAAGGTAAAATGGGGAGGCTTCACGCTCCGGTGGTATACCGGCTGTTTTCAGGACGAAAAGATCATGACTGCATTTATCACAACTTTGCAGGTCACTTTCCTGTCCGCAATGATTTCCACACTGATTGGAACACTTGCCGCGCTCGGCATAGCCGCCATGAAAAAACGGCACCAGACCATTTATCTCGGCGCGACCAATATTCCGCTTCTGAATGCGGATATCGTAACCGGTATCTCCATGATGCTTTTGTTTGTGAAATTTATCGACCTCGGATTTGTGACGGTTCTTTTAGCGCACATTACCTTTAGTATTCCTTATGTTATTTTAAATGTGCTTCCGAAAATGAAACAGACAAACCGCAGCACCTATGAGGCGGCACTTGATCTCGGAGCAACGCCGCTGTATGCATTTTACAAAGTCACCTGGCCGGAAATCCGTCCCGGTGTGTTCTCCGGATTTATGATGGCAGTCACCATGTCACTGGATGATTTTTCCATCACCTATTTTACCAAAGGAGCTGGGGTCAATACCCTCTCCACCATGCTCTACACAGAACTTCGCAAAGGAATCAAACCGGAATTGTATGCACTTTCCACGATTCTGTTCTTTGCCGTTCTGCTCATTCTTCTTGCCGGAAATGTTTATCCGGGGAAGAAGCGTGTTGCAGCCAAATAAATTTTCCATTGGAATTTTATTCCAGCCGAAAGGAGTCCTATTATGAAAAAAAGAATTTTCTCTGCCCTCTTAATTTCTGCTCTGGCAGTCAGCGCACTCACTGCCTGTGGGGGATCTTCCTCTGCAAAAAAAAGCGGACAGACCTTAACCGTTTTAAATTACGGAAAATATATCGATGAGTCCGTAGTCAAACAGTTTGAAAAAGAAACCGGTATCACCGTCAAATACGAAGAATATGAAAGTCCGGAAGAAATGTATACCAAATACAAAGCCGGTTCCATCAACTATGATGTAATCTGCTCTTCCGAATATATGGTTGAGCGTCTGATCAACGAGGGCGAAGTGCTCGAAGAAGATTACGATGCCATGGACAACTACAAAAATCTGGATCCAACGATCCTTGATATGTCTGCTTCCTATGACAAGAATCACACCTATTCCGTTCCATATTTTTACGGGACTCTTGGCCTTCTCTACAACAAAACAACCATTGATGCCAAAACCGTATCAAGCTGGGACTGCCTGTGGGATCCTACCTATGAGGATGAAATCATCATGGAAAATTCCGTCCGTGATACGTTTGCCCCTGCCCTGATCTCCAAAGGGTATTCCTTAAACGATACCGATGAAAATCATCTGCGGGAAGCCCTCGACGTATTAAAAAAGCAAAAAGATGATAAAATCGTATATGCCTACTATGTAGATGAGACAGCCGATGCCATGATCGGAGAAGAAGCCTCCATCGCACTGTGCTACTCCGGCGAGGCTGCACTGGCCATGGCAGAGAACGACAATCTGGATTATTCCGTTCCAACAGAGGGATCCAACCTCTGGATCGATTCCTGGTTCATTCCAAAGTCCTGCACTAACCAGACCAACGCTTTAAAATTCTTAAATTTCCTGTGCAAGGATGATATCGCAGAAAAGAATTTCGAATATGTGCAGTATGCCTCTCCGATTACATCTGTGGTAGAAAATCAGGACGCTGACGTAAAAAATAACGAAGCTGTCAATCCTTCCAGTGACACGATAAAAAGATGTGAAATCTATAAAGCATTAAGTGATGATGATTCCGCCAAGTACACAAAGCTGTGGCAGGAACTTCTCTCTTATTAAAAAACCGAGAAAAATGATTGCAATTTCAGTCAAAACATGCTAAAGTAAATCCACGGTGTCTGGTTAACACCGTGGATTTTTCATCTTCGGAAACGGTCATTCCGAAATTTCCCATATATACATTTGTTTTCAATTACATATGAACTATCAGGAATTTTTAACAACGATCCGTACACAGCTTTCTCTGCGTATCGAGACAGGTGTCACTTTAGACATTCGTTCCTTTACCAAAAATAACGGAACACATTACGATGGTCTGGTACTTCTCCATCCGAAGAAAAACGTGTCACCTGCGATCTATCTGATGCCATACTATCATCGCTATCTAGAAGGGGTATGCCTTGAAGAAATCTGTGAAGATATTCTTCATACCTATCAGGCGCATGCCCCGGAAGAAAATTTTGACACGTCCTACTTTACCGATTTTTCCCGTGCCAGCGAGCACATCGTCATGCGTCTTGTAAGCTTTGAAAAAAATCAGGAACTGTTAAAAGAGGTTCCGTTTTTCCGCTATCAGGATCTGGCCGTAATCTTTTACTGTCTGCTCCATGCAAGTGCCGAAAACCAGGCAAATATTCTGATCCACAATCATCACTTAAACCTTTGGAAAACCGACAAAGAAACGCTCTACCGGCTTGCGAAGAAAAACACGCCACAACTTCTTCCCCCACAGCTTACCCCGATGAGCAGTCTTCTCAAAGAAATGCAGCTCGTCGCGGAAACTCCACTCCCGGAAGCAGCCCCGCCACTGTATGTTCTGACCAATACGTACCGGACCAACGGTGCAACCGTTCTCCTCTACGATGACATCTTAAAAGAACTGTCCGATTTGTTTGAAAAGGATCTGATCATTCTGCCAAGCAGTATTCACGAAGTACTGATTCTTGCCGCCGATGAAAACGACAGGCAGAATCTCGACCATTACACCGCAATGGTAAAAGAAGTGAATGCCTCACAGCTTCAGGATGAAGAAATTCTGTCCGACCATGCCTACTATTACTGCCGGCACAGCCATCTGCTGACCATGCCGCAGCCGGTCTGCACTTCATAGATTATATTTCCAGACACAAAATCCCCGCAGAAAAAATTCTGCGGGGAACATCTATTACATTTCTACCAGTTTATCATATAGCTTCTCATATGCATGTGCCGAAGCATTCCAGGAAAAATTGCGATCCATCGCACGATAGATCAGTTCTTTCCATGCGGCCTTTTGTTCATGCTCCACACGATACGCATACCGGACAATATCTGCCATTTCCTGTGCATTAAAATTCGCAAATGAAAAACCACATCCTGTATTTTCATATTCATTGTATGGTTCTACCGTATCCCGGAGTCCTCCGGTTTCACGTACGATCGGAAGCGTTCCGTAACGCATGGCAATCATCTGTGCCAGCCCGCATGGTTCAAACATGGAAGGCATCAGCAGCACATCACTTGCCGCGTATATATGGTGCGAACGCTCCTCGGTAAATCCGATATGTACGCTTACCTTGTCCGGATACTTACTCTGATAATGGTGGAACATATTTTCATACTGGCTCTCTCCGGAACCAAGAACCACCAGCTGTATATCCATTTCGGTTAAAAGTTCATCCAATACGCAGCCGATCAGGTCAAATCCTTTCTGGCTGGTCATACGCGATACGATTCCGATCAGGAAAGCATCCTCCCTGACTGGAAGCCCAAGTTCTTTCTGTAATGCAGCTTTGTTTTCTTTTTTCCCACTCACTGCATCTTTTTTCGAATAATTTACCGGAATATAAGGATCTGTCTGTGGATTATATTCTTCATAATCAATTCCGTTTAAAATACCATAAAGGCGATCCTTTCGGGCAGTCATCAGGCCACTTAAGCCCTCTCCACCTTCTACGGTCGTAATCTCATTTGCATACGTCGGGCTGACGGTAGTAATATAATCTGCATATACCACGCCACCCTTTAAGTAATTTGCCTCCCCATAAGATTCCAGTTCATATGCATTGAAAATGTGTGCCGGAAGTCCTGTAATATCCATTATCTCCTGAATTCGCCAGCGTCCCTGAAACTGCAGGTTATGAATCGTAAACACGGTTTTGATTCCCGCATAAAAATTATCATCTCCAAATACCGTATGCAGAAACACCGGAATAAGTCCTGTCTGCCAGTCATTGCAATGGATAATGTCCGGGGCAAAATCAATATACGGCAGACTAGCAAGTACTGCCTTGGAAAAATATGCAAACTTTTCCACATCTTCATAGATATTGTTGTATGGAGATTCTCCTGCGAAATAAAATTCATTGTCCACAAAATAAAAGTGAACACCATGATATTCTGACTCGAAAATTCCAACATACTGCCTGCGCCAGTTCAGATTTACATAAAAATGGCACAAAAATTTTAAATTTGGAAGAAATGAGCGATCCATGCAGGCGTATTTCGGAATAACTACCCGCACATCATACTCTTTTTTGTCAAAATAATTCGGAAGTGATCCGACAACATCGGCAAGACCCCCGGTTTTCACATATGGCACTGCCTCTGATGAAACAAACAGAATCTTCTTCATACACAACACTCCTTTACTTACCCTTCATCTGTAATCGTATTTTGTCCGTAATAAGAGCGATAAATTCCGAGTTGGTCGGTTTTCCTTTTCCATTACTGATGGTATATCCGAACAGATCATCCAACGTATCCATCTTGCCACGGCTCCATGCTACTTCAATTGCATGACGGATGGCACGCTCGACACGGCTTGGTGTCGTATCAAATTTCTTTGCGATCCCCGGATATAAAATTTTCGTAATAGAATTTAACATGTCCATATTCGTCACAGACATGATGATTGCCTCCCGCAAATACTGGTATCCCTTGATATGTGCCGGAACCCCAACCTCATGAATTATCTCTGTGACATCCTCTTCCAGTGTCTGTAACGAGTACTTTTCCGATTTCTTTTCCATCTCAACCGGTCTGCCAATTTCTTTTCGTACTTTGTTTTTTCGACGGTTGAGTGTCTTGATCCGGTCCAAAACAATATTCCGGTCAAACGGCTTCATAATATAATAATCTGCTCCCCGCTCAAACGCATCTTCGGTAATTTTTTCATTGCTGATTCCGCTGATCATCAGAAATGTCGGCCGGTTTTTTAGCGTGTGATCTGCCCTGATCCTGTCAAGGACTGCCAGACCGTCCAATTTCGGCATAATAATATCCAATAATACAACATCCGGTTCTTTTTCCCTGATCAGATGACAGGCTTCTTCTCCATCCTTCGCCATCCCGATCAGGTGCAGTTCATCATCACTGGTTACCATTTCTTCCAATAAGTCACGCATAACCTCGTTATCATCTGCAATTGCGACATTTAGTTTTCCCATGTAGGCCTCCTAGAATGTCAAATTCAGTCAAAAATAAGCATACCAGAAAGCACTGTCCGATTTTGTCAAAATTTGTCGATAAATACAGTTAAACTATAGCACAACTGCCAATTTATTTCAATGTCTTATGCATTCTCTTCGAACTGGGAATTATACAGATCTGCATAAAATCCCTTTTGTGCCAGAAGCTGTTCGTGTGTCCCCTGCTCTATGATATCGCCATCTTTCATCACCAGAATCAGATCCGCATTTCTTATCGTAGAGAGTCGATGCGCAATGATAAAGCTGGTCCGTCCACGCATCAGATTATCCAATGCCTTCTGAATCCGCACTTCGGTACGGGTATCTACCGAAGAGGTTGCCTCATCCAGAATCAGAATCGGGTTATCCGCAAGGATAGCACGTGCAATTGTAAGAAGCTGTTTCTGTCCCTGGGAAACATTACTTGCATCCTCGTTTAACTCCATCTGGTAGCCACCCGGAAGTGTCTGGATAAAATGGTGGGCATGTGCGGCTTTTGCCGCCTCAATCACTTCCTCATCTGTGGCATCTAAACGGCCATACCGGATGTTTTCCATGATAGATCCCTTAAACAGCCAGGTATCCTGCAATACCATACCAAATGCATCCCGAAGTTCCTGACGGTTAAAGTCGCGGATATCATGCCCATCCACCTGAATGGCTCCGCCTGTCACATCATAGAAACGCATAAGCAGTTTGACCATTGTGGTTTTTCCTGCTCCCGTTGGTCCGACAATTGCAATTTTCTGTCCAGGTGTTACATGAGCGGAAAAATCCCTGATAATGATCTGGCCCGGATTGTATCCGAAACTTACATGGGAAAAATCCACGTAACCATCCACATGGTCGAGATGCACAGCATGTTCAACCGTCAGTTCTTCTTCCTCTTCGTCCAGAAATTCAAATACGCGCTCGGAGGCTGCAGACATCGACTGCAGCATATTTGCCACCTGCGCAATCTGCTGGATCGGCTGAGTAAAATTCCGGACATACTGAATAAATGCCTGAATTTCACCAACCCCGATGGTTCCGCGGATTGCCAGAAGTCCTCCGGAAATTGCCACTCCGACATAACCGAGGTTTCCGACAAACTGCATGATCGGCTGCATCAGTCCGGATAAAAACTGGGACTTCCATGCCGATTGAAACAGAATCTGATTGGTATCTTCAAATTTTTTGATGGTGCTCTCCTGCTTATTATATGCCTGCACCACCAGATGTCCGCCATAGACCTCTTCCACCTGTCCGTTGATATGTCCCAGATATTCCTGCTGCTGGCGGAAATATTTCTGCGAATGTTTGATAATAAACGAAATCAGGATGGCAGATACCGGAAGAATCACAAGTGAAATCAATGTCATAATTCCGGAAATTGAAATCATCATCACAAGTGTTCCGACCAGTGTTGCCACACTCGTAATGATCTGCGTCACACTCTGATTTAAACTCTGTCCAAGTGTATCCACATCATTTGTGATGCGGGATAGCACCTCTCCGTACGTGCGGCTCTCGAAATATTTCATTGGCATGCGGTTGATTTTCTCTGAAATTTCCTTACGCATGCGGTAACAGGTTTTCTGCGTGATTCCTGTCATGATCATTCCCTGTATAAAACTGAATACTGCAGAACAGATATACAGGCCAAGTGTAAACAATAACACTTTGGCAATATAGGTAAAATCAATAGATCCGGTTCCCGCGATCTTTTTTCCGAGACCTTCCACCAATGCATTCGTTGCACGTGCCATAACCTTTGGTCCGGCAACGGAAAAGACGGTAGACACCGCCGCAAAAATCATAACGGCAACGATTGCATACCAGTATCTTCCGAGATAACGAACCAGTTTTTCGATAGAGTTTTTGAAATCTTTTGGCTTTTCTCCCGGCATCATTCCTCTGCCCGGGCCGCCCATCGGACCGTGAGGTCTTCTTGTACGTTGTTCTGCCATCTTATTTCACCTCCTCAGAAAGTCCCAGTTCTTTGGCAGACAGCTGGCTCCTGGCAATCTGCTCGTAAACTTCGCAATTGTGCAGTAATTCCTCATGCGTGCCTTTTCCGACAATCTTTCCATCGTCGAGTACCAGTATCTGGTCCGCATGCAGAATTGTACTGATTCGCTGTGCGACAATGATCACGGTCGTATGTTCCGTCTTTGTCTCAAGTGCTCTGCGGAGTGCCGCATCGGTCTTCATATCCAGAGCGGAAAAACTGTCATCAAACACATAAATCTTTGGATTTTTTGCAATTGCTCTGGCAATGGCAAGCCGCTGCTTCTGTCCGCCGGAAACATTGCTTCCGCCCTGTGCAATCGCACTCTCATACCCATCCTGTTTGCTGTCAATAAACTCTGTTGCCTGCGCAATCTCCGCTGCTTCCTGGATCTGCTCATCTGACGCATCCTCTGCCCCGAAGCGCAGATTGCTTGCAATTGTACCAGAGAAAAGAATTCCCTTCTGTGGTACAAATCCGATATGTTCCCGCAGATCCTGCAATGTATACTTGCGGATATCCGTTCCGTCAAGCGTGATCTCTCCGCCTGTCACATCATAAAAACGCGGAAGCAGGTTGACCAGCGTAGATTTACCACATCCGGTACTTCCGATAATTGCAGTGGTCTTTCCCGGCTCTGCAACAAAATCAATATCCGAAAGCACATCTTCCGTGGCTCCCGGATACCGGAAATTTACATGATGAAAGGCAATCACACCCTCACACTGTTCCATGGCAGCCGGCTCTTTCGGATCTGTAATCGTACTTTTTGTGCGTACAACCTCATCTATACGCTCTGCAGCTACACCGGCTCTCGGCATCATGATAGACATCATGGTCAGCATCAGAAATGCCATAACGATCATCATTGTGTAAGTAATAAATGCCGTCATGGAACCAACCTGCATATATCCGCCATCGATCCTCTTTGCGGCAATCCACACAATCAGAAGCGTAATGCAGTACATGATCATCATCATTCCCGGCATCATAAATGTCATAACACGGTTGGTAAACAACTGCGTCTTTGTCAGATTGCGGTTGGCCTCATCAAACCGCTCTTCTTCCCGTTTTTCCCGTCCAAATGCACGAATGACATTTAATCCTGTCAGAATCTCTCTCGAAACCAGATTCAGCCGGTCCACGAGATTCTGCATAATCTTAAACTTCGGCATGGCAAGGGAGGTAAGAAGCATTACAAATCCAAGAATAACAAGCACCGCAAGCGCGATCACCCATTCCATTCCTGCATGGGTCTGTGCAACCTTAATCACACCACCGATTCCAATGATCGGAGCATAAAGAATCATTCGCAGAAATACTGCAGTCACCATCTGAATCTGCTGTACATCATTGGTACTTCTCGTAATCAGGGATGCCGTTGAAAAATGATCCATCTCTGCATTGGAGTACTGTACAACATTGCGGAATGTCTTATCACGCAGATCCCGTCCGATGGATGCTCCCACACGGGAAGCACAATATCCGACAACCACTGCCGCCACAACCATCAGCAGCGCAAAACCAAGCATCTTGGCTCCGGTGGTCCATAAGTAATGTTTCTGAATGGCATCTACATCCACACCTGCATTTTTATCACAGGAGATCGCATAGGTCACACCCATGGATTTCAATGTAGAAGATCCGATCGCATCAATCTGTCCAGACACCTGCTTTCGCATCTTAAGAATCTGCTGATCCGGTACCTGGCCGGCTGCCAGTGCCTGCATCAGCTGCTTCATATCTACCTGCGTCCCATCCGTTCCCATTTTCCCCGTGAAAGCCTTCTCGTCAATATCGGACTCCTTCATCTGGGACATCTGATATACCATGACGATCGGCTCCAACAGAGACTCATCCATATCGTCAAGCGTATCCTCTTCACAATTTCTCACATAGTTTCCATCTTTTTTCGGCTCCTTATAACAGGCGGCAAATGTTTTCTTTTCCCTGCTGGTCATAAAAAGCTGTGCTGACACAAAATCTTCCTGTGTCATTTCTTCCGGAAGAATATGCTCCACTCCGCTGCTCATGATTCCGACATCGATAATATCCGATGTATACTGTGGCAGGGACAGATCACAAAATGCCTGCATCACAAGAAAAGCCACAATAACCAGAATCCATTTCCAGTATGGGAGCATGTTTTTAAATATTTTTCCCATGATTTAACTCCTTTTCATATGCATAGCTTTTATACTATCATGAACTGATTTCCAGAACAATTCCTATTATATAAAACTTTTCTTAAATTAAAATGAAATGTGTGGTGCAACCACGGGCACCACACATTTTATGTTCTGATTTTATACTGCAGGAATTACATAACCGGCCTTCTTCATTTCTTTTGTAAAATCATCGACAGACATTCCTGCTTTCTCTGCACCAATTTCCACTGTAATGATTCCATCCTGTACCAGGGATGCATATGCCTGAATCTGACCTTCACGTTTGCCTTCAATTCGCCCTTCACGCTGGCCTTCAAGACGACCTTCGCGTTGGCCTTCAATTCGACCTTCCACGCGTTCCTCATTCAATTCATCTGCCATCAAAACACGTAATGCCTCACACATAATCCTTTCACTTCCTTTCCATTTTTGCACTTTCTCCATGTTACTGTTTACAATAACCTGGAGCACAACATCTGCAAGATTCTTCTCTCTTTCCGAAAATGCACTCACCCTCAATAAATACTGACGCATCAACGATTCTTCCAGATGATTCGTCAATGCTTTTAGCTGTACATGCATATCCACATCCAGTTCCGATGACACTATGATCTGCACCGGAAACATCACTCCACTGACATAGTAAATCCCTACTGTTTCTTTTTTACATTCATACCCGGATTTTTCCAGTTCCTGCATCAGCTTCACCGGCTTCCGATCACGAATCAGTGTAATGGTAATCTCCTCTGCCGGAATCTCATCCACATGATTTGGTAATACTTTATACAGGCATGCATACGCAACCGCCTTGTAAAAAGTATCAATGTTCAGCTCATCCTTCGGGGATTTATATTCAAAAATGTTGTGTTTCCGGAAGATCTTCCCGATTTCATTTTTTATTTTGCAGTCCTTCTTTACTTTTACAACCGTACAGTCAATCTGCAAAGGTTTCTCCGTAAGCTGGAACTCATCGGTAAATTCCAGATTTTCTGCATCCTCCAGCAGTTCCAGGCGCAAGGCTGAACAGAATGCCGGATGCCACTGCAGCTTTTGGGACTTTTTCTGATTCTCCTGTTGATTCTTCTCCTGTTGATTTTTCGTTTGTTCTTTTTCCAAATGTTCTCCTTATATTATATGTGGTTTTTGCTTTTATTTCAACGCACAAAAATTGCAGACTGTTAAACCCTGACCGTCAATCTCCGACCGTCAAAACCTGACTGTCAAAACCTGACCGTCAAAGGCACATCAAGGTCCACATCTTTCACTTATGCAACAAAACAAATGGGATTTTCTAGCAGAAACTGCCACTGAAAAAAGATATGATTACTATACCATATATTTATGACCACTGCAAGAAAAAACATCCCGAGCTGGAAAAACAATAGGAAAAACAAAAAGCCATGCAATGGAAAAATCCAATACTGCATGGCTTTACAAAATTAATTTTATACCGCAGGGATTACATAACCTGCCTGCTTCATTTCCTTTGTGAAATCATCGACAGACATTCCCGTTTTTTCTGCACCCGTTTCCACGGTGATGATCCCATCCTGCACCAGAGATGCATATGCACGAATCTGACCTTCTCGCTGGCCTTCGATTCTGCCCTCTCGCTGACCTTCGATTCTTCCTTCTCGCTGGCCTTCAATTCTGCCCTCTCGCTGACCTTCCATACGTTCCTCATTCAATTCATCTGCCATCAAAACACGTAATGCCTCACACATGATCCTTTCACTTCCTTTCCATTCCCGTACTTTCTCCATGTTACTGTTTACAATGACCTGCAGCACGATATCTGCAAGATTCTTCTCCCTTCCCTCAAAGGTACTCACCTGCAATAAATACTGACGCATCAACGATTCCTCCAGATGATTCGTCAATGCTTTTAGCTGTACATGCATATCCGTGTCCAGTTCCGATGATGCAATGATCTGCACCGGGAACATCGCGCCATTGACATAGTAGATTCCTGCTGCTTCTTTTTTATATCCATACCCAGATTTTTCCAGTTCCCCCAGCAGCTTCACCGGCTTGCGGTCTCGAATCAGTGTAATGGTAATCTCCTCTGCCGGAATCTCATCCACATGATTTGGTA
>OHAC01002865.1_pt1 | contig 12991 bp, 16 predicted proteins | sample 1577051 | NCBI WGS metagenome assembly OHAC01 (sample SAMEA3541499, study PRJEB24748) | human gut metagenome | biome: human gut; feature: human-associated habitat; material: faeces | place: China | collected 2012 | reverse complement strand
CAGATCGGCTTTACAGATGATCTTACTTTCACTGGAAATCCTCCTTCCGTAAATTAGTCTCATATCTGCAGTTTCACAGGCGCACTCATACACAGTATTTGCGCGCTTGAAATATATACTAACACCTGTTTTCCCGAAATGCAAGAAAAAAATTAAAAAATTTTTGATTTTTTTTGCAGACTGTATTATAATGGGTGGCAAAGTCCGGCAGACATATGGAATCTGCCTATTTTAATGAAAGGAATCTTTACATATGCATACGGAAATGAAATATCGTTTTCTGATACATTACACCTTATCTTTTATCGGTGGATACCTGGGGCTTTATGCCATTGTGTCAAGAGCTGATCTTTTCGGCAATGCCCAGACAGCCAATCTTCTTGGTGTTGTGCGGGATCTCATAGGCAGGAATTTTTCGGATATGCTTCTGCGTGTGGGTGCGCTTCTCATATATATGGCTGCTGTTATCCTTACGGTCTGGATCCCAGAGCATTTTTCCGCAGATCTTCGTTTTATCAGTATCGGGATTGATATCTTTGCGATCCTGCTCCTGGGATTCTTTCCTTCCGGAATGTCTCCGGTTGTGGCTCTTTACCCCGTGTTCTTTGCAATGCCTTTCCAGTGGTGTACCTTCAAGGCTCCCGGCGGATATAACAGCTCAACGATTTTTTCCACCAACAACCTCCGTCAGTTCACCACAGCTTTGACACAGTTCCTTATGAAAAAGGACAGCTCACAGCGCGATAAAGCGAAATTCTACGGAATGACACTGCTTTCCTTCCATACAGGTGCTGCCATGTCTCTGATCCTGTATATGACCTGCGGTCTCTCAGGTGTATGGCTATGTCTGGTTCCCGCCTTCTATGCAGTATGGCTGATCAGTGAAGACCGGAATACTGCAGATACACCGGCAGTTACCCGAAGCACTGCTTCTGCCTGCAGCAGCTTCAGGAATCTTTCCTATAAGAAAAAAGAGGCCTGACTTTATTTTAGCTTTGATAAAAATAAGAGGAAATGTGATCTGTTTTTACACTGTCACATTTCCTTTTTTGTTTACGCGTAAGCCCCTCTGGCGCTTACAGCTTATATGCGTTCGAAATCCAGTATCATGATTTTGAATGGCCGCAAATTGATTTCATCTATATTTCTCATACTGTCCTCATAACATATCAATATGTTCTGCAACTTGTTTAAACATTTCATGGCATTTGCATTGCGCTTACCGGGAAAATCTTTTATAATTATTTCAGAAATCATGAATCCCGCTATATATTTTTGACCGAACATGAATGGAGAATTGAAATGCCCAGAAGTATTTACGAAGATATTTATAAAGATCTGAAAATGAAAATAGAGGACAACACTTTTGCCTATCAGGAGCTTCTACCTTCCGAAAACACTCTGATCCAGACTTACGGCTGTTCCCGCAATACCCTGCGCCGTGCGGTCAGTCTTCTTGTCAGTGACGGCTATGTACAGACCATGCAGGGAAAAGGTGTCCGCAATATCTACCGTCCAAACAAGCAGACTGCTTTCACCATCGGAGAGATTGAAACCTTCAAGGAATCTGCTGCAAGGAACGGTCAGAATGCCCATACAGAGGTGGCTCTCTTTACAGAGCTTTGTATCAGCAAAAAGCAGTCTGCTTACACAGGATTTCCCGCTGATGCAGAAGTATATTATATTCAGCGTATCCATTATCTTGAAGATATCCCACTGATCATCAACCATAATTATTTTCTGAAGGAATCCGTTCCCGGCCTTACTGCCGAGATTGCCAGTCATTCTATCTATGAATACCTGGAGCAGGAGCTTCATATGACCATTGTCAACAGCAAACGTGTCATGACTGTGGAAAAGGTTACGGAAATTGATGAAAAATATCTTCATCTGAATGTAAAGGATTATAACTGCGTGGCTGTGGTGTCCAGCCAGACTTATAACAGTGATGGCGTGATGTTTGAGTATACCCAGTCACGGCACAGACCGGATCATTTTCGATTTTATGATAATGCCCTGCGCCGATGAGCCCGGCTCATAGCTGCTTCGCAGCTACCCTGTTATGAGTTCCCTATTTTCCGGAATTATGTTATACTGAAACGATCAAATGGAGAGAGGATATTATATTTATATGAAAAAACGAGAATCTTTTAACAGCCGCTGGGGATTCATTCTGGCCTGCATCGGGTCTGCGGTTGGAATGGGAAATATCTGGATGTTTCCCACCAGAGTTTCCCTGTATGGAGGGGGATCGTTCCTGATCCCGTATTTTATTTTCGTAGCACTGATCAGCTTTACCGGAGTGATCGGTGAGATGAGCTTTGGCCGTGGGACACGTTCCGGGCCCATTGACGCTTTCGGCATGGCCTGCGAAACCAGTGGCAAACGAAGGCTGGGCGAAACACTGGGCTGGATACCTGTGATCGGTGCACTGGCCATGGCTATCGGTTATACCGTTGTTATGGGATGGATCTTCCGATATATGCTCGGAGCCTTTACAGGCTCCACCCTGGCACCGGCAGATATTGAGTCCTTTGGTGCCAAATTTGGAGGCATGGCCTCTGCATGGGGAAATAATCTCTGGCAGATGGCTGCTCTTGTGATCTGCATGTTTATCCTGATGTACGGCGTTGGAAGCGGTATCGAAAAAGCCAATAAAGTGATGATGCCCATCTTCTTTATTCTGTTTGTGATCCTTGGCATCTATGTTGCATTTCAGCCGGGAGCTGCTGCCGGATACCGCTATATCTTCCGCGTGGAGCCGGAAGTTCTGGCAAAGCCTTCCACCTGGATTTTCGCACTTGGACAGGCATTTTTCTCCCTGTCTGTTGCAGGTAACGGTACACTGATCTACGGATCTTATCTTCCGGACAGCGAAGATATCCCTGCATCTGCTGCAAGGGTAGCGCTTTTTGATACTCTGGCTGCTATGCTGGCAGCACTTGTTATCATTCCGGCCATGGCTACCACAGGTGCCAAGCTTGACCAGGGCGGTCCCGGACTTCTGTTTATCTACCTGCCGCACCTGATCAAAACCATGCCTGTCGGACGGATCATTGCCATCATCTTTTTCGTAGCTGTGTTCCTTGCAGGCATGACCTCGCTTATGAATCTTTATGAAGCTCCTATTGCCACAGTTCAGGAAAAAACAGGTCTTGGCCGGATCCCTTCCTGCATGGTGATCGCAGTGATCGGCGTTGTGGTTTCACTTCTTATCCAGGGCATTGTTTCTGACTGGATGGATGTGCTTTCCATCTATATCTGTCCTCTCGGCGCAGGACTTGCAGGGATCATGTTCTTCTGGATCTTCGGCCGGAGCTATGTGGAAAACCAGGTCAGCAAAGGACGTGAGAAACCGTTTACAAAAATCTTTTATCCGGTGTGTAAATATATTTATGTTCCTGTTTGTTTTCTGGTTCTGATTCTAGGAATTGTACTTGGCGGAATCGGATGATAAAATGATAGTACAGTTGAAATAATAAATTGCCTGCATAAACAAATCCCCCGAAAAAATGATTTTTTAAATCATTTCCGGGGGATTTTTATGTTTTATCTTATAATATTCGCAAAACCAGGCTTTTCGATTTGCTGCATATCCTGAACGCACTCACTTCACAATTTGTCAGAGAGTTTACGTTTTACACTGATTCCCAATTATCCTACATCCTTAGAGTGTATCCGGTTTCTCCACCTCATAGTCAGACCAAGAAGCAATCGTTTCGCTGTCTGAAGTGTCTGCAGTTTCTTCATATTTATCTACAGTAATCGTGTAATCGCTGTCGCCTTCTGCGTATACCGTTCCGTCTGTTCCTTTGATCGTGACTGTTTTTCCGGAATCATCCACAATGGTTCCTGCGTTGGAAAGTGTGGATACAGTGCTGTTGCCGGTTACTGTCCAGGTAGAGTCATCACTGACATATACATTACAGTAGCCATCTCCACCGTTACCGGCAAAGCTCTCATCATCTATGATAACTCCTGTCAGGTTACTGCCGTCCGTCATATAGAAGTCAAGCTGGCTGATGGTGTCCCAGATCACATCCCCCTCCATATCCTGGCTGATCGCTGTAAAGTCGCAGTCTGCTCCGTTGGCTCCGCTTTCTCCCCAGCCTCTTTCGTTATTATTTCCTGTACAACGTAAGAAGTACTCATTGTCATTGTTATATGTGATATCAACAGTATTCAGAGTGATGTCACTCTCTGTGTTGGTTGTGTAGAACACGCCGCCATTCTGTGATGTAAGGGTTCCTCCATCCATCTGAAAGGTGCTGTTTCCTACTTCGGAATCACCGGACATACTCTGGTAGAGGATTACTGTCCAGGTGCTGTCATTCTGGCTTAAGTCACTCATATTTCCGGTAAGGTCGCAGTCAAACAGATGCAGGGAGTTCAGTCCTTCGATGCATACTGCCTCTGATCCATTTGCTGTAAGTGTGGCATCCTTTACCGCAATATCTGCAGTGCAGTATACAGCCGGTGATCCTTCACCGTTGGATGTATAGGTTCCACCGTCTACTACCATAATTCCGCCGCCACGGTCACTTCGGATGGCAGCTGCGGATTCTCCGTTTGTTTCCACGTTCAGCTCCCAGGCATATAACTTACCGCCACCTGCTGCGTGGATTCCACCGGAAGTATCCTGTGTTGTCTTAATGGTAGTGTCTGCCGCATAGACCGTTCCATCGCCGTAGGCAAAAAGTCCTGCTCCGCCGGCTGCGTCAGTGGTTACGGTTCCGCCTTTTACATAGGCGTTGCCCTCTGTTGCAAGGAGTGCCGCTCCTACGCCGTAAAAGCTGGAGTTATCGCCGCCTGTGCTGTCGGAAGAATTTCTTGTGATATCCACATTATCAAAGGTTACATTTGCTCCTGATGATACAAATGCTGCATTTTCATCTGTTCCTGAGGATTCCAGGGATGTGTCGGATACTTCTGTATCGGAATCGTACGTATTGGCTACGTCGTAGCTGTCTACTCCCTGAGACTGGCCTCCTGGTGCTCCACCAGGACCGCCCTGGCCTCCACCCATGTCTGTACTCTGCACTTTGATGGTAAGGGCGTTTCCGTCATCGTCGGTTGTGATGGCTACGATGTCACCCTCCTGGATGTCGGAGAGTTCGATGATTTCGCTTTGGGAATTATTGCCATCCGGCACACCGCCCTGGTCACCGCTTGGGGGCTGACCATTTCCGTTATCTCCATCTGGTTTCTCCGGGGCCGCACTATCATCTTCGGAACTGTCTGTTGTACTATCCGTTTTATCGGACTCGTCATCTGTACTGTCAGACTCTGCACTATCTGTGGAAGTGGAATCACCATCTGTATTGTCATTCTCTGGCTTTTCCGGGGATTCTCCATTTCCATTATCTCCATCCGGTTTCTCTGGTACTTCTCCCTGGGCTCCTCCCGGGGCTCCGCCCGGACCTCCTGTGCTTTCTTTTGTGATCACGGTATCATCAGTCACTGTGACTGTCATCTCATCCCCTGTCAGATCCAGCATGGAAGGTGCTTCCCCCTGTTCTCCTCCTGGCGCCTTACTGTTTTCATCTGCACTGTCAGTTGAGTTATCAATTTTACTGTCAATTTTATCGGACTCTGCATTAGCACTATCTGATTCTGTAATGTCTGCATCACTGCTGTCATCCGATGCATTCTCCGCATCTGATTTATCCTCACTGCCAGCAGAAGCAGCTCCGTTTCCACCCATTTCTTTCATTGTTCCGACAGCAATCGCGATTTTTTCATCCTCTACAGACTTTACCTCACCATAAGTCACGTCCTCCTCATCGGAATCACCTTTATCTGAATTCGCTTTATCAACATCTGTACTGCTGTCTTCGTCTGTGCTTTCTGTGCTGTCTGCCGTTGTAGCTGCCCCACACGCAGTAACAGATGTAGCTGCCATCATAACTCCCACGATTGCTGCAAGATATTTTTTCTTCATATGAACACCTCTCTTTTTTGTACGCTCATACTATATCAGCAAAATCTGTTCACTTTATGTTTAAAGCGTGAAAAAAATGTGAGTGATAAACTCCACTTTAAATTCTTTTTCTGCAGAAAAAGCAAAAAAGACCCGGCAGCTTATTGCCACCAGGTCGTCTTTTATAATATTTCTTATTTATCTCTCCAGATAATTCTTCCCTTGGAAAGATCATACGGAGAAAGTTCGATCGTTACCTTATCTCCCGGGAGAATACGGATGAAATTCATACGGAGCTTGCCGCTGATATGTGCAAGTACCACATGCTTGTTTTCCAGTTCTACTTTAAACATCGCGTTAGGCAATTTCTCCAGAACAGTGCCTTCTACTTCAATCACATCTGCTTTTGACATTTTTTACCTCCTATGTCATGATAACAATTGCTGCTTACAGGCTCGTAAGCGTCAGAATCTCTGGTTCCCCATCTGTGATGAGGATCGTGTTTTCATAATGTGCGGAAAGTGAACCATCCATGGTTACTACTGTCCACTCATCGTCCAGCCATGCCACGTCCGCACGACCAAGGTTGATCATGGGCTCGACGGCCAGGGTCATTCCCGGAAGGAGCTTGATGCCCCTGCGCTTCTGCGGGAAGTTTGGAATCTGCGGATCCTCATGAAGATGAGTTCCGATTCCGTGTCCTACAAGGTCACGTACGATACCATAACGGTATTTCGCTGCATGGGCTCCGATGGCTTTGGAAATATCATTTAAATGATTTCCGGCTTTTGCCATTTTCAGTCCTTCGAAAAAGCACTCTCTTGTAACTTTAATAAGCTGCTGTGCTTCTTTGGATACTTCACCTACTGCATAAGTACGTGCTGCGTCAGAATGATAGCCCTTGTAAATCAGGCCGGCGTCGATTTTAACCAGATCCCCGTCCTGGATTATCTTTTCCTCGGATGGAATTCCATGCACAACCTCATCATTCAGGCTGATGCAGAAAGAAGCCGGAAAACCTCCGTAGTTCAGAAAGTTCGGAATACAGCCCATGGACCGGATCATATCTTCACCGATACGGTCAATTTCTTTGGTGCTGACACCTGGTTTAATATAAGTGATCAAACCGTCATGCACCTTCTCAAGAAGATGGCCTGCTTCTCTCATAAGTTCTATTTCATGCTGTGTCTTAATTGTTACGGACATTCTTATTCTCCTAAGATGTCAACGATCTCCTGGAATACCTCATTCAGATCCCTGGTTCCGTCTACCGTCTTCAAAACACCCTGTGTGGTGTAATAGTCAATCAATGGCTGTGTCTGCTCATGATAAACGTTCAGACGCTTCTGGACTGTCTCCGGCTTGTCATCGTCACGAAGTACAAGCTTGTCGCCGCAGGTATCACACACACCTTCTGCCTTCGGTGCTGCAAAAACTACGTGATAGGTTGCACCGCATTTCACGCATGCACGGCGTCCGCCCATACGTTTCACGATGTTATCATCCGGAACATCCACATCGATTGCATAGTCAATTTTGCTTCCAAGTTTAGCCAGAGCTTCTGTCAGACACTCTGCCTGCGGAATTGTTCTTGGAAAACCATCAAGAACATAGCCTTCTTTTGCATCATCCTGCTGAATTCTGTCAACAACAAGGTCACAGGTCAGTTCATCCGGAACAAGAAGTCCCTGATCCATGTAAGTTTTTGCTTTTTTTCCAAGCTCGGTACCGTTCTTGATGTTGGCACGGAAAATATCTCCTGTGGAGATGTGCGGGATTCCATACTTCGCCGCGATCTTCTTAGCCTGAGTACCTTTACCTGCCCCCGGTGCACCCAACATAATAATTCTCATAGCATACCCTCCATTTTCCTTTTTTCTGTCTTTTTTAGACAGTCCTGTTTACAAATCAAGGCTGCGACACTTTCGCACCGCAACCTTCATTTTCAATTAGTTCAGGAAGCCTTTGTAATTACGTACAAGCAGCTGGGATTCCATCTGCTTAACGGTCTCCAGGATAACACCTACGATGATGATGATAGATGTACCGCCGAAGGAAACATTCGCACCGAACACACCGTTGAAGAAGAACGGGATAACGGCCACGATAACAAGACCTACTGCACCTATAAATATAATATAATTCAGGATTTTAGTCAAATAATCTGAAGTCGGTTTTCCCGGACGGATGCCTGGGATAAAACCGCCCTGCTTTTTGATATTATCGGCTACTTCCAACGGATTGAAAGTAATGGATGTGTAGAAGTATGCGAAGAATACGCAAAGTACCACATACACGATCAGTCCCCAGCTGTACTGGATCTGACTTGGATTACACCAGTTATTAGAGGAAAGTCCTCTTAAGATCTCACTTCCGATACCTGTTCCGTTACCTTTGCCAGCGAACTGTGCAATGATTGACGGGAATGACATGATAGAGGAAGCAAAAATAACCGGGATAACACCGGCAGTATTTACTTTGAGCGGGATGTTTGTGGACTGACCGCCCATCATCTTACGTCCAACCATCTTCTTGGAATACTGAACCGGAATTCTTCTCTCTGCTCCGTTGAGGATAAGTACGAGCACTACAACAACCAGGATGATCACAGCAATGATGCAGGCTGCAAGCATTCCTTTTGCAATTGTTTTGCCCTTGACGAAGTTCTCATAAAGAAGGGATATATCACTCGGGATCCTGGAGACGATATTAATAGTCAGGACGATGGAAATACCATTTCCAACACCCTTCTCTGTAATACGCTCACCCAGCCACATAAGCATTGCAGAACCCGCTGTTAAACTTGCAACAACTACAACTCCTTTAAGGAAGTTCATGTCCGGGATCATGCCCTGACGTCCGAATCCGATTGCCATGGCAACAGATTCAAACAGAGCAAGACCTACAGTAACATAACGTGTGATTGCTGTAAGCTTTTTTCTTCCTTCTTCTCCGTCACGCTGCATCTCTTCCAGTGCCGGAATGGCAATGGTAAGAAGCTGAATGATAATGGAAGAAGTAATGTAAGGTGTGATGTTCAATGCAAAAATTGACATCTGAGTAAAGGAACCGCCGGTGAACGCATCAAAGAAATTGAATGCGTCACCGGTATTAGATTCAAACCACTGCTTAAAGAAGTCACTGTCGACTCCCGGTACAGGAAGCTGGGATCCGATTCTGATCACGAATATCATCCAGATCAGATAGAGAAGTTTTCTTCTCATTTCCTTTACTTTGAAAACACTCTTAAGAGTCTCAAACATTAGATCACCTCTACTGTACCACCAGCAGCTTCAATTTTATTTTTTGCAGTCTCGCTGACAGCGTTTACTTTAACATTAAGTTTTTTTGTAAGCTCGCCGTTTCCAAGGATCTTAACACCATCACCGATCTTGGAGATTGCACCGCTTGCAAGTAAGCTGTCAACTGTAACCTCTGCTCCATCCTCAAAACGATTGAGAACGTCTACATTGATTGCGATAATCTCTTTGGAGTTTCTGTTAGTGAAACCTCTCTTAGGAAGACGTCTGTATAAAGGCATCTGACCTCCCTCGAATCCCGGTTTCTTGTGTCCGGAACGAGCAAGCTGTCCTTTATGTCCTTTACCAGCTGTTTTGCCGTTTCCTGAACCATGTCCACGGCCTCTTCTGAAGTTATCGCTATGCTTGGAACCCTCTGCGGGTCTTAAGTTTGATAATTCCATTCTGGCACCTCCTTAATCTTCTACTTTTACCAGGTGCTGCACCTGCTGAATCATTCCTCTTGTTGCAGCATTGTCTGGCATCTCAACTGTTTTATGCATCTTTGTAAGACCCATAGCTTTTACAGTTTTTTTGTGCTTCGGTACTGCACCGATTGGAGATTTTACCAGTGTAACCTTGATTGTATCTGCCATTTCCATATCCTCCTTAACCCAGAATCTCATCTACAGATTTTCCGCGGAGCTTTGCAACCTCTTCCGGAGTCTTTAACTGGCTCAGGCCTGCGATTGTTGCCAGAACTACGTTCTGTTTATTTCTGGAACCCATACATTTTGTACGGATGTTCTTAATACCAGCAAGCTCGATTACGGCACGTGCCGGGCCGCCGGCGATAACTCCAGTACCTTCCGGAGCTCTCTTCAGAAGCATCTCAGCACTTCCGAATTTTCCGATGAAGTCGTGTGTAATGGAATTGTTCTCGTCTCTTGCAACAGTAACAAGTTTCTTCATAGCGTCCTCTTTACCTTTGCGGATCGCCTCCGGAATTTCTGCTGCTTTTCCTAAACCTGCACCAACGTGTCCATTGCCGTCACCTACAACAACTAAAGCTGTGAAACGGAAGTTACGACCACCTTTAACAACCTTGGTAACACGCTTGATTGATACTACTTTATCTTCTAACTCTAACTGACTAGCATCAATAAGATTACGTTTCATGTGTTCTTTTCCTCCTCTTAGAATTTCAGTCCAGCTTCTCTTGCTGCATCTGCCAGTGCTTTAACTTTTCCGTGGTAGATATATCCACCTCTGTCGAAAACAACGCTCTCGATACCAGCCTCAACAGCTTTTTTACCGATTACTGCTCCGACTTTTGCTGCAGCCTGTACATCGTCAGTATTCTCAAGCTCTGCTTTTACGTCCTTCTGGAGAGTAGAAGCGGATACTAAAGTTTTACCAACTGTGTCATCAATAATCTGTGCATAGATATGCTTGTTGGAACGAAATACTGCCAGACGAGGAGTAGTTGCAGTTCCGTTTAAATGATGACGTAATCTTCTATGCTTCTTTTCGCGAATTTCGCTTCTGGATGCTTTGTTAATCATATTCTCACTCTCCTTAATTATTTCTTACCGGTCTTACCGACTTTACGTCTGATAACTTCGTCAACGTACTTGATTCCCTTGCCCTTGTATGGCTCAGGTCTTCTCTTGTCTCTGATCTCAGCTGCATACTGGCCAACTTTTTCTTTGCTGATACCAGATACGATGATCTTGTTTCCATCAACTGTGGACTCAAGACCTTCTGGATCTTCCATTTCTACCGGGTGAGAATATCCAAGGCTAAGTACGAGCTTCTTGCCCTGCTTAGCTGCTTTGTAACCAACACCGTTAACCTCAAGCTCTTTTTTGTAGCCTTCGCTTACACCAACAACCATGTTGTGGATAAGGCTTCTTGTTAATCCGTGAAGGGATTTGATTCTCTTTAAGTCGTTCGGTCTTGTTACTACTACATGACCGTCTTCAACTTTAATTTCTAACTCTGTCGGGAGTGCTCTCTCAAGTGTTCCCTTAGGTCCTTTTACTGTTACAACGTTTCCATCTGCGACTGTAACCTCAACGCCAGCTGGAATTGCAACCGGAAGTCTTCCGATTCGTGACATAAATTTGTCCTCCTTACTTAGATTGTCGGAGAGGGACCCTGCCCTCTCTGTTTTCAGTTTAAAAGCTATATGACTGCTTCGTTAAGCGGCTTTCGGCCTACCAAACGAATGCAAGTACCTCGCCACCAACCTGAAGCTTACGAGCCTCTTTGTCAGTGATAACACCTTTGTTTGTGGAAAGGATTGCGATACCAAGTCCGCCAAGAACCTTCGGAAGCTCATCCTTGCCTGCGTATACACGAAGACCTGGTTTGGAGATTCTCTTAAGTCCTGTGATGATCTTCTGGTTTTTGTCCTCACCGTATTTCAGTGTGATGTGAAGAGTTTTAACAACTCCATCCTCAACCAGATCATATTTTGCGATGTATCCCTCATCTACAAGGATGTTTGCGATAGCAATTTTCATCTTGGATGCCGGTACGTCTACAGTGTCATGTTTTGCAGTGTTTGCGTTACGGATTCTTGTAAGCATATCTGCGATCGGATCGCTCATTGTCATGTAAGTTTCCTCCTCTTTCTTCAGACTTTACATGTCGTGTGAATATTATTTAAATGATTAAAAAGTTGCTTTCGCCTCGGCCTACCAGGAAGCTTTCTTAACACCCGGGATCTGACCTTTGTATGCCAGCTCACGGAAGCAGATTCTGCAAATTCCGTATTTTCTCAGGTATGCATGTGGACGGCCACAGATTCTGCAGCGAGTATACTCTCTTGTGGAGAATTTAGCTTTGCGCTGCTGTTTAATTTTCATTGCTGTCTTAGCCATGAATCTTTTCCTCCTATTTAGCAAATGGCATGTTGAATAATGTCAGTAATTCGCGTGCCTCTTCATCTGTTTTAGCAGTTGTAACGAAGATAACGTCCATTCCTCTTACTTTATCAACCTTATCGTACTCAACCTCCGGGAAGATGAGCTGCTCTTTAATACCAAGAGCATAGTTTCCTCTGCCATCGAATGCGTTCGGGTTAACACCACGGAAGTCACGTACACGTGGAAGAGCAAGGTTGATAAGACGATCAGCGAACTCATACATCTTCTCGCCTCTTAAAGTAACTTTACATCCGATCGGCATACCCTCTCTGATTTTGAAGTTAGCGACAGATTTTTTAGCTTTTGTAGCGATTGCTTTCTGTCCTGTAACAAGTTCCATATCTGCGATTGCAGCGTCAAGAAGTTTAGCGTTCTCTTTTGCCTCGCCAACACCCATGTTAACAACGATTTTCTCGAGTTTTGGCACTTCCATTACGTTTTTGTATCCGAATTTCTTGGTCATGGCATCCATGATCTCGTTCTTGTAAAGATCTTTTAATCTACTCACCTTTATATGCCTCCTCTCTTAATTAATCGATTGTCTTTCCTGTTGCTTTAGCAACACGAACTTTTTTGTCTCCATCCATCTTGAATCCGACTCTTGTAGCTTTTCCGTCTACAACGAGCATTACATTGGAGATGTGAAGCGGAGCTTCTTTTGTCACGATTCCACCGTTCTGATTAGCTGCGGACGGTTTAGCGTGCTTTGTAACCATGTTTACGTTCTCAACAACTACTGTGTTGTCTTTTACGTTAACTGCAAGAACCTTTCCGTCCTTACCTTTATCTTTTCCAGCGATTACCTTTACAGTATCACCTTTTTTAATTTTCATAGCTGACATTCGGCACCCTCCTATAATACTTCCGGAGCTAAGGAAACGATCTTCATGAATTTCTTC
>OHAC01002861.1_pt1 | contig 13003 bp, 11 predicted proteins | sample 1577051 | NCBI WGS metagenome assembly OHAC01 (sample SAMEA3541499, study PRJEB24748) | human gut metagenome | biome: human gut; feature: human-associated habitat; material: faeces | place: China | collected 2012 | reverse complement strand
GCAGATGGAAAAAGTTTTATGACACTTACGCAGGTTCCGGATAAATGGACGCTGCTTGGCGGTGTGATCGGAGCATTCATTACTGTGACGGTCATAAAAAGCATGGACAGTCTCGGGCCTGCAAAAGCGGCGATGCTGATTGTGATCTCGCAGTTGATCATTGCTTATGTGATCGAACTTCTTGGATGGTTTGGCGTGGAAAAGCAGCCATTAACATTGAGAAAGGTAATCGGTATGGCAGTTGCAGTTGCCGGTGTTGTTCTGTTTAAATGTTGAAATCCCATTGTGAAGCAGTCAGGCATGGATATCTGCAAAATAACTGGAAAAGTATGGAACAGTTGCTTTGATTTGTAAATTAACGGTTGTATTTTTCTGAGATTTTCGCTAAAATAGAAATATCTGTGAAAGGGGAATTTTGTCAGAAAACCCAGAGAGGAGTTTTTTTGACAAGAATAAACAGAATAAACCATCTGGTCTGGATTTTTATATTGTGTTTCTTCCTGACCGGATGTACTGGAAAAAATGAGATTTCATTTGAAAAAGTGTCAGATGGAACATCAGCAGAAACACAGTTGATATCATCAGAATGTATTTCTGAAACAGAAACAACAGCCTCATTTTTATACGTAGATGTAGCAGGTGCTGTGAAAAATCCGGGAGTGGTAAAACTTCCGGCGGGTTCCCGCATATATGAAGCTATTGAAAAAGCGGGTGGATTTTCCGCACAGGCAAAGAGGGATTCTGTAAATCAGGCTGCCTTTCTTACAGATGGGCAGCAGCTTTATGTTTACACAGAAGAAGAATATGCTGCCTTTGCGGCAGGTAACGGGAACACGGGTGCCCTGCAGGAATCATCAGGTTTATCTGACAGTTCCGATGGAAAAGTCAACATCAACCAGGCATCCGAAACAGAACTGATGACACTTCCCGGCATCGGACAGTCCAAAGCAGCCGATATCCTGCGTTACCGGGAAGAAAACGGCCGCTTTGAGAAGATTGAAGATATTATGAATATCAGCGGTATCAAAGAGGCGGTATTTAGCAAGATCAAAGATAAAATCACGGTGCAGTAAAAGCTGCACCCGGCAAGGAGAATGAAGAAGTATGGCAAAAAGAGTATTAGTTGTAGATGATGAAAAACTGATCGTAAAAGGAATCCGTTTCAGTCTTGAGCAGGATGGCATGGAAGTAGACTGTGCATACGATGGTGAAGAAGCACTGCGTATGGCAAGAGAAAAAGAGTATGATATCATTCTGCTGGATGTGATGCTTCCAAAACTCGATGGTTTTGAAGTATGCCAGCAGCTCAGGGAAACATCCGGCGTTCCGGTTGTGATGCTGACGGCAAAGGGCGATGATATGGATAAGATCCTCGGACTGGAATATGGTGCAGATGATTATATTACAAAGCCATTCAACATTCTCGAAGTAAAGGCACGTATCAAGGCGATCATGCGCCGTACTGAGAAAAAGTCAGCACAGCAGACACAAAACCGTGTCGTGCAGGCAGGCGACCTGGTTATGGACTGTGAAGCAAGAAGAGTGGTCATTGCCGGAAAAGAAGTAAATCTGACTGCAAAAGAATTTGATGTTCTGGAGCTTCTGCTCTTCAATCCAAACAAAGTATACAGCCGCGAAAATCTGCTCAACATTGTCTGGGGTTATGAATATCCGGGAGATGTACGTACCGTGGATGTACATATCCGGAGACTGCGTGAAAAGATTGAGACCAATCCAAGTGATCCGAAATACGTTCACACCAAATGGGGCGTTGGTTACTATTTTCAGCATTAAAAGATAAGGGAAGGGAGCAGTCTGCATCTGGCTTGGATCGGGCGCAGGGGAGCAAGTGTTTAAAAAAAAGAAGAACGAAAAATTACGAAAATACATAAACAGTCTTCAGTTTCGCATGTTCATGATTTTTATTATAGTCGGAATTGTACCGATCATGCTGATCAAACACGGGATTCTGGTAAATTATGAAAATCAGGCAGTCCGGCAGCGAATCACGATCATACAGAACCAGAGCGATCTGATCACTGCACAGATTGCAAAGACGAACTATCTAAAAGGCGGGAAATCAAAAATCGCAGATGTGGAACTGCAGCAGATGGCAAATCTTTATAATGGAAGAATTCTGATCGTCAATAAGGAATTTCGCATTATTAAAGATACGGACCGCACCGATCAGGACAAATACATTGTCGCCGAAGAAGTGATTCGTTGTTTCCGGGGCGAGGACGGACAAAGTTACGGACGCCAGAACGGTTTCATCGAGATTACGATTCCAATCTATGATGCACAGAGCAAAGAGATCGAAGGCATTATGATCGTCAGCACACCTACCAGAGATATCCGCGAAAGCAGGGATTCTCTGAATCATAAAGTTCTGCTTCTTCAGCTTGGAATGGGCGCGGCGATTCTTCTGATCGCATATTACCTGTCGCGCATGCTGGCAAAACCGTTTGATAAAGTCACCAGATCTTTAAGTCAGGTACAGGAAGGTTTTTTAGATGCAGATATTTCCATACCGGATTATACAGAGACACAGCAGCTTGCCGAGGCTTACAATCAGATGCTGGCGCGTATGAAGGCACTGGATGATTCGAGACAGGAATTTGTTTCCAATGTCTCCCATGAACTGAAGACACCGATCACTTCGATGAAGGTGCTGGCAGATTCCCTGCTTGCTCAGCCGGATGCTCCGGTAGAGCTTTATCAGGAGTTTATGGCAGATATTGCAGAAGAGATCGACCGTGAGAACAAGATCATCACGGATCTGCTCTCATTGGTTAAAATGGACAAAAAAGCAGCCGACCTGCATATTGAAAATAAAAATATCAATGAACTTCTGGAACGTATCCTCAAACGTCTGACACCGATTGCAGATAAACAGGATATCAATCTGGTCCTGGAAAGTTTCCGCCCGGTCAACGCACAGGTTGATGAGACAAAACTGACGCTTGCCCTGTCAAACCTGGTGGAGAATGCTATCAAATACAACAAAGAGGGTGGCTGGGTACATGTATCTCTTAATGTGGATAATAAATATTTTTATGTAAAAGTAGAAGATTCCGGAATCGGTATCCCGAAAGAATCACAGGATGCTATTTTTGAACGCTTTTACCGTGTAGATAAATCCCATTCCAGGGAGATAGGCGGTACCGGACTTGGTCTTGCCATCACAAGAAGTGCTATCCTGATGCATCGCGGTGCGATCAAAGTATACAGCAAAGAGGGCGAAGGAACGACGTTTACGGTGCGTATCCCATTAGTATATGTGAACTGAGAACAGACAGGAAAAGTGGGAAATTTCATTTTTCCGGAATGGAGATGCAATATGAAAAAAACGACAGGACTGCTGGCTGTTCTGGTGACGATGATTCTGATATTCTCTGGCTGTCAGAATACGGCTAAAACAGAACAGAGTGGTTATAAGATTTTTTGTCGTAATGAAGATGCCACTGCTTTGAGGGAAGTAAAATACGAACCGGAAGCAGAAGGCGGAGAAAAACTGGTAGAAGAGCTGCTGCAGGCTATGCAGGGTACGTTCAACCGGAATGATTATCAGAGTGTTTTTCCGGAGAATCTGACGGCCGGTGTATCGACACTGAAAGATGGCAGACTGACGATTGATTTCAGCGATACGTATCATCAGATGAGTTATGCGCAGGAGGTTTTGCTGCGGGCGGCCGTTGTACAGACGATGACACAGATTACCGATGTACAGGAAGTTGTTTTTACGATCAAAGGTGAGGCTCTTCTGAATTCAGAAAACGAGGCGGTCGGTCCGATGCATGCATCTTCCTTTATCAATTCCGAAGGAGACAGCATCAATGCATATCAGTACGAAGCACTTCCACTTTACTTTGGAAGCCGTGACGGAAAAACACTGATCAAGCAGATGCGGAATGTGCATTATGCATCCAGTGATTCTATGGCTGAACTGGTTGTAGAGCAGCTGATTGCCGGACCTGCCGGAAGCAGACTCAGTGCAGTTCTTCCATCGGATACGGTCATTCGTAGTGTTTCTGTGGAAGGTGATCTGTGTACAGTGAATTTCAGCAGTGAATTTAACCAGGCGGTTGGAGATTCTTCCGTCACACCGGAAACAACCATATTCGCGATCGTGGATTCCATCTGTGACAGTTGTGAAGATATTTCCAGAGTTCAGATCCAGGTAGAGGGAAATTCGCAGATCATGCTGCGTGATACCCTGGATCTGTCACAGCCGTTTGAACGGAACAATGATATGATACGGGAAAAGGATGGCGGAAGTGTTCCGGAAAGCAATGAAAATGGAGCCGTTCCATCTATTGGGGTTGATCCAAACCTGACAAAAGAAACATAGACTGAGAGCTAAGAGGTTTATTGAAAAAAAGACCGATCGTATGTTGTGCAGTACTTCTGATTCTATGGATCTGCTTTGCCTTTTCTTTTGGCACGAAAGCAGAGAGTCCTGTTTCGTTTCCGGAAGAAGGAACACGGATCTGCTGCAGCGGACGTATCTGCAGGATGGAGTACAAAGCAGAACAATTTTATATTTATCTGGATCATATTTCAGATGAAAGCAGGCATGAATATGCATCATCCGATAAGATTCAGGTGATTCTAAAGAAAATTCCGGACTGTGCCATCGGAAATAGCGTGGCGGTACAGGGAAAGGTCGCCTTACCGGAGCCGCCATCCAATGATGGACAGTTTGACAGCTCTTTTTATCAGAGAGTGAATCATCAGATATTTACCTTAAAAAATGCAGACATAAAGATTACTGACACACAGGAGCAGGTACTTTTACAGTTTTGCTTTCTTTTCCGGATGCAGTGCATAAAGAGACTGAAGCAGGTATTCGATGAAAAAGATCTTGGTGTACTGGCAGCGATGTTGCTGGGTGATAAGACATATCTTACCGATGAAGTCAGAGACTGTTACCAGGCTGGGGGTATTTCCCATATACTGGCAATATCCGGTCTTCATATTTCCCTGCTTGGCATGGCATGTTACCGGCTGATCCGAAAATGTGGGATTTCTTTTTTTATCAGCTCCGTCTTGTCCGGAGGTCTGATTCTGCTCTATGTGATCTTTACCGGTGCTGGTACCTCTTCGGTTCGTGCTTTTCTTATGTTTGCAGTCTTTCTTGGAGCACAGTGTCTTGGAAGAACATATGATCTTTTATGCGCGCTTGGATTTTCTGCGATTCTGCTGTTACTTTCCAATCCACTGCTTCTTTTTACTTCCGGTTTTCAGATGTCGTTTCTTGCAGTTGCCGCGATTGGAGGTTTTTCACCTGTTTTAAACAAAAGTTACGGAAAATGGGTATCCTCCGGTATTGCGCTTCAGCTTGTGATGTTCCCATGTTCTTTATGGCATTCTTATGGCATTTCTATATACAGCACGTTGCTGAATCTGATTGTTATTCCTTTTTTGCCCTTTGTACTGGCAGGAAGCACATTTACCCTGATTTTGTTGTTCTTTATTCCTGCAGCGGCAAAAGTTACCGCTGTGTTTGTTCATATCCTTCTTGCTGTTTATGAGATGCTCTGCAGGTGGACTTCCCTGCTTCCTTTTTCACAGTGGATTGCCGGAAGACCGTTTGTGTGGGCGATCATTCTGTATTATCTGATTCTGTTTGCAGGCGGTATATGGCTTGCGTGCCGAAAGCAAAAGCGGGTTACTTATCTTTTTCTTGTCTGTGCAGCCATCTTGTTTCTTGGAAGAAAAGAAACACCTGCGTTTTCGGTGACATTTCTGGATGTGGGACAGGGTGACAGTATTTTTCTGAAAAATGATGACAACAAAGCCATGCTTTGTGATGGCGGCAGCAGCAGCGTCGGCAGCGTGGGACGTTACCGCATTCTTCCTTTTCTGAAATATCACGGTATTTCCAGACTGGAATATGTGTTCCTGACGCATATGGATGCTGATCATATCAATGGGATCAAAGAATTACTGGAAATGGATTACTCCGGTATTCAAATAAAAACCATGGTTTTTCCGGAACTTTTATCGCCGGATGAAACCTATCTGGAATTGGAAACACTTGCCTCTGCAAAAGGAATCAACATTCAGAAAATGCAGGCGGGAGATAAGATACGCGATGGAAATCTTGTTATCACCTGCTTAAGTCCGGAAAAAGATTTCACAAGCAAAAATAAAAATGAACAGTCGCTGGCACTGCATGTACGTTATCAGAAACTGGATATCATGCTTATGGGTGATCTGGAAAAAGAAGGAGAAGCAAATCTGATCCGAAGCGGCAGACTGGAGGATTTCGCACAGTTTCCAGACGAAATAGAGATCCTGAAGGCCGGACATCATGGCTCCAAAGGAGCTACGTCTGAAGAGCTTCTAAGGAGACTGCGTCCGAAACTGACCATACTGTCTTATGGAAAAGGAAATCGTTACGGACATCCGTCAGAAGAAACCATGAAAAGACTGAAAAAGGCAAACTGCAGATCAGTTTCTACGGAAAAGTATGGAGAAATTACCATTTCTTATCAGAAAAATGAAAAAATGATTGTTAGATATGGGAAAAACGTGATAAAATAAATAGAAAGGGGGCGATCGCCATAACGATTCGTGAGATGGCTGAGCAGCGTGAGGAGGCTTATTTCAGCCCCTATGCATCGCTCAGCAGTAAATCCAGAGGACGGGATATCGAGGAAGCACCCTGCGATATTCGTCCGGTATACCAAAGAGACCGTGACCGGATCTTACATTCCAAGTCGTTTCGCCGACTGAAGCACAAGACGCAGGTTTTTCTGCTTCCGCAGGGAGACCATTACCGTACCAGGCTGACACATACGCTTGAGGTTGCACAGACAGCACGCACCATAGCCCGGGCACTGCGTCTCAATGAAGATCTGACAGAAGCGGTCGCACTTGGACATGATCTGGGGCATACACCGTTTGGACATGCCGGGGAAAGTGCACTAAATGAAATATGTCCGTTTGGTTTTACCCATTATGAACAGAGCGTCCGCACGGTGGAACTTCTGGAAAAAGACGGAAAGGGACTGAACCTTACCTGGGAAGTGCGGGATGGCATCCGTAATCATCGGACATCCGGTCATCCATCAACACTGGAAGGGAAGATTGTCCGCCTTTCCGATAAGATCGCTTATATCAACCATGATATAGATGATGCCAAACGTGCCGGGATCCTGAAAGAAATACCGGAAATATATGCAAAAGTTCTCGGAACTACGGCAAAGGAACGTCTCAATGGTCTGATCCATGATATTGTATTTCAAAGTCAGGGAAAAAATGACATTCTGATGTCCCCGGAGATGGAAATGGCCATGAAAGGTATGCGGGATTTTCTGTTTACAAATGTTTATCACAATCCTAAAGCAAAGAAAGAAGAAAAGAAAGTCAGACACTTGCTTCATGAATTGTATACATACTATATCGGACATCCGGAGGAACTTTCAGATATGTATCAGATATTACTGAAAAAAGGACAGCCGCTAGAGAGAGTCGTCTGTGATTATGTGGCAGGAATGACTGACCAGTATGCGATGCAGGTCTTTTCCGCACTTTATATTCCGAAAGCATGGCAGGTAAAAGATTGGCAGTGAAGGAGAGAAAACAATGTATTATCCGGAGGAACTGGTAGAAGAAATCAGAGAAAAAAATGATATTGTTGAGGTGGTCGGCACCTATGTGAAACTTCAGAGAAAGGGAAGTTCTTATTTTGGACTGTGTCCGTTTCATAATGAAAAATCAGCTTCTTTTTCCGTTAGTCCGGAAAAACAGATGTACTATTGTTTCGGATGTGGTGCCGGCGGCAATGTATTCACCTTTATTATGGAATATGAAAATTACAGTTTTCCGGAAGCCTTGAAGTATCTGGCTGACCGTGCAGGAGTAAAACTTCCGGAACAGGAATATTCACAGGAGGAAAAGCAGAAGCAGGATCTCAGAATGCAGGTACTGGAACTCAATAAGATGGCAGCAAACTATTTTTATTATCAGCTTCGCACTGAAAACGGTGTACAGGCGATGCAGTACCTGAAAAACAGAAAGCTGGATGATGAAACCATCAAAGGTTTTGGTCTTGGATTTGCCAATAAATACAGCGATGACCTGTACAAATACATGAAGAAAAAAGGGATTCGGGACGAACTGCTCAAAGAGTCCGGGCTTGTTAATGCAGATGAAAAACGGGGTATGTATGACAAGTTCTGGAATCGTGTAATCTTCCCGATTCTGGATGTAAACAACCGGGTGATCGGATTCGGCGGTCGTGTCATGGGAGATGGGAAACCCAAATATCTGAACTCTCCGGAAACCGTTGTCTTCGATAAAAGCCGAAATCTGTACGGTCTGAATATTGCACGTACTACAAGAAAGAAATATCTGCTGGTCTGCGAAGGATATATGGATGTGATCTCCATGCATCAGGCAGGGTTCAAAAATGCGGTTGCTTCACTTGGAACGGCACTGACGGAAAAGCATGCTGCACTTCTTAAACGCTATACAAACGAAGTGATCTTAACTTACGACAGTGACGATGCCGGTGTACGCGCGGCCCTGAGAGCGATTCCACTTGTCAAGCAGGCTGGTCTGCGTGCACGGGTACTGCATATGGATCCTTACAAGGATCCGGATGAATTTATCAAAGCCCTGGGTTCGGAAAAATTCCAGGAACGTATTGATCAGGCAGAAAACAGTTTCATGTTTGAATTATCTGTCTTGGAGAAAAACTATGATATGAAAGACCCCGAAGGAAAAACCGCTTTTTTTCAGGAAGCTGCTGAGAAATTGATTGAATTTGAGCAGGATCTGGAACGTGAAAATTATATTCAGGCAGTGGCAGAAAAATATCATATCGGATTTGAAAATCTCAGAAAAATGGTAAATCGCACGGCAATGCGTGCCATCGGAAAAGAAATGCCGAAGCGTTCACAGGTGGAACGAGAACGAAAAACAAAAGAAAAGGATGACGGTATGCGTCAGTCACAGCGGATCATGCTGACCTGGCTGATTGAAAAAAAAGGATTATACGAAAAAGTCAAAGCATATCTGACGGCTGATGATTTTACCGAACCGCTGTATCATCAGGCAGCAGAACTGTTGTTTGAGCAGTTGGAAAAAAAGGAATTAAATCCGGCTCGTATCATCAATCATTTCGAAGCTCCGGAACTGCAAAAAGAAGCCGCATCTTTATTCCATGCAAAACTGCAACTGCAGACAGAAGCGGAATTTAATAAAGCATTAAATGAAACACTGAGAAAAATCATAAATCACAGCATTGAGGAACGGACAAAGAGTCTGAACCCGGCAGATATCGCCGGACTGCAGAAGGTACTGCAGGATAAAAAGAAAGTACAGGATATGCCGGTAATCGCATATCAGCCAAAGAGCATGTAAAATCATGCAGTATATTTCCTGCAGTCAGGGAAAAGATAAAAACAGGATGTGGCGTTTGAAAGAAGGTGGGGCAGATGCAGGAACAAAACAAAGAATTTTTAGAAAAATTAAAAGGTCTGCTTGTATTTGCAAGGCAGCATAAAAATGCTCTGGAATATCAGGAAGTGATGGATTATTTCAAAGGAATCACACTGAATGAGGCACAGTGTGAAAAAATATTAAGCTATCTGGATGAACAGGGGGTAGATGTGCTGCGGGAAGAGGAGGCGGCTTTGGATGATATACTGCTTGAGGAAGAAAATCCGGTTGATATCTCCGAAGAGGCACTGGAAGTTCCGGAAGGCATCAGCACGGATGATCCGGTACGCATGTATCTTAAAGAAATCGGAAAGATTCCGCTTTTGACAGCAGAAGAAGAAATCGAACTGGCAAAAAGAATGGAAAAAGGAGATCCTGCAGCAAAGAAACGTCTGGCAGAATCGAATCTCCGACTGGTAGTCAGCGTTGCAAAACGGTATACCGGTCGTGGAATGCAGTTTCTGGATCTGATCCAGGAGGGCAATTTAGGACTGATCAAGGCGGTGGAGAAATTTGATTACACCAAAGGCTATAAATTCAGTACTTACGCGACCTGGTGGATCCGTCAGGCCATTACCAGAGCCATTGCAGACCAGGCCAGAACCATCCGGATCCCGGTTCATATGGTGGAGACCATCAACCGTCTGATCCGTACTTCCAGACAGCTGCTGCAGGAACTTGGCCGGGAGCCGCAGCCGGAGGAGATCGCCAAAAGGATGGATCTGCCAGTCGAGCGTGTGCGTGAGATCATGAAGATTTCCCAGGATCCGGTGTCTTTAGAGACGCCCATTGGCGAGGAAGAGGACAGCCACTTAGGGGACTTTATCCAGGACAACCATGTGACAGTTCCGGCAGATGCGGCAACCTCAGTGCTGCTTCATGAGCAGCTGTTAGAGGTTCTTGATACCTTGACAGAACGGGAACAGAAGGTGTTAAAATTACGTTTTGGTCTGGAGGACGGCAGACCGCGGACGCTGGAAGAAGTAGGTAAGCAGTTTCATGTGACAAGGGAGCGTATCCGCCAGATCGAGGCCAAAGCATTAAGAAAACTGCGTCATCCAAGCAGAAGCAGAAAATTAAAGGATTACCTGGATGACTGACAGGCAGTGGATTTCGCTTGAAACAACGAAAGGATTTATTATTAAATTATGAAATTATCGGAAAGACTGAATACAGTAGTATCATTTGTAAAACCGGGGAGCCGGGTGGTGGATGTGGGGACGGATCACGGGTATGTCCCCATTGAGCTGGCACAGCGTGGGATCATCAGCCATGGACTAGCCATGGATGTGCGGAAGGGACCGCTGGAACGGGCAAAAGAGCATATCCGCCAGTATGGACTGGAGGATGTGATTGAAACCCGGTTAAGTGACGGCATCTGTCAGCTGCAGGATCATGAGGCAGATACCGTGATTGTAGCCGGTATGGGTGGCGAGCTGGTGATACATATTTTAGAAGAGGGACGGCGGTTCTGGGATCAGATCGGTCACTGGATTCTGTCTCCCCAGTCAGAGCTTGACAAGGTACGGGATTATCTGGTGGAACAGGGATTTGCCATTGAGCGGGAGACGATGTTAAAAGAAGAAGGCAAATATTATGTGGTGATGGATGTGGTTCGTGGACAGATGGAGTCTTTAAAACCGTGGGAAAGCCTGTACGGGCCATTGTTGTTAAAGGAAAAGAATCCGGTTTTAGCAGAACTTTTGCAGAAAGAGAAGACCTTGTGTGAGAGTATTTTAAAGGGCCTTGCCGGACAGGAGAGCGAGTCTGCCGGGAAACGGGCAGAAGAGTTGAGAAAACAGATCCGGTGGATCGGGGAGGCACAACATGAAATGCAGTGAATGGATGGAGAAACTGGAGAAATTAGCACCGAAGTCTCTGGCCTGTGAGTGGGATAATCCGGGCTTGCTGGCAGGACGGGCGGAAAAGGAAGTGAAGAAGGTACTGATCGCCCTGGATGCCACCGATGATGTGGTGGATCTGGCGGTGAAGGAACAGGTGGATCTTCTGATCACGCATCATCCGTTGATCTTTCATTCCATGAAAAAGGTCAATGACCAGGATTTTATCGGACGGAGACTGATCAAATTGATCCAGGCGGATATCCCATGCACACGAATTTTGATATTGCGCCGGGATGTATGGCAGATCTGGCAGCGGAGAAACTGGGACTGGTGGAGTGTGAGCCATTGGAGACCATGAAGGTGACGGATGAGGGAGCGGTCGGAATCGGAAAGACCGGAAAATTAAAGGAGCCGATGACCTTAAAAGCCCTGGCAGAGCTGGTGAAAGAGCAGTTCGGTCTGCCTTATGTGACCGTATATGGACAGGAGGCGGCACCGGGACTGGTGGAGCGGATCTCTGTCTGCCCGGGTTCTGGACGCGGCATGGAGATCGAAGCAGAAAAAGCTGGCGCTCAGGTGCTGATCACCGGGGATATGGGACATCATGAGGGAATTGATGCAGCAGCCAATGGGTTGGTGGTCATTGACGCGGGACATTACGGTCTGGAACATATTTTTATTGCGTTTATGGCGGAACATTGCAAAAATCAGATCGATGGTGATGCACAGATTATCCAGATGCCATTGAGATTCCCGGTGCAGGTGTGGTAAAAGTCAGTGACTGATCATAGATAAGGAGGTACGGATGTTTCAGGTTACGATCAATGGAAAAATAGAAAACTACGAGGCGGGTACGCCTTACCTCACCATCGCCAAGAAACATCAGGCGGAATATCCACAGGATATTATCCTGGTATTCGTCAATGGAAAACTGACAGAATTGTATAAAAGCCTGAAAAAGGACTGCGAACTGAAGTTCGTAACCACAGCGGACGCGCCTGGAATGCAGACGTACCAGAGGAGCGCCACCCTGATGATGTTGAAGGCATTTTATGAGGTGGTGGGTACCGAGCACATCGAGAGGGTATTTGTGGATTTCTCAGTGGGAAAGGGCCTTTTTGTGGATGCAAGAGGTGATTTCACTTTAAACCAGGAACTGTTAGACCGGGTGAAGGCGAAGATGCATGAGTATGCGGATCAGAAGATCCCGATCATGAAGAGTGCGTTGAAAAAAGACGAGGCCATCGAATTGTTCCACCGTTACCGGATGCACGAGAAGGCAGAACTATTCCGTTATCGCCGGATCTCAACGGTCAATGTGTACCGGATCGGTGGTTTTACAGATTATTATTATGGCTATATGGCGCCGGATACCAGCTACATCCGTTGGTTCGACCTGGTTCCTTATGAATATGGCTTTGTGCTGCTACTTCCAACGAAAGAGCAGCCACAGCAGGTACCGGAGCTGAAAAGCAGTAAAAAGCTGTTTGATACTCTGAAGGAATCAGCAGTATGGGGAGAGAAAATGGGCATCAGCACCATTGCGGACTTGAACAGCCAGATCTGCAAGGGCAGAGCCAGCGAACTGATCCTGATCCAGGAGGCTCTTCAGGAGAAGCGTATTGCAGAGATCGCAGCTCAGATCGCAGAACGGAAAACAGCTAAGATCGTTATGATCGCAGGTCCGTCTTCTTCAGGAAAGACTA
>OHAC01002860.1_pt1 | contig 13006 bp, 11 predicted proteins | sample 1577051 | NCBI WGS metagenome assembly OHAC01 (sample SAMEA3541499, study PRJEB24748) | human gut metagenome | biome: human gut; feature: human-associated habitat; material: faeces | place: China | collected 2012 | reverse complement strand
TAATGGGAAGATAAATGAGGAATTGCTCAGGATATTAAGTGAGAAGTGAAGAGGGCAATAGAACAGGAAAAACAGGTACTGATCGGATGATGGTCAGTATCTGTTTTTGTATTTTTGGGGATCTGTTCTGATATCTATGTGAATATTATGGATGTTTTTGAATGAAACCGCATCTGAGGCATTTTCGGATGATATTGAAATGTTTGAAGAACAGAGAGATAATAGCAGGAAACGGAGCGAATCTGCCGGATACCGAAACAGGGGATGCACATTTTCTCTGGAAGAATTCGACAAACCAGCTTTATGATTTTGGAAAGCTAGAGGATAATAGCGGTAAGTACGATCGAATGCTCGCTCATTACAAGTGGTAAGAATACAGCACCCTATTACATTAAGAAACTGCCAAAATCAGAGGGATATGAGTTATCTGTAAATGAAAAGGATTCTGTTTTTCCGCGGAAGACGAAAATAATAAGGAGTATCGGTGGACATAACGGTGTTATGCAGACTTGCTTTTGGTAGAGCTTATCTGAAATGGCACAAATTTACTGGTATTATTAATGTTTAAACTGTACAAAAACATATAAAGGCGAAGCAAAATAGTTCGCAATAAATCTGGCCTCTACAAAAAACATAGCAGTTTCAATATTCATTGAAAAGTGGCAGAATAATAGCTACTTGCGGTAAAACAGCAGGCGACTTTTATTTTGTCGTAAAGCTAACGAAAAGATTAAAGAAAATCCAACTGATCACCGTGAATCAGCGTAGGAAGCTCAAGCGTGCAAAAACGATAAAAAGCTTCTGCAGCAGGGGAAAGAAGACTATTTTGAGATTTGCAAAGGCACAGGCGTCTGAAATGGCTTGGAGACATACCAACGGTACGTAATTTATACCCTCTTTTGGTCTGAATTGAAAGTTCAGGCAAAACCGTGACGCCCAGACCTTGCGCAACTGCGGCCAGCGCAGAGTATGAGTCATCTGTCACAAGAGGTGCGGAATTGAATACGCCAAGCTGCTTTAGTTCTTCTGTGATACCATACTCATCGCTGTCTGACACGGAGATAAATTTGAATTTGGAAAAATCTTGAATAGGAAAGATACCGTTATCATAATCCCTGCAATCAGGAGGCAAAACGACAAGCAGCGGGTCATCTTTAACGAAGAAATACTCGTTTCTGATTTCTTTCTTATATGTGATGATTGCCAAATCAATCCTGCGTTCCGATAAATCCTGTATTTGATGAACGCTATCAACAAAACGAAACGAAACATTTGGATGGATGGTATGAAATTTTTTAATAATTGGAAGGAAATATAGCATTTTGACGCTGGCCACTCCACCTAAGACAACTTCGCCGCATAACAGGTTTTTAATCTGATCAACATGCTCGCAAAGACGCCGATTGACTTCCACTACAGAAATGATTTCAGGAAAGACTTCCTCGCCGCATTTTGTTAAGCTAACGCCGTTTCTTGTTCGATCGACCAATTGAAGATCAAATTGCTTTTCAACCATTTTAAGTATATAGCTAACGGCTGATTGGGTATAGCCGGTTTCAGCAGCTGCAGCACTGATACTTCCCGTTTCAATGACCTTTATAAAAACTTCATATTGATTAATGTCCATAAGCCCCTCCAGCAACAATTTGAATGGTAGCTATTAAATTCTTTGATTTCACAAGTGTGTATTCAAGTTGTATAATTATAATAAGATTCCAGAAAAATAAAGGAAAAAATCTATTATTATTATATATTATTATACGTCGTACGCGAGTGTGTGTCAATTGAGTTACACAATATGTGTTGAAAGAGAAATTGATATAATAATATGGATTTGTACCGCCGATATGGTGCTGGCGCAACAAGGGGAATGATGGTTGCAATGCTGCCGCCACGGATTGTGCCTCAATTGTTTCGGAGCAAAGTCATTCAAGAAATCTTCACGTCTGGCATAAAAGTGAAGTGCAAATAACAAGGAAGGATGGATTTACAGTTATGAAAAGTGAACATGCAAAGGATATGCTGCGGGAAATTGCAGAAGAGGCAGAAATTTTCGCTCAGATTCTGAAAAACAAAGAACAGTACACAAAGGATTTTGTAGAGCTTTATAAGACTCATTCGTTCAAGCGGATTTATATTGTAGGAAACGGGTCGCCCGGATGTGCTTCGATTGCGCTGAAATACGCTGCAAATAAACTGCTGCAAGTAGATGCAACCTATTCAACGCCGGGACTTTTTTTGCATCATGAGGGCTTTGATCCATCGGGTATTTATAAGTCAGAGGATATGCTGCTGATTTGTCCAGCTGAGTCTGGAAGAACAAAGGGACCAGTACTGATTGCAAGAGAAGCCAAGAAGAAAGGAATCTCGGTTGCGTGCTGTACGTTGGAACCGGATGGAGTGTTGGCACAGACTTCGGATGTTGTGATTTTCAAGCCATCACGCCGCGAGTTTGGTCTGCCTTCTACAAAAGGGCATTCAACCGGTATTTTTCTGTTTTTACTGGCATTCATTGAAGCAGCGTATCAAACTGGCAAGCTGACCGCGAAAGAATATGAAAGCTATATGGCAGGAATGGAGCATTTGCCAGCAGCAGTGGACGATGCTTACGAAAAAACACTGGCTTGGTTTGATCGTTATATGGATGTAGCGATGGGTGCGGGAAGATTTCATTTAATCGGTTATGGTGCTAACTTCTCAACGGTCAATGAGATTGTGTTGAAATTTGTTGAGTCGCACCGTAAGCCCAGCATTGCGGTAGAACTTGAGGAGTTTATGCACGGACATATTCGCTCTATTACAAACGACGAAATTATTGTCTTTATTTGTGCTGAAGAGGGCGTAGAGAAGCAAAGAATGCTTCAACTGTACGATTTGCTGACAAAAGAAAATGTGGGGGCCGCTCGTATTTTAATTCACAGTGCCAAAGATTCTTTTACCGTTCCGATGGAAATTGCCTTTGACGCTTCAAACGTGGAATTTGTGAATGTACTGGAGTATCTTGTGCCACTACAGATTCTTACATATGAAATCTCAGATCACCTTGGACTGGATATGTCCAAAAGTGTTGGAATGGCGCTGAAAAAAGCCATGCAACCGAGTTTTGGTGTATCTTTGACGCAAGAAGAATCGACGAAAGAAGGATAAAAGCTGCTGAAAGATTTCTGTTTCTGGAGAAAAATAAAGTAGATTGTCTGGAGGAAAATATGTGAAAACACAATGCTATATTTCAGTGGATATTGGCGGCTCAAAACTTGCAACGGGGCTCGTGACAGCAACGGGAGAAATTTATGCGGTTGAAAAATACGTTTGGCAAAGCTATGAATCAGAGCAGGTTTTGTGCAAAATTATAAAGAGCATACATACATTGATTGAAAAAAATAGTCAGGATAAGGATTTTTTGGCAATCGGCGTTAATATACCTGGGTTTGCGGATCCAAAGGAAGGCATTTGGATTAGTGCAACATTCATGGGGATCTATCAGGTGCCAATCAAAACTATTTTGGAAACAGAATTTTCTTTGCCTGTATTTATTGAAAAGGATACAAATTCATGCTGCCTGGCTGAAAAAATATTCGGTGCGTGTAAGTACCTGGATGACTATCTATATATGACAGTTAGTAATGGTATTGGCGGTGCTATGTTTTTGAATGGAGAACTTTACTATGGTGCACATGGTTTTGCGGGAGAGTATGGGATGTGTGTCGTAGAAGAGGATGGCAGACCGCTGAAAAACCACACCATGAAAGGCTGCTTGGAGGCATATGCTTCTGGACGGGGACTTGTTGAGACATATCTGAATCTTGCATCGGAAGATGCTGAAAAATCACCGGAAATTAATGGACAGGTACTGTTAAACATTGCAGACCAGGGAGATTCCATAGCAAAGCAGACCTTTATGCAGGAAGGATACTATCTTTCAAAGGTAATCGCAGCAGCCTGCAACATGATGGATCCCCAAAAAGTTATCATCGGAGGAGGATTGTCTCTTGCATATAGAGCATATGAGGCGGCTCTGGAAGATGGACTGAATCGCTTTCATTACAAGCAAGAACGCTGGAAAGAGCTTTTTTCTATAGAGCCAACGCCACTTGGCTATAACGGTGGGTTATTTGGAGCTGCAACAGTTGCAATACTGGGTTTGCAAAGGGACATTCATACCAAATGGGGTTATCGTGGGTAAAAATGAAGAAAAAAGAAATGTAATTGGGCAAGAGGTATTTGAAGCCTGCCGCAAACCGGAAGCAGAAGCAATCACAGAAACAGCATTGTATATATTATCAGTATCTGTAATCAATATCAGCCATTTGTTAGATCCCGAAATATTTGTTTTTACTGGTGGGGTAGCATCTGACAGTTGTTTTTTTGAAAGGTTAAAGAATAAAGTATCAGAATTGTCGGAATTATTAAAAGAAAAAGAGATCCCGGAGATGATGATATCAGATTTCGCTGGAAAACAGAATGGTCCCTATGGTCCGGCGGGAGTTGCTTTTTATGGAATACTGCGCTCAAATTATAAAAAGAGCGAAGAAAATAAATACTAAAAAGGAGAGATGGTTTATGAAAAAAGCACTAAGTTTGGTACTGGCGGCAGCATTAGCAGCAGGAGCATTGTCTGGATGTGGTTCAGGTGCTCAGAGTAACACATCTGGAAATAATGGTGGAGTGGAACAAGGAAAAACCGCAGAATCTAATGGTTCTTCATCTGGTGGTGTAGCACAGGCTGATGCAGGCGGTACTACCTCGGACGGAAAGTATGATCTGGTATTCTGGGTATATTCAGATGCGGTTTTAAATGACCAGGGAAAATTATTTGACCAGTGGGTAAAAGAATACTGCGAAGAAAACCCGAAGGTCAATTCCATTACATTGGTTGGTAAAAATGATGCCGATCTTCTGACAGGCCTTATGGCTGGAGTAGGACTTCCTGACATGTTCTTTGCCAGTGCTCGAAATATGCGTCAGTATAAGGAAGCCATCGATATTCTTGATTTGACACCAGTTTTTGATTCAGAAGAGGGATATAAGGATGGATTTTATGATACAGCGATTGATGCGGTATCACAGGATGGGGGAATGTGGGCAATTCCATTTATTAGCTATGTTCCGATTATATTCAGAAATACAGATGTTCTTGAAAAAGCAGGAATTGACTGGAAAAATGAACCGCTTACATCATGGGATGTATTCTTTGACGAGTGCGAAAAAGTAAAAGCAGCAGGAATTGATGCGACTCATTCCTGGGCACAAGGAGGATACTATTGCCCAGGTGCTGTTTTAGCAAGTGATGCACAGAATCTGACTGTAGGAGTAGAGAATGGGGAAACTACTTTAAAACCAGAGCAGACAGTACGTACATTTGAAACCATTAAGAAGCTGGAAAGCTATTCTAATGGAATGTCTTATAATGATGACGCTGCTTCAGAAGCATTTAAGTCAAATGAGTTGGGATTTATTTGTGTTGGACCGTGGAATGAGCCGGATTATATTCAGGCTGGAACACATTATGATGTACAGCTGATTCCATCTTATGACGAGAATGGATGGACTGGCGGACTTCAGGGTTGGGATTTTATGTATGGAATCAATACTGGTGATGAAGACAGAAATGAAGCAATCCGCGGTTGGTTAAAGAAGATGGGATCATACGAAGTACAGCAGAAGTTTGCACAGGTGATCGGACGTTCTATGCTGCGTGAAGATGTTATGGATGATCCAGAAACCCAGAAGACAGAAATGTTAGCACTTCTGTCAAAGGGATTAAAGTGTGGTATGAACCAGATGGATTTTGGACATAGCAGTGTATTCTGGACTAGTGCAATTGGTGATGTAGCTCCTGGAGTTGCAAATGGATCTACAACTCCAGAAGATGGAGCACAGCAGTTTATTGATGCGATCAATGGTCTCTATGCAGAGGCTGGTGAGTAATAAGAGGCAGTCCCTAATGCAGCTGAAGTAAGATAAGGTATAAAAGAGGTGCTGCAGAAAGAAGATAAGGCTTTTCTGCAGCATCTCTTGATTTTATTATAACAAGGAGGAAAGACGATGAAAGATAGAAAAACGTCGTTTTTATATAAAGCCCGAAGATATTCCTTGAATTATCTGGGGATTCTTCCATTTTTCCTACTGTTTGCCGTCTTTATTTTTTATCCTTTTATTCAGGGTGTAGTCATGAGTTTTACGGACTGGTCAGTTTCTAGCAGAGGTAAAGTGAATTTTGTAGGATTATCAAATTATCAGTTGATATTATCAGGAAAAGGAACAACATCTCTTCGTTTCTTAAAATCAATTAAAAACCTTGCTATTTATGTTCCAATGACATTGCTTGTGGGTTTGACACTTTCATTGGTTCTGGCTTTGATTACCAGACAGCTTTCACAGAAGCTGTTTAATATATTCCGTGGTGCATACTTTGTACCTTATGTACTTCCGTTATTCTTATGTGCGGGTATTTGGCAGTGGTTTATGACAACTGGTACAGGATTGGTTGCATCTGCACTGGCTAATATTGGAATTGGACGGGGCATTACCTGGGATAGTACAGAACTATATGCCATTGTATATGTTTTAATGGTGGATGTATGGAATTCTGCAGGATTTAACTTTGTCATCATTAGCGCTGGTATGGCAGATATCTCACCGGACATTTATGAAGCAGCTGAGATCGATGGAGCATCTACTTTCCGAAAAATGGTTGATATCACCATTCCTCTTCTGGAACCAATCTTATTTTTTGTAATTACATATGGTTTTATCAGTGCACTTCAGGTTTATGACATTCCGTGGATTATTTCCAGTGGAAGTGATATCAACAGCGTAGGTGGTCCTGGACAGGTTATGTCATTTCCGGTTATGGAAATGGTACGTAATATTTATCTGGGTGGTAAATCTGGTCTTGGCAGAGCCTGCGCAGAAGGTGTCACGCTTATGATAGCGATTCTGGCAGTGACGGTAGTACAGTTTAAGGCACGCCGTAAGAATGTGTAGGAGGTGAGCTTGTATGAAAACGAAGAAAAAAGCAGAACAGACAGTACTTACTTTACTGGCATCTGTATGGGCATTGATTTGTCTGTTTCCTGTATGGATTTTATTTAGTGGAGCTTTTTCTCTGGATTCCAATAATTTAACGAAAACTTTTTTTCCAAATTCTCTGGCAAATGGAATTTTAAAGTGCAAAGAGGCATTGGTGACCATTGATATTGCAACAGCAACGATTCATACATTTATTTATACTGGCATTACAGTGGTAGGAATATTGGTGATTAGTTCTCTGGCTGCTTACGAGTTTACATTCTATCAGTTTCCATTAAAAAAATTTTTCTTTGGTTCAATGATGGTGAGTATGATGCTTCCTCAGGTTTTATACATTATCCCGTTGTATCGTCTGGTATTTGGTCTGGGGCTTTCTGATACCTTTGCTGGAATCTCTTTTCCTATGATGGTTTCAGCTCTTTCTGTATTCATTATGATGCAGTTTCTGGAAGATTTGCCTCTTTCATTTATAGAATCAGCGAGAATTGATGGGGCGGGACATTTTCAAATATATGGAAGAATTGTTCTGCCACTTATGCGAAATGGTATTCTTACTACGGTAGTACTTATGTTTATGAAAACATGGGGACAGTATTTATGGCCGTCTCTGGTAACAGGGCAGAAGATTAAACCTATTAGTGTTACCATTTCCAATATGCTTAGTCCGAATTTCTGGGTTGATCCGCGAGTAAAAATTGCAGCGATGCTGATAGCAATGCTTCCGCCGCTGTTAATTTACCTTATATTCCAGAGATATGTAATTGAAGGGATTACCATGTCAGGTGTAAAAGGTTAATGTGTTGTTCAAAAATCAAGCGTTTTTTAGGAGGAAAAGAATATGAAGGAATATGTTGTTTCCAGAGAAGATTTACGCAAGTGGTGCTCCATTCCGGTGGATGAGCTGGCGGATCATCCTGATCGGAAAATGAATTTAATGATGGGTGAAGATAAAACAGTGCTGTTAGAAAAAATTGGAAATATGATTACAGATGAGGTGATTGAACACAATAAAGAAGGAAAAAAGACGGTGTGGATACTTCCTGGCGGCATCAATGGTGTTTATGATATATTTATCCGACGGGTCAATGAGGAACGGATTAGTTTAAAGAATTTGTACGTATTCCATGTAGACCAGTGGTTGGATTGGGAATATCGTCTTCTTCCTGTTACTAACCTTCGCTTCAGTATGAGAGGAAAGATGACCCAGAGTTTTTATGGACGCATTGATCCTGAATTAAATGTGCCAGAAGATCAGAGATTTTTCCCAGATCCGGCAGATCCTGATTTGATTGACAATAAGATTGAGGAATTAGGCGGTGTAGACACTATTCTTGGCGGTGTTGGTTGCAAGGGACTAGTTGGTTGGAATGAACGCCCGATTTCTAATGTTCATCATATTACTTTAGAGCAGTATGCAAAATCAAAAACAAGGGCGGTTCATATTACGGATGAAACCATTATTGCTTATGCAGAACGTGAATTCGGCGGTTGCTACGAGGCTCTTCCACCGAATGGTATTACTATTGGTATGAAGTCTATGTTGACTGCAAAGAGAGCGATATTTATTGTAATGACCGGTTCCTGGAAAGAAACAGTTGTGAGAGTGGCAATGTTCAGTGAACCGACTGTAGAATATCCGGTTACATTGTTTCCTGCTTATGTGCCAGAGTGTATTATGTGTTGTGATCGTAAGACGGCAGATCATGTCGTTTCAAGAAAATATCTGGATTCACCGATTCTCAGATAATCTTTAGATAGTAAAAAACGTGAGTACGTAAAATAAAGGGAGGGCAAGATGGTGAACAGACCACAGGTAATTGTAGCTTATTCTCATAATGTATCTCAGGCAGTAAGAGTACATGAACTGCCAAAGCCAGGAGAGACCATTCGTGCGTTAAAAACAAGCGCGGGAATGGATGGCGCAAAAGGAACTAATGCGGCTTTTGCAGCTGCCAGAGTGGGGGCAGATGTTGCAATGGTAGCCCATGTAAAGGGCGGTGACTGGTACTATAAAGGTAAAGAGGTATTAAAAGAAGCTGGGATTGATGATACATATGTAGTATTAGGAGAAGGAATCAAAGATACTTCGGGAGTTGTTCTCATTGACGATGCTGGAAGAAATATGATTGTTTTGGGTGCACATAATGAGCAGAAAATACCAGATGAAGAGATTGATCAGGCTTTAGAAGCAATGAAGGATGCCCAGTATTGTATTACCGGCTATGAAATCAATGAGCAGAGTGTACGGCATATCCTTAGAAAAGCGAGAGAACTGGGAATTAAAACTGTTGTGAATCCATCACCTGTTCCAGATTATGTTCCGGATTACTGGGGAGATATCAGCATTCTCATTTTAAATGAAGTAGAGATTGGAAGAATGCTGGATCTTGCAGGTGTAGAGTATACTCCAGGCAATTGGGAAGAGTGTGCAGGAAAAATGCGTCAGGCTTATGGCGTGGGTGATATCGTAGTTACTCTGGGTGAAAATGGATTCTTCTGTATAGAGGGAGACCGGGCTTATCAGGCACCGGGAATTTCGGTATGCAGCAAGGATACCACAGGAGCTGGAGATGGATTTTTAGGTTCTATGACAGCTAGGTTGTCTATGGGTGACAGTTTGTATGATGCATGTTTATATGCCAATAAATATTGCTCCATTACAGTGCAGAGAGATGGAACAATCAGCAGTTACCCTACTGCTGAGGAAGCAGAAGCAATCTTTAACAGAAAGGATATGTATGATTATATCCTGGAATCGAAAGAGGCAGTAAGACACATTGTGGATGAGCAGGATGAACTGCTGAAAACGGCACTGGAATATTGCTGTGATGGTAAAATCGAACAAGTCTATGTACTTGGTTCAGGTACCAGTTATCATGCAGCAGTATCGGCAAGAAAAGTAATGGAAGATACCATGCAGATAAAAGTTTTTGCTATGTATCCAATGGAGTTTGTGGATAATGAAAAGGTATTTAATAAAAATACACTGGTCATTGGTATTTCACAGGCAGGAAGAAGTACCAGTACCATTAAGGCACTGGATAAGGCAAAAGCATTAGGGTTGATGACGCTGGCAATTACAGCCAATATACAAGCTCCGGTTACAGAACATGCGGATCGTACTGTTTTGCTGGCGGTAGGTGAAGAACTGGCTGGACCTAAGACAAAGGGCTATGAAGGCTCTGTGGCTACTTTGGCATTGTTAGGTATGAAACTGGCAGAAAAAACAGGAAAGATAACAGGAGAAAGAAAAGAAGAACTTACAAGAGCAATGGTAGAAACCTCAGATGGAATCCCGGATATTGCTCAGAAAGCATGGGATTGGTATAAGGCCAATAAAGAAGATTTGTTAAAGTGCAAAAGAATCATTGTGATCGGTTGTGATTCTTGTATGGGCGCTATGTTAGAGGGAACTTTAAAGATTCTAGAAGCAGCGCGATACAGTGTAACGGGCTATGAACTGGAAGAGTTTATGCATGGAATCTATCATGCGATTGATAAGGATACTTATATCCTGTATCTGGGAAATAAGAGTAAGCATTTAGAGCGCATGGTTCATATGATGAAGTACTTTGAAGAAGAACGTCATGCCCACAATTACATGATTACCTCTGATGAGTCTCTTGCAACACAGAGAAATCTGGTTTATCCATTTAAGGAGGATGGGTATTTTTCATCTATGGAGTACGTAGTTCCTATGCAGGTTCTTGCAAGAAAGATGTCAATGGATATGGGAATTGACTGCAATATTCCAAGTGATCCATTGTTCCATAAGAAGATGGGAAGTTATGAGTATTCATAGCTATAAATGAGCAAATGCATTTTTTTGAATATTGATAGAAGTTTGATATTTTTTCAGATGGCTTATGATACTGATCTTGTGAAACCCTGTTTTAAAAGATCAGACTTCATCAGTATCAATAACACACATATGGTGTACAAATGACATGATCAACCAGTATCTTCGGATTTCCTGTGGGGAAAAGATACATCCGTTTCCATCAACAAAATGGTCGAAAGTTGGCTTATAGTGTCACGTTGGACTTTGGTTTGGAATTGGGTGAAAAACATTCCCCGCACAGTTGACAGAGCTTTCCCAGCCGAATAATCTGCTGGGAAAGCGGCTCATTTGCTGCGCCAATCTGGAGTGTATGCATATCGGTGGTGTCAAAAGTGAGGTGCGTATTCTGGAAAACGATTCCAAACAGGGCGTTGTATTGCTCACTCCGATGGAATTGGCAGAAAGGGGGAACCGGTTTTTTTGAAGCAGAAAAACATGATTTTTGAGCACGGTTCAATTCTGGTTTTCATTGCTGGATGTCTGTGGGGAAGCATTGGATTGTTTATCAGGTTGATATCCGATGCCGGTGCCTCTGCTATAACTATTAGTTTTTTGCGCATTGCTTTCGCTTTTGTAATCCTGCTGGTTGTCACACTGATCCGTTCTGGAATTTTGGTTTTTCGTGTTAGTAAAAGAATTCTTTTCTTCAGCGCAATGCTGGGGTTGATCTGCCATGGTGTTTATAATGTTTTCTACAGCTGGGCTGTGGTGCGGATTGGCGTAACGGTCAGTGCAGTATTGCTGAATGTCGCCCCCGTTTTCACTGCAATTCTTTCTGCGATTTTCTTCCATGAGCGGATTACTTCCCATAAGTGCATTGCACTCCTGATTAATGTAATAGGATGTGTATTGGCGGCTACTGGTGGACAATTTACGGCTTCTTCGCTGTCTATTTCGGGGATTTTCTTTGGCGTAGTATCTGGCTTCTGTTATGCTTTGACCGCCATTTTCGGAAAGCTCGCTGGAGAGGATAGTGACCCGTTTGTTATCAGTACCTACAGCTACCTGTTCGCAGCCCTGTTTTTGGCGGTATTCATGCGGCAGTGGGAAACGCCAATCACGTTTACTATCCACATCATGTGGTTGGGTTTTCTTTATGCGCTGATTCCCACAGCGATTGGCTATCTTTTTTATTATCAAGGGGTGCGGCAAATACATGAAAGTAGTAGGGTTCCCGTCATTGCTTCGATGGAGACAGTGATGGCAACTGTCTTGGGCATGCTGGTTCTCGGCGAAAAGCTGACTGTTATGCGTTATCTGGGAATCATCATTGTGATGGTTTCCATTGTACTGATGCAGCAACGCAAGATTGTACCTGATGCGACAGCACGAAATAACTCTGTCCTGTAGTTCTCTTGGTTCTCGGTCATTTCACAAGGAATAAAGTCCAGTGTCTACATACAAGATTGACATGGGACTTTTTCTTATTGTTAGACCAAGAGTCAGAATTGCTTAAACTTACAGTAAAAAACTTCCGTGGTAAAATGTATGTAGGTTCGCCAACCGCATGAATGATTATCAATCATTAATTTTTGCGTTCACTCATTTTTTAGCTTCTAAAAGTTCTTCCAGATACTTTTTATGGTTAGATTTTTTGGAGGTGAGGAGAGAGCTATACAGAAAGAAAAAGAGATACCTTGTTAAAAGCGAAATTCCTGAATTTTTTCTTAAATGATTGATACTTTAACTGATATGTGATATTCTAACTATAGACCGTAGGAAGGCGTGGGTAATGCCCGAATCCAAATATTCCATTGGCGGGTAGGCAGCTAAGAAGAAATAGCTGCCTATTTTATTGTGTGATCTTCCATATACTGTATATAATCAGAATTGAACCAATAAAGGAGGACAGACCAAAGGGTTCCCGAAGAAATAATACTCTTGCAAACATGGACCACATGGTCTGCAGGTTGGAGAAAGAAGCAAGTTAAACGTGTTCTTAATATAAGCTGAGTGTATCATTGTAGGTGTGTCTTGTAAAATACAGAAAAATCATATATTATATTGAATGGATTGAATAGATTTGACTGATATTGGATGAAGCAGCAGGTCTGTTTTTTTAAAAATTGGTGTGGTGGATATAAAACAGGAGGATGTAAAGGTCATGATAAACAGAGATGACATGCTGGAACT
>OHAC01002855.1_pt1 | contig 13041 bp, 11 predicted proteins | sample 1577051 | NCBI WGS metagenome assembly OHAC01 (sample SAMEA3541499, study PRJEB24748) | human gut metagenome | biome: human gut; feature: human-associated habitat; material: faeces | place: China | collected 2012 | reverse complement strand
TTGTCTTCTACGATGCAGAAGGCCATGACATCATCGGCCATCTCACGCTGCAGGCTCTCAGCCTCTTTCTCTGGCATCCAGCCACATAAAATGTAGTGGGTGTGAGCCTCATCATGGTTGGTACAGGCTGCTAATTTGCGGATATCAAAGTTTTTGGTGAAGATAGCCAGGCGTTTTACAGCCGCTGACAGATCGTCTCTGGCATTTTCAGAAGCAACGTTTAATGCCTGATCTGCCTTGGCAACCTGAGCTTTCAGATCAGAAATTTTTCCGGTCAGCAGATCAGAAGCCTGCTTTGCGGTTCCTTCATATTCATCCGGAATGAAAGTACGCTCAAAGTGCATGGAAGCGTAGATGGCATCTACCTTGTCGCTGATGCTTCCCGGGACGAAGTAAACGCACCATACATATTCCTGGTCCTCATCACAGCGGTAAAGAACCGTGTCTACAGAGTCATATACATAGTTATAAAACTTGTCATAATATTCCCTGGAAATGCGTCCAAAACGGAATTTGATAAATTTAAAATGGAGAATGCTGCTGATATCATAATCCAGTTCGGAGAAATGGGAAATCTTGCCCAGAGAGCTTTCCGCTTCCTCTAAGGATTTCTGTAAGGCTTCCTTCTTAGAAGCCAGCTCCTCAAACTGCTTTTGGCAGCGTGTTACAATGGCAACCGCCTCATCCAGAGTGATCTCTCTGGCATTGTCGATGGTTTCCTTAGGAAAAGAGTCGGTCAGAAGGCAGGCCTGCTGATAAACATCTTTATAAGGGTTGGTCGCCATAAATGGTCTTAAGTTGGATACGGTTTTTAATTCTGACAGAGCGTTCTCGTACTGCATCTCGTGTTTGGAGAGATACTGGTCGATGACACGATCCATGTCGTCCTTATGGCCGGTAACGCTTAAGAACTTCATTTTTTCAATCACAGTTGTTAGCCCCCTTTAGTGTTTGATTACATAGGAACATATGGTGTCTGCCCCCAATCCGTATCGAATTCCTTCGATCACAGTGATGATTCTCTGAACCTCCTGTTCTTTAAAATAAAGATAGGTATTCAAAGCTGCGATGGAATAAGGCTGTCTCTGAACCGTCAGCCGGTGAACCCGGTCTAAGACTTTTTCATACAGTTCCTCCAGATCCGGCTGCTGGTACAGATCTGTTGTGAACATGGAACCATAGGAAGTGGTTTTCAGAGCAGCGAAAAATCCATCTACCCCTTCGCTTTCTACTAATTTGCGGATATCATCGCGGTGCAGATGGTAAGAGATCGGAATCAGCAGCGCGTAAATGTCAGCAGTAGAAAGCTGATAATACTTTTTGGAACGGTAGATCCACTGGATGTTTAACAGATCCAGCTTGCTTCCGAAGCACTGGGTCAAGATCTCAGCCTCTTTTTTGGAGAGGTAAGAAGCCTGTTTCCACATGGTCTTAAAATAAAGAAGATCCATCTTTAATTCATAGTCAAACAATGTGGTTCCCGGTGTTTCTGCCAGATCAGCCAGAAGATCGTAAAATACAGTACCACCTAAATTCGAAACGAAATCCTGGATCGTCTGAGCGGAAGACAGGGCCATTAAATTCAGGTGAGAGTGCTTCTCAAAGAACTCCTGAAATAAGGAAAGGTCCAGATCCGGATTCCGGTGATCCAGTACGCATCTGAGACAGCGTTTTAATATGGCGATCTCATAATGCAGAAAATAAAGATCCAGAAACTTCCGCTGGGAAACTCTGGAAAAACGGTAAAGCTTAGTGAAATCCCGGTATTTGGAAAGAAGCAGCCGCTGTTCGATGGCGCTGCGGTGAAAGGACTGGTCGTCCACATCGCTGAAAAGGTCTTCGTAAGCGGGCTGGCGTTTTAAGTATTCCAATGCCTCAGGAACATTTTCTAAAGCAGCCATTTCCCGGAGCTTATCTTCAGAAAGAAGCTTGCTCTGCATGGATTTCACTTTCGTGGCAATACCGCTGTAAGCTAATAAGCCACTCATACGCTCACCTCTCTGTCATAGTTCGAAAGAGAGCCTGTGCATATTCTGTGTGATGGGCAGCATAACTGTCCTCCATCTGCCGTAAGGTCTCCTCAGCATCAGATTTCTGCTTAGACAACTTGGCTTGCATATCGACTTCCATCTGAGTACGCAGATCTGCTAACTTTTTTGCGGTATCAGCCTGGATCTGGGCATCAAAGCTGGATGTCTTGTCCGCCATCTGAGCAGCGATCTCTTTTTTACGGGCATTGGCACTGTCCATAATGTTGACAGAAGCCTGTTCAATGTCAGACAATTTGTTGATTACATCGTTCACGTCGTATCCTCCTTGTCTTTTTTCGTAACTATTCAGTACCTTCATAGTTACCTTTTTTTACACCTGTGTCAGCATCTGCAGATAACATATAGGTGCTGACTAATATTGTACATAAGTTTGTACATAAGTGCCTTTTAACATAATACACCATTTTGGGAAAAAAGTAACATGCAAAATGCCCAAAAAATAGCGAATGCGCCTCGCTGTTTTTTGGGCATAAGTTCCAGTGTGACAAAAAATTGTCAGATAATGATAAAACATATGACAAAAAAGATGTCAGACAACTTGTGGATGATCCCCGACAGAATCACGTTCCCGGGAAAGCCTGGGAACGTAAGATCAGTCATGTACCAGGAACTGTTTGGACACATAAGCCTGGGTGCCGTCATAGTTGATCACGGCCCATTCGCTGTCATAATCTTCCACATAATCTACGATGGTTCCTGCTGGAAGAAGTCCCAGCTTGTTTCCTGAAGTGGAGGGCTCGGAGCGGACATTTAAGTTGTCAGAGGTCTTGTAAACAGCGGCCGGAGTGGTCTCTGCCATAGTTTCCGGGGCGGCCGTAGTCTCTGGAAGCAGGTTTTCGGTTGTGACCGGAGCAGTTTCTGCTGCGCCTTTCTTCTTAGGAAGGACCAGACGGACAACCAGAACGATGACTGCCACACAGACCAGGACTGCGCCAAGTCGGATCAGATCAGTGGAAGAGAAACGGCTGTCGGAGCTTTTCTTGCGGCTTCTGGAGCTGCCAGAGGTGCGGCGTTCGGTCTGAGAGGAACGGCTCTTGGATGCGGCTGACGGGCGGCGTTTGCCTGCACGGTAGTCATGGGAGAAGGTGTAAACCTCCTGGGACAGAAACTGATAAGCCTGGTTGGCATCGTAAGCACTGGTATTATTTTCATGGACAGCAGAGTTGCCGAGCATGCGGATTTTGTGGTAGTGTTCACAGGTGGTCTTGGTGATGACCCGTTCATTATAAAGAGCGTCAATGGAGCGTGACAGATCTGGTTCCATAATACCGGCCTGGTCACACAGACAATGAACCATGAATTCCAAGGTCTGCCTTGCCTTGACCATGGATAAGTTGTATTCCCTTTTTCCCATCAGGGTTTCTGCTTCCTTCACGCCCTGCTGGATCTTTTCCCAGCTGCTGATTGCTTCGTTTGCGGTCATAGAAGATCCTCCTTATATATAAATGATGTAAAAATCCAGAATTCCGTCTTTATTATACTATTTTTCGACAATTTCTGCATCTATAATTTTGCACCGTAAGAGAAATGTAAGGTGATAGAGGGACGCTTTACAAGAAGGTAATGACCGTGGTAAGATAGGCTTGCGGCGAGAGCTGTATTTTAACCATTTGGAGGAAATGATATGAGATTACGCCATATTCCAGGCGCAGAAAAACAGATAGAGGAAAGTACTTTTGTGATCCAGGAGCCAGAACAGAAGAAGGGTTGCTGGGCAGAGGTGTTTGGCAATGAGAATCCGATCCACATCGAGGTTGGTATGGGAAAGGGAAAGTTTCTGATGGAGCTGGCTCAGCAGAACCCGGATATTAACTATGTGGGAATCGAGATGTACTCTTCTGTATTATTAAAAGCCATTCAGAAGCGTGAAACCCTGGAACTGACCAACATCTGTTTCATGTGTGTAGATGCCCGTAAGCTGGCAGATATTTTCAAAAAGGGTGAGGTGGCGAAGATCTATCTGAACTTCTCTGATCCATGGCCGAAGGATCGCCACGCCAAGAGAAGACTGACTTCTCCACAGTTCATGGCAGTGTATGATCAGATTTTATGCCCGGAAGGCAAAGTGGAGTTTAAGACGGACAACCGCGGCTTATTTGACTACTCCCTGGAAGCGATTCCAGAAGCAGGCTGGGAGATCGAGATGCACACCTTTGATCTGCATCACAGCGAATATGCGGAAGGCAATGTGATGACCGAGTATGAGACCAAGTTCTCTGGCGAGGGGAAACCGATCTGCAAGCTGATCGCGTCACGGAAGAGCCAGTGATCGTCAGACTGTGAAGGGATTTTCCAATTAGGACGCATCTAATTGGAAACCAGGGGCGGTGGATGTCATAAAATGAAGCAAACCGGGCAGACTAGGGTGATGGATATGTCCCTATGTGAGTGCATGAAAAAGAAGCTCCAGCAGGCGACCTGTGACAAGATCGACTGGAACCGGAAGATCCTGAAGTGGAGAAAATGCTTCAAGGAGGCAGAGAAGGCCATCTGCGGCGAGTGCAAGAAACCGGATAAGAAACGGAAGTAAAACAGCAAAGGAGGAAATAAAAATGGAAGTTGTATTAACAAGCGGTAATTTTGAGAAGGAAGTATATGACAGCGAGATCCCGGTATTGGTGGATTTCTACGCAGACTGGTGCGGCCCATGTAAGGCGATGGCTCCAGTAGTGGAAGAACTGGCTGAGGAGTACGCAGGCAAGGTAAAAGTCGGCAAGATCAATGTAGACAATGCCATGGATATCGCTACCAAATACCGTATCATGTCTATCCCGACCTTTATGGTATTTAAGGGAAGCGAGGCAGTTGCCAAGATGATCGGTATGCAGGATAAAAGAGTGCTGAAAGAGGCGATGGACAAAGCACTGTAAGGGTGATGGGCGGCAGGCACAAAAAGGGTGTCTGGCCGCCCTTAAAAAAAGTAAAATTTTTTTTAAAAAAGTTGTTGACATTTTTTGCCCTATGAGATATACTAATGTTCGTGTCACGGAGAACAACACAAAGCGACACAACAAAACAACAGAATATGCACCTTTAGCTCAGTTGGTAGAGCAGTAGACTCTTAATCTATTTGTCCAGGGTTCGAGTCCCTGAAGGTGCACTATAAAAGGTTCCGATTTTGCAGACGGAGAGCTGCGGGGTTGGGGCTTTTTTATTTTTCAAAAATGAAAAATCTATGAACCGCTCCTCCTGCCTTTTAAATATATTAAAAATATGTTACAATAGACAGGATTTGACCAGAGCATGGCGTAATGATGAAGATACGGGATCGTTACGATATGAGGCAAAAAAAGGAGAAATGGGTGAATGAAACATAAGATATACAGAACCGCGGCAGCTACACTTGCAGTGGCGATGCTTCTGTCCGGTTGTGGCAAAACCCCGGCGTCGAATTCTAACGAGCCGGTAAAAGTGTCCATCCAGACAGAGAGTGAAGGTCAGGCGGTGGTGGACGGCATGGAGCAGTTAACGCCGGATGGACCGGATTATGAGCGTTTGAAGGATCTTCCGGTTCCGGAGACAGAGCCTGCACCGGAGTATCTGCGGCTGGGTGTGGAACATGAGAAGATCTCAGAGCTGCAGGCCCGGTTGATGGAGTTAGGCTTTATGGATAACGATGAGCCGACGGAATATTTTGGAAATGTGACCCAGGAAGCAGTGAAAACCTTCCAGCGGCAGAATAAACTGAATCAGGACGGAATCGTAGGCCCGGCTACCTGGGATGCGATTATGGATCCCAACGCCAAGTATTATGCAGCGCAGAATGGCGACCAGGGCTCCGATATCGAGCGTATCCAGAAACGTTTATATGAATTGGGTTATCTGGCTACGGCAGATCTGGTGACCGGTAATTTCGGCGAGAAAACGGAAGAAGCGGTTAAGAAGATGCAGCAGGTCAATGGTCTGGATCAGGATGGCAAGGTAGGCCGCCGTACCGTGAACTTATTATATAGTGAAGATGTGAAACCAAACTTATTGGTTTACGGAGATAAGAGTGAAGTGGTAGAAGCCGCCCAGAAACGGTTGAAAGAGTTAGGCTATCTGACAACAGAACCAGACGGAACCTATGGAAATGATACTTCTGTGGCATTAAAGCAGTTCCAGTCTCGTAATGACCTAGTTGTCGATGGTTACCTAGGACCGTCCACCAGAGCCGCATTAAATGATCCGGGAGCCGTGGCCAATGGTCTTGTTCTTGGTGATCAGGGCGACAGCGTCAAACAGGTCCAGAACCTGCTCAGTAAGTATGGATATTTATCTTCTTCCAATGTAACGGGATATTTTGGTGATAAGACGGAAAGCGCGGTCAAGAGCTTCCAGAGCAACAATGGTCTGGCAAGTGATGGTTCTGTAGGACGGATGACCATGGCGAAGCTGACCGGCAATGATGTAAAGAGATCTACTGGATCTTCCAGTTCTTCAGGATCTTCCGGTAAGAGTAATTCCAATTCTTCCGGCGGTTCCAAAGGAAGTGTTGGAGGCAGTGGTGTCAGCGGACTCTTATCCATCGCAAGCTCCAAGCTGGGAAGCCCGTATGTATGGGGCGCCAAAGGTCCGAACAGCTTTGACTGTTCCGGTTTTGTATACTGGTGTCTGAATAAAGCGGGAGTAAAACAGAGTTATACCACATCCTCCGGCTGGAGAAGTATTGGAAAATACACGAAGATCACGAATTTTAACAGCCTTCAGGCTGGAGATATTATCGTTGTAAGCGGACATGTAGGTATCGTTGCCGGAGGAGGCACCGTGATCGATGCGTCCTCCAGTAACGGAAAGGTGGTTCACCGTTCTTTAAGCTCCTGGTGGAGGAACAACTTCATCTGTGGCTGGAGAATCTTCTAAATGCTCCGGTTCCTCAAGGTTACAGAGTGGGAATCCCACCTGTGCCTTGAAGAGATCGCCATCGATGTAAAGCTTGAAGGTTCCACCCTGAAGCTGGGTTAAGTCCTTGGCGATGGAAAGTCCAAGACCACTTCCTTCGGTGGTTCTGGCAACATCGCCCCGGACGAATCGCTCTGTCAGTTCATCCGCATGGATATTTAACGGATTGGCAGAGACATTTTTGATCGTAAAATAAGCAAATCCATCGGAGGAGGTCACATCCACATAGATGCGGCTGTTCTCCATGGCATATTTGAATGCGTTATTGTAAAGGTTTTCCAAAACCCGCCACAGACGGCGTCCGTCTACAGCGATCAGAAGGCATTCATTCGGAAGAGAAGATACCAGATCCAGATGTCGGATCTGGTATTTTTCTTCGAATTCTCCATTGGTCTGCTGGATCATCTCCACCAGATCGATCTTGGCGATCTCCAGCTTTAAGTTGCCAGAGCTGGCCTTGGAGGCTTCTACCAGATCCTCCGTCAGCGTCTTTAACCGCTGGGATTTCTGATCTAAGATATCTAAATACCGGGCGATCTTCTCGTCCTGGATCTTTTCTCGTTTTAATAAATCCACATAGTTGATAATAGACGTGAGAGGCGTCTTGATATCATGGGATACATTGGTGATCAGATCAGCCTTTAAGCGTTCACTTTTGACCTGCTCTTTCAAGGCAGTTTCCATGCCGTCACCGATGTTATTCAGGGCTTTGGCAACCGTTTCGCCTTTGCCGGAAAAGCCGTTAGAATCAATCTTATATTCCGTATCACCATCAGCCATCTGGAAAATACCATGGGTGATCTTCTCATATTCTACCTGATTCCGGAATAGAAGCAGGAAGATCCATATCTGAAAACCGATAAAGATCACAGCAGGAACCAGATACAGATAGGAAAAACTTAAAGAGTCCTGTTTTAAGAAAAAATAAGCAAAGCAGGCGCAAAGCACGCCATCCACGATCAGATATCCGGCGAAGCAAAGAGATAAACGGACCGGAAAGGAGCAGCTTGTCAACGCTGTCAGGCACTTGTGCAGGATACGGCAGGTCAGACTGTTTTTCCAGATGACACCAGCCTTATAGCAGCGGATAAGGCTTAAAAGTGCAGGAAGTGTAATACCATAGGAAACGGTCATTTCCATCCAGCGGCTGCTATACTCCCAATACTGTTCGCTGATCAGGAAATTTAAATAAAAATCTCCATACTGACGGGTCAGATAGTGTGCTGCAGTCAGAGAAACTGCCCATAAGCCAAGGAAAGCCCCAAGAGGAATCTGATCAAAACGGCGAAGATGAATCTTTTTGGGAGATTCGTCACAGTGTCCGGTCAGGATGATCATGATGACCAGCGTGATGATGGCGCCGATTCCACCAAGAGTGAACAGTACCATACCGGAGATATAGTCCAGACGGATCTTCTCATACTGATTATGGGCAGTGGAGTAAGGATCCGTATATGGATAGCTGGTATCCAGTCCTAAAACAATGTAATAATCATTATTGCCGTAAAGATTATAAGTCTCCAGCTGGGAGGTGATGTTTTCCGGGACGTATTTTAAGTTGGTGTCCATCAGGATGGATTCACCGGAAATATAGAGGTAACGTCCAAAGGAACGGATCTGCTCTGTGGTCATGTCGTCAGAGTTCGTGTAGACATTTTCCTGTCCGGACTGATTCCGGTAAGAGACTCTGAAATGCAGGTTGGAGGGCTGGTTGATATAGTTGTTGCGGATCTGATAGTAATCCCCCAGAACCTCCAGAACCTGTACGGACAGATCTTTCAGCGAAGCGTACTGATCCCCGGGTTCTGAATAAACCTCGTTGGGGTCGTAAGCCTTCCATTCGATCAACGGCAGATCATCATCATCGGAATTGTCCGCCGCAGGCGGACCTCCTGCCACCTCATAGGAATCGGTCAGATAGTAGCCCAGGCTTTTTGCGTATCGGATCATCTCATCCAGTGTGTAGATTACCGTGCGGCCGGAGCTGAAGGTAACGCAGACCATGTCAGTCTGGTAGTTGATCTCCCCATTTTTTTCCAGAAGGTTTTTGTAGCTGACGTATTTGAAGATATTTTCCACATCTGATTCCAGCTGGCTGGTGCAGGAATAGGTATCTGCGTAATTTTCCTCCCGGACCCAGTTAAGCCCCCGCCCGTAGTTCTCGTTGAAATAGACGAAAATGGAACCAACGAGGAACAGGACCAGGAACAGCAGGTGGATCATAAATGCAGTCTGTTTTTTTAAGGCCATAGGCCAGGTATTTCGTTTGCCATTCTGTTCTTTCATAGGTGACACCTACTGCTTTTCAATCTTATAGCCAACACCCCAGACGACTTTTAAGTATCGTGGCTCCCGCGGGTTGATCTCGATCTTTTCACGGATGTGCCGGATATGTACTGCTACGGTGTTGTCGGCGCCGATGGCCTCCTCATTCCAGATCTGCTCATAGATCTCATCGATGGAGAACACTTTTCCGGCATTCTTCACCAGAAGCAGCAGGATGTTGTATTCAATGGGAGTCAGCTTGATCTGTTCGTCATCCACGTACACTTCCTTGGTATCATCGTTGATCTGAAGGCCGCCGCAGCGGTAAATAGTGTCGGTGGACTGCTGGCTTAAATTGCCAAGCTGGGTGTAGCGGCGCATGTGGGATTTGACACGGGCCACTAATTCCAGTGGGTTAAATGGCTTGGTGATGTAATCGTCAGCGCCGATATTTAAGCCAAGGATCTTGTCAGCGTCCTCTGATTTTGCAGAGAGAATGATGATGGGGATACTGCTGGTCTCCCTTACCTTCAACGTGGTGCGGATGCCGTCTAAGCCCGGCATCATCACATCCACGATCATCAGATCCACGCTGTTATTTTCCAGTAATTCCAGTGCTTCATAGCCATCATAAGCCTTGATCACCTGAAAACCTTCGCCGGTCAGGTAAATATCAATGGCCTCGACGATCTGTTTATCGTCATCGCAAACAAGGATTGTCTGCATGGTAGTTTATCCTCCTTTTAGAACCTGAAGATCGCGGTTCCATAGGCCGGAAGCGGGTAAGCGATGGAGTACGGCTGGCCGTCACATTCGCTCTTTTTCGCCTTAAATACGATCTTCTGATCGCCGGTCTTATAAGAACCGTGTGTTTCATCCAGGATCAGGGTGTAATTGCCGGATTTCGGAACACCGACCCGGTAATCTGGGCGGGAAACAGGGGTGAAGTTGCAGACAAATAACAGATTTTGTCTGCCGGTGGCGGAATAACGGACGAAGCTGAAAATGCTGCGGTCTGCGTCATTGGCGTTGATCCACTGGAATCCCTTCCAATCATAGTCCTGGCTGTAACAAGCAGGGTATTTTTTGTACAGATGGAGCAGGTCACGGCAGTAGTCCTGAAGGTCTTTGTGCAGCGGCTCGTCAGCTAAATACCAGTCCAGAGCCACTTTCTCGTCCCATTCGTGGAACTGTCCGAAATCCTGTCCCATAAACAATAGTTTCTTGCCCGGATGTCCCATCATAAAGGTGTAGCCCACTTTTAAATTGGCGAACTTGTCCTCATAGATGCCGGGCATTTTGTTGATCATAGAGCATTTCAAATGAACCACTTCGTCGTGGGACAGCACCAGGATGAAATTCTCACTGGTGGCGTAGGTCATGCCGAAGGTCATCTTGTTGTGGTTAAATTTGCGGAAATACGGGTCCAATTTCATGTATTCCAGGAAATCGTGCATCCAGCCCATGTTCCATTTGAATTTGAAACCAAGGCCGCCGTCTTCCGGTCTGCCGGTAACCATCGGCCATGCGGTGGATTCCTCTGCGATCACTGCCGCACCGTGGCCCTGTTTGTTTACCACGCTGTTTAAGTGGCGGAAGAACTCGATGGCTTCTAAGTTTTTATTTTCCCCGTATTGATTCGGAACCCAGTTTCCAGGTGTGCGTCCGTAGTCCAGATACAGCATGGAAGCCACAGCGTCTACACGAAGCCCATCGATGTGATACTGCTCGATCCAGTATAAAGCGTTGGCGATCAGGAAATTGGAGACCTCGTTGCGGCTGTAATCAAAGACCTTGGTGCCCCAGTCCGGATGCTCGCCTTTGCGTGGATCTGCGTATTCGTAGAGAGCCTGTCCGTCAAAATCAGCCAGACCGTGGGCGTCCTTTGGAAAATGGGCAGGAACCCAGTCTAAGATCACACCGATGCCATGCTTGTGCATATAGTTGACAAAATACATGAATTCGGCAGCGGTGCCATAACGGCTGGTCGGCGCATAATATCCGGTCACCTGATAGCCCCAGGAGCCGTCATACGGGTGTTCCGCGATACCCATCAGCTCCACGTGGGTGTAGCCCATGTCTTTTACGTAGGCGGCCAGCTCGTGGGCTGCCTCTATGTAGGTATAATAACCGTCTTTTTCCTCCCGGTTGGCCTTTCTCCAGGAGCCGAGATGCACCTCGTAGATGGAAAGTGGAGAGGTAGTAAGATCCTGGGTTTCCCGCTTGGTCATCCAGGTATTGTCCTTCCATTGAAAGCCGGAAATATCCCGGGTGATGGAAGCGGTTCCCGGACGGTACTCGCTGCCGAAAGCGTAAGGATCGCTCTTGAATAATACCTTGCCGGACTGTGTCGTGATGGCGAATTTGTATAATTCCCCCTCTTTTAAGCCCGGGATAAATGCTTCGTAGATGCCGGAGGTCTCCAAAACCTTCATGGGATCCGCATCCGGGTCCCAGTTGTTGAAATCGCCGACTACAGAAACAGCAGCGGCGTGAGGCGCCCATACAGCAAAATAAAAACCGTCTTTCCCCTTATAATTTTTCGGGTGCGCGCCCAGCTTATCATAGATCTGATAATGGGTTCCTTCTCCAAACAGATAGCGGTCCATCTGTGTGATAAATCCCGTTCCGATTTCTTTTTTGCTACGTGCCATACATTATTCCTCCCTGATTTTCAGAATGGCCCCCCGACCAGCCTGAAGCGTGATGTGTATCCGTCCATTCTGGATCTGGATCTCGGTGTGATCCAGGAGATTTTCCGCGGTGGAAGCGTGGAGTGGAACCGGAATGTCCATGGACGCCGGATTCTCGTCATTGTTCACTGCGGTGATAACGCAGGAGTGGTCTCCGTGGCGGGCAAAGGAGTACTGACGGTTGGTTAAGGTCAGTTCCTGGTAGCGTCCCATGTGGAGTTCTGGCTGTTCCTCATGGATCTGACCTAACCTGCTGATGTAGTCGGTCAGATCGGTGTGGTAGGAAGCCTCATCGGTGATGTGGATGCAGGGACGCAGCATATCGTCGCTTTCCCTGGTCCGTCTGCCTTCCATGCCCCACTCACTGCCGTAATAAATGGATGGAATGCCGGGCAGGGTGTAGAGCAGAGTGTATACAGAATACAGGTGCTCCGGGTTACGAAGCTTGCTGGCCAGACGGTCCTCGTCATGGTTGTCCACGAAGGTGTAAAGCTGATAGCCTACCTGCTCCAGACGGCGCACGGTGTGGGCGATCTCAAAATAGTTATGGTCGTTGTGACCGGAATACAATCCCTTGTGAAGCTCATAGTTGGTAACGGAATGAAGCATCTCCGGATTTACCCAACGGGAATACTCACCGTGGATCACCTCGCCCATGAGCCAGAAATCAGGTTTCATGGCGGAGGTCTTTTCCCGGAGCTCTTTCATGAACCCGAAATCCAGGACGTTCGCGCAGTCCAGGCGGATCCCGTCGATATTGAAGTTGTCGACCCAGAACTGGATCGAGTCAAACAGATCCTGGCGGACCTCCGGGTTCCGGAGATTTAAGCAGGGGAGCTCGAAATGTCCCTGCCAGGCCTCGTAGCCGAATGGGTCACCCAAAGGGCTTCCCCAGCCGAAGTTTACGCCGCGGTACCAGTCCTTATACGGGGAAGCTTCCCGCTTTTCGCGGATATCCTGGAAAGCGAAAAACTCACGTCCGGTATGGTTGAAGACACCGTCCACCACAACGCGGATTCCGTTTTCATGGCAGAGGCGCACAAAACGGGCAAAATCTTCGTTGGAACCAAGTCTACGGTCCACGAGACGGAAATCTTTTGTATCGTAGCCGTGGGTGCAGGACTCAAAGAGCGGTCCGATGTAAAGTGCGG
>OHAC01002851.1_pt1 | contig 13049 bp, 9 predicted proteins | sample 1577051 | NCBI WGS metagenome assembly OHAC01 (sample SAMEA3541499, study PRJEB24748) | human gut metagenome | biome: human gut; feature: human-associated habitat; material: faeces | place: China | collected 2012 | reverse complement strand
CTTATTTATCCCCATATTCCGGAGACTTTCCCCGATTCCGTCCCCAAGAGTGCATCTGGGATCAAAGGATTCTGCCGGTGTCTGAAAAATCATCTGCATTTCCCGGTAGATTTCCCGGAGATTTTTTCCCCTTGCATGTGTGATATCCTTTTCCATGAGAAAAATTTCTCCGGCGGTGGGTTCTGTCAGATGTGTGATCATCTTCGCCACAGTGCTTTTTCCTGAGCCGGATTCACCTACGATTCCTAATACTTCCCCCTTTTTCAGAGAAAAGCTTATGTCTTCTACAGCCGTGAAGGATTTTTTACCGGTGGTGAAGCTTTTTTTCAAATGATGCACTTCCAGAATGTTTTTGTTTTCTGTCATCATCTGCCTCCATTTCCGGTACCTGTACGTTTCAAACGAGGTACCGAACTCATGAGTTCTTTTGTATAAGGATCCTCCGGAGCTGTCAGAACCTGAGCTGTTTTTCCGTATTCCCTCACCTTTCCGTTTTTCAGTACCAGAACCTTATCTGCCATTTTTTCCACCACGCTGATGTTGTGTGTGACAACGATCATGGCTGTTCCGTATTCCTTGCGCATCAGCAGCATTTCCTCAACCACCTGCTTCTGTATGGTTACATCCAGAGCACTGGTAGGCTCATCTGCCAGAAGAAGCGACGGATTCTGCAGCATGGAAATACAGATTCCCACACGCTGATTCATACCGCCGGACAATTCAAATGGGTAGCTTTGCAAAACACGTTCCCCATCCTTGAGGCCGATCTTAGCCATCATCCTGACGGTGCGCTCTGCACACTCTTTACGGCTGATCCTTTCATGCTCCCGCATACTCTCATAGATCTGATCGCCTACGGTGCGGATGGGACAAAGGGCTGCTCCTGAATCCTGAAAAACCATGGCGATCTCAGGGCCCAGAAGTCTGCGTAATTCTTTTTCCGGCATATCCACTATATTTTTTCCCTTGTACCAGATATCTCCTTCTGTCACCATGCCTTCATTTCCCAGAAGTCCCATGATTGCCTTGATAATGGTACTTTTTCCGCTTCCGGACTCGCCTACTACACCCAGAATCTCCCCCTTATTCAGTTCCAGATCCACATCATGTACAACCGGCTCTCCGTTGTAGCAGATCGTCACATGCTCAAGCTTCAACAATGATTCCATCTTATTTCACTTCCAGATCTGCTGTGATCTCGTAATAATCACATGGATGGGCAGTCAGCCCTGATACATTTGACTTTGACACAAGTCCCATATTCAGATGAGAAACAAAGAAATACGCATCATCATCCAGAATGGTCTGCTGTGCGTCCACAGCAAGCTTGCTTCTCTCATCTGTATCAAAGGTCTCATGCAGCTTCGCCACGATATCATCAAGATCCGAATTGCTGTATTTGCCATAATTTTTGGCAGCATCAGATACAACTGTACTTGTGAAGAAATATTCCGGATCGCCGGTAGGTGCAGTTGTAAGCGAACTTACATATACATCAAATTCTCCGTTCTTCGCATATGTCGCATGGTCTGCTGTATTGTTAACATTGACCTCAATTCCAATGTCCTTTAAAGTGGACTGTGCATATTCTGCAAGCTTAGGCTGTTCCAGACGAGTGGGATAGGTCAGCCATGTGATGGACAGCTTCTTTCCGTCCTTATCTGCATAGCCATCTCCATCCGTATCTGTCCATCCGGATTCTTCCAGAAGCTTTTTCGCCTCTTCCGGATCATAGGACGGTGCTTTCACCGCATCGTTTCCATAGGAAAAGCTGCTCGGGAAAGCTCCCACTGCCGGAACACCTCGTCCCTCCATGATCACACTGCAGAAGCCGTCCTTATCAATTCCCATCTCAATGGCTTTTCTCACATTCTGATCCTGCATCAGTTCAGATTTCATATTAAACTGTCCGAAGAAACAGCGGCTTGTTGCTACAGAACTGATCTGATAGTCCGGATTTCCGTCAAAAAGTGCATAGTTATCATACTGAAGTCCATAGGTTCCCTGTATATCACCTGTCTGCAATGCTGCTGTCAGGGCACTTCCATCTGAGAAGGATTTTACGATAACGTTGTCTGCCTTTACATCTCCGCCCCAGTAATCCTCATTTTTTACCAGCTTGATCTCTGTTGGGGATACCTCTGTTGCAACATAGGGACCTGTTCCTGCCACATTTGCAGAGCCACCCTCTCCCTGTACGCCATAATCCATATCAATGATGGCACCATACGGATCACCGAGATAATTGATCAGTGCCGGACATGGTTCGGAAGTATGGATCGTTACTGTCATTCCATCTGCTTCGATCTTATCGATCTTCATATCGTAAGGTGCACGGTCATGGTTTGCGATCAGATCTTCCAGACATTCCTTTACCGCTTCTCCGTCCATGGTTCTTCCGCTGGAAAATTTCACACCGTCACGAAGGGTGATCTTTACTGTATTATCGTCTGTAAATTCATAGTCTGTAGCAAGCCATGGCTCTATCTCCATGTTGTCATTGTACTTAAACAATGTTTCTCCTACGCCATAACGCAGACAGCTCCATCCGGAATAATTGTCGTGAGGGTTTAATCCTGCATCTCCCATTTCTTCACTGTATCCGGTAGTTCCGTAAACAAAGGTAGTTCCTTCACTCTTTTCTTTGCTTTTTGCTGCTGCCGGAACTCCTGTCATGCTCATGACCATTGCCGCTGCAAGCACTGCTGTCAGAATCTTTTTCTTCATAATCTCCGCTCTCACTTTCTGTGTTATATTTATTTATAAGTGCCTGTTATCCTTTTCTCCTGTTTCGTTCCTTCGGATCCATATAATCCCGGATCGTATCTCCCAGAAGATTAAAGATCATTACCGTAATAAAAATCGCCATTCCCGGCGCAAGTACCATCCACGGTGAAATCTGCAGCATACTTCTTCCATCGTTGATCATACTTCCCCATTCTGCCATTGGAGGCTTTACACCAAGTCCGAGAAAGGAAAGTCCTGCCAGCTCCATCATCATGGTTCCGATATCAAGAACTGACGTAACAAGTATGGGGCCTGCAATATTTGGAAGGATATGTTTGAGCAGAAGCTTTCCTGTACTGCTTCCGGAAAGCTTTGCCGCCATAAGATATGCAGAGTCCTTCTGAGTCAGAGTAAGCCCTCTGGCAAGTCTTGCAAACTTCGGCCAGCTGATCACCGCCAGGGCAATGATGGCATTCTGGATACCGCCTCCCAGAACACCTGCTACTGCCAGGGCAAATACCAGTCCCGGAAAAGCCAGGAACAGATCAGAGATACGCATCAGAACGGTATCGGCTTTGCCGCCCTTCCAGCCACAGAAAATACCAATAGCCGTTCCCACCACAGTGATCACCGCAACCAGGAGCAGCGTTGCATAAATACTGGTCGTACTTCCTATGATCACACGGGAAAGCATATCTCTTCCATAACGGTCTGTCCCGAGCAGATGCTCCGGTCCCGGCGGTTTCTGGGCAAGTGCCAGATCCTGGGCATAAGGATCATAAGGGCAGAAATATTTTGCAAATGCCGCTACAAACAGAAGCAATGCTGTGAGCACAAGAAAAAAGACAAGCTTTGCTTTTGTATGATTTTTCCGGATCTTCTGCTTCCGGACTGTGATATTATTTTTTCCACTCATGCTCTGTCACCTCCAAGTCGTACTCTCGGATCCAGATAGTGGTAAATAATATCTGCCACCAGATTTACCAGAACATAAATAACCGCCATCCATGCCACATAGGCCTGGATGATCGGATAGTCACGCATGGTGATCGCATCTACCGCCAGTTTTCCGACGCCATCCCACATAAAGATATTTTCCACAATGGCAGTTCCTCCCAGAAGATTACCGATGGACAGAGCCAGCAGTGTGATGATCGTCAGCATGGAAGCCTTCATTACACTCTTCCAGATGATCACACGACTGCGGATTCCTCTTGCCCGCGCTCCGGTCACATAATCCTTATTCAGTTCTTCCAGAACCGTGGCACGCACCTGTCTGGTATATTTTGCAGCCATGGAGATTGCCAGTGTCAGCGTCGGCAGAATAATACTCTGTCCGAGATCTGTATTTGTGACTACCGGTAAAACGCCCAGCCTGATGGACAGAAAATACATCAGGACCATGGCAGCAAAAAAGTTCGGCATGGAATTGCCGATAAAGCTTAAAAATCTTATCAGATAATCTACCCATTTGTTGTGCTTTACTGCTGACAGGATTCCCAACGGGATCGCAAGAACAATTGTAAGAAGGATCGATGACAGAGTCAGCATCATCGTTGCCGGAAGCTTTGAAATAAAGGTTTCATAGACATCTCTGTGAGACACATAGCTCTCTCCCATATCTCCGGTTGCCATTCCCGCAAACCAGGTAGCATATTGTACAAGGAATGGTTTATCAAGGCCATATTCCGCCTTTGCATTGTCAATGACCTCCTGGGATACTGCAGAGCCTGCATTTTCATACATATAGGTTACTGCATCTCCGCCGGCAAGCCGCATCATGGCAAAAGAAAGAAATGTGATCCCGATCAGGACCGGGATCAGCTGCAGCAACCGTTTTATTATATATTTTCTCATATTTTCCTCTCCGCACTTTGTTTCTCAGTATTTCGAATAACAAAAGTTTAACAACACGGCTGTTCTGCCACAACCCCGGCGGGGGGATTTTACATATTCCATTTTGTCATGCATATGTATTCCATCATGTTCTTATATTCTCACACAGTGACATGCGGATAATTCTTTCCAGCCCTCTCCAAGAGACTGCGGCTCTTCATACTCGATCAGCCTTCGTTTTCTCTCTTCCAGCGGATCCGGGATATGGATCGCAGAAAGCAGGGACTGTGTATAAGGATGCTGCGGATTCTCAAAAAGCTCTTTTGTAGGTGCCATTTCTACCAGCTTTCCGTTTTTCATCACACCTGTTGTATCGCTTAAAAAACGTACCATTGACAGATCATGGGCAATAAAAAGAAAAGAAAATCTTTTTTCCTGCTGAAGCTTTTTAAAAAGCATGACGATCTGTGCCTGGATAGAAATATCCAACGATGCGATCGGTTCATCCGCAATGATAAGACGTGGTTCCATGAGAAGGCTTCTTCCTATGGCAACTCTCTGTCTCTGTCCGCCGGAAAGCTCTCCCGGCTTTTTCGACAGAATGCTTTCATCCAGTCCTGTCTCCTTCAGGATTTCCCGAAGCCTGTTTTCCAGCATTTCTCTGTCACGGATCCTGCGGCTGATCTTTACAGGCTCCAGCATGATCTGCCGTATGCTCATTCGGGGATTCAGTGCAGCGCCCGAATCCTGAAAGATCATCTGGATCTCAGTCTGCATTTTCTTCCGCATTCCGAAAGGATCCTTTTTATCCGGCACTCTTTCTCCCTGATAAAAGATCTCCCCGCCTGTAGGCCGGTAGATTCCTGCAAGCGTTCTGGCTGTCGTGGATTTCCCGCAGCCGGTCTCACCCACCAGTGCCATGATCTCACCTTCCCGGATGCTGAAGGAAACATCATCCACTGCATGGATCGTATAATCGGAACGGATACGGAAATGCTGCTTCAGATTTCTGGCTTCAATCAGTACAGACGCCTGTTTCTGTTCTGTTTTCTGTAAAAATGACGCTTCCTTTTTATCCATTTTCTGTTTACGGCCGCTGTTTTCCTGTAATCTGTCCTTCAAAATGGAGGACTTTTCTATTTTCGGAGCTCTTTCATCCAGAAGCCATGTGGCTGCATAATGTGTATCACTGACTTTAAACATCGGAGGAGTCTGTTCATAATCGATTGCCAACGCCTGGGGATTTCGAACGGCAAACGCATCTCCCGGCGGAGGATCCAAAAGAGAGGGCGGCATTCCGGGGATTGGATTCAGCTCCCCTTTTTCACCTGCAAATACAGGCAGAGAAGACAGAAGTCCCCAGGTATAAGGATGCCGGGGATCATAATAAACATCTTCCGCTGTCCCGATCTCAATGATCTTTCCTGCATACATAACTGCAACTCTGTCTGCGATCCTTGCAACAGCTCCCAGATCATGAGATATGAACACAATACTGATCCCTGTTTTTTCTCTCAGCTCAAGAAGCAGATCCAAAATCTTTGTTTCCACGGTCGCATCCAGTGCTGTAGTCGCCTCATCGGCAAATAATATTTCCGGATCACAGGCCAGTGCAATAGCCAGCACACAACGCTGACGCATTCCTCCGGAAAAAAAATGAGGCTGCAGGCCATAGCGCTGTTCTGCATCCGGAATTCCTACCAGCTTCAGCATTTCCACAGCTTTTTTTCTGGCCTCATCCCTGGATACTTTCTGATTTTTGATGATAGCCTCTGTGATCTGTTTGCCAACAGGGATCGTCGGATTCAGCGTCAGCATAGGGTCCTGGAACACCATGCTTACCTTACTTCCGCACAGCTTTTCCATTTTTTTTCTCTTATAAGCTGTGATATTCTCTCCGCAGAGACTGATCTCTCCGCTTTTTACATGTGCATTCGGTGGCAGAAGCTTCATCACACTACGGCACATAACGGTTTTTCCACATCCGGACTCACCTACGATACAAAGTATCTCTCCTTTTTTTACCGTGAGATCAACATTCCGGACGGCCTGTACCTCGCCGTCCGGTGTGTCAAAGCTTACCGAATAGTTTTTTAATTCCAAAACGGTTTCCTGCATGATCTTTTCCTTATTTTGTAATGGTCCAGTCTTCAATATTCCACATAACACCTACGGAATGATGTCCCAGAACACGTGTGGTATCCAGTCCGTCAAGTCCGGAAACGCCTACATAATCTCCCTGAAGATAAGCAACCAGAAGGATTCCAGGTGCCTTGGCATATGCCTTTTCGAATTCACTATATGCTTCTTTTCTGGCTTCCTCAGTCTCACCGTGACGGCCTTCCTCAAGATATTTATCCACATCTGCATTGGAATAATGCATGTTGTTTCCACTTGCGTCGGTTACAAAGTTTACATATGCCATATCCGGGTCAAACTGTGTTGAATAGCCGGCAAGAAATCCATTGTATCCTGCATCCCAGTCAAATTTGGTAACAAGCTTTACTTCCATTTCCACACCAGCCTGCTTCAGCATATCAGACATGACATTGGCAATATCCACACGCTCTTCTTCGTAATCACGCACCTGGATGGTAAAGTGGAATTTCTGTCCGTTTCTCTCATAGATCCCATCATCACCTTTTTTCCATCCCAGCTCTTCCATCTTCTTTGCAAAGGTATCCAGATCATAGGAGTAGATATTGGCTTCCTTATCTGTTCCGAGAGGGTTTCTCTGGATCGGGCTGTATGCCGCCTCTCCCTGTCCTGCAAGAACACCTGCAATAATAGACTCCTTATCCAGCGCATAATTCAGAACGCCGATGGAATCTCCGTTTTCCTTCCAGAAATCTGTACTCATATCCATGGCAGCTCCACGGTAATCTGCTGTGGTGAACTCCCAGTAATTATATCCGTCCTTATCCTTGAACTGAGAAGCATAGTTGGAATTCAGCCATGCAAGATCCGCCTCGCCGGACTGGAGCATGGTTGCCTTTGTAGTCTCATCCGATACTGTACGATATACAACGGTTTCAATATTTGGAACCTTTCCGTAATAATCTTCATTTCGTTTCAGTGTGATCATTCCGCCGGTAGCATCCCAGTCTTCAAATTTATAACGGCCTGTTCCCACCGGATTCTGGTTAAAGGATGTAGTATTTATGTCCTCCCCTTCCAGAAGATGCTCAGGAAGGATTCCCATGGTAAAGTAATCCAGCATGGCAGCATCATACTGATCCAGTGTAAAGATCACAGTCTGATCATCCGGTGCCTCAATACTTGTAATGTCCTGGTAATTGCTGGTGATACTGGCTCCCAGAGTTTCATCCTCTGTAAGCTCCTTATAGGTGTATACAACATCCTCTGCATTGAAATCTTCTCCATCATGCCACTTAACACCATCTCGAAGCTTAAAAGTATAGGTATTGGTATCCTTGTCAAAGGTATAGCTCTCTGCAAGATCCTCTACCGGCTTTCCATTGGCATCATATTTCATCAGTCCTGAAAAAATAAGATCCGGAAGTTCATCATGGTTATTCAGAAGGGGATTGATCGTACTTTCTGACTCACCTGCATATACCAGTGTTTTGTTTTCTTCTGCCGCAGCTACGGTTACCGCACTGCCTGCAGTTGCGCCTGTACATGCTGCGGTCACTGCTGCCAGTGTTATCGCCGCACATTTTCTGCCATAGTTGATTCCTGTTCTCTTTTTCATTCTGTTTTCCTCATCTTTCCTTATTTTCAAACCGGTTATCCACACTTCGGAATGTTTTATCACGGTTTGCGTCCAAATATTTTTTCTGACTACATCAGAGATTGCTGTAATGATTATTTACCTCACTTCTCACAAAGCTTCCCATACTGGTAATACACATTAAAGTAATGACCAGAAAAACTCCCGGGATCACGATCACCCACCAGGTATTCATGATCAGTGCTTTATTTGCCAGCGAGAGCATACTTCCCCAGGAGACTACATCTGCCGGAAGCCCAAGGCCAAGAAAGCTTAAAGTAGATTCCATGGTAATACAGCTGCTTATCGAAGAGATCACCACAAACATGATCGCCGAAACAAAATTCGGTATCAGATGGTGATACATCACATATCCAAAACTTCCTCCGCAAAGTCTTGCATACATCACATAATCACTGTTCCTTATCTGCCGCACTTCACTTCTTACAATACGTGCCAGTGCAAACCACCCGGTAATACCGATGATCACCGATATGCTGATCACATCATTGGCCTGAATAACCGCAGACAGGATCAGGATCAGCAGAAGAGTCGGAATACTTCCGCACATTTCCGTAAACCGCATCATAACCGAATCCACCTTTGGACCTGCTGTTCCGCTGATGCATCCGTAGGTAACACCGATCACAGTAATGATCGCAGCTCCCAGAAGCCCGATCACCAGAGAAACCCGTCCGCCATACCAGATCAGTGAATAAATATCTCTTCCAAGCGAATCCGTTCCAAAGATAAATTCCTTTCCCGGCGGTGTATTCAGATTCTGGAGATAAAAACCTGAGGGATCATGATTTGCCACAACATTTGCAAACATACAGCCCAAAACGATCAGAAAAAGCAGGAACAAGGAAAATACCGGTTTCCCTTTCAGCTTTTCCCGAAATGTTTTTTTCCGTTTTTCAGATTCATACTGCTTCCACCCTGCACCAACTACCTGAAAAAGCTCAGCTTCTGAAAGCTTCCGGTCAGCTACCATACCCTCACCTCCGAATCCTTCATTCTTGGATCGATCTCTTCATTGACAGTCTGTGCAACAAAGCTGCTTAAAAATACGATAAATCCCGTGATCAGCACATCGATCATCAGCAGATTATAATCATGATATTTTGCAGATTCCACTGCAAGGTTTCCAATTCCCGCATAATTGAAAACAGCCTCCACAGTTACAGTCCCACCGGTTACATGGGGTACCGAAACTGCCATGATACTCACGATCGTCGGCATTACATTTCGAAGACAATGCTTCCACAGGATCTTTCTTTTGGAAAGTCCTTTGGATCTGGCAAGAAGTACATAATCCTTCCGCACCTCATCCAGGAATTTATTACGTATCATATATGCGTAATACCAGAGATGGCTGAAGATCATTACTACCAGCGGAAGGATCATATGCTTCATACGATTGCCGATACTATCTGCCATTCCCACATCATAGGCACCGCTGCTTGGGAACCATCCAAGATTTACACTGAAGATCAGGATCAGTACCACACCAAGCCAGAAAGCCGGCACATAATAGGCTGCTGTTCCGATCTTGCAGATCAGCCGGTCGATCCACTGATCCTCATGAAGCGTACAGAATATGGCGATCAGAACTGCCAGTATAAAGATCACAATATAAGCAATTCCTCCCAGCACCAGAGTATTTCCGATCAGCGGTCTGATCACATTCATAACCGGCTGCCTGTATTTCAGCGACAATCCGAAATCACCATGGACTACATTGGTAAACCACCTTACATACTGTACCCCGATCCCCTGATCCAGTCCCAGTCTCGTTCTGGCCGCAGCCACTTCCTCACTGGTCATCATTTCCAGGGAATCTCCGTAAAAGGACTGCAGGGGATCTCCCGGTGCCAGTCTCGCCAGCCAGAACACCACCACAGACAGCAGAAACATAACCACAGCAAGCAGAAGAATCCGCTTCAGAATCCGGATGACGAGTTTATTTTCTTTGTTCATAATTTTCCTTTCCCACTGCCCTTTACAGTTCAGACAGACATTCGCATTCCGCCCTGCTGCATTCTCATGAACACAAATCACTCCACGATTTGTGTTCATATTTCAAAAGCAGTTATGACATCCAAAATCATAACTGCTTTTGAAAGGGTCGTGTTATTATTCGACAAAACATTTGTATGCACAAATAGGAGTGCGCGGAGGTTATGTGCATCACAGTGTTTTTATATACAGCACGCGGAGTGTGCTGCTGATATTATTTTATCATTTAACAGATTTCGGACAACCCCGGTACGGGGATATTGGACAGTCGGGTTTTGCATGGATATGTATTCCATATAAAAAACGGGACTTTTCTGTATCAGGAGCCTGTGTCCCGTGCAGAAAAATCCCGTCTGGTCTTTTGCTTTATTCTTTTATCACTTCCCGGAAATCTGAAGCCTTTCCTTCACGAATCCCAGAAAATCCTTTCCCTGTTCACTGAGCTCTTCACCTTTCCGGCAAATGCACCCGTAAACAAGTTTCTGGCCTTCTCCCGGAAATGTATATTTCACGGAGGAATATCCCGGATCACGGCCGGAAAGATCCGCACCACTGATATTACACAACTCTCCGGAACCAAGAAGACGTTCCACGATATAATCACTGTTTGTTACGACTACGGTCTCTGCCTCCACTGCGGAATGACCGTTTTCCTCTACAAGGTTCCGGTAATTATCCGGGGAAAATTCATCGGGAAATCTCTGGATCAGCCTGAGCTGGGACATATTAAAATCTCCCTCATCTGCCGTATCTGCTTTCCCTTTCCCGGTATAAATATTTACCTCGGTTTCCGTCAGCTGCTCAAATTCCAGGTAATTCCGGGAAAGAAAATACTGGAACGCTGCCAGCTGATTCTGCATCACATAGGCAAATCCCATATCATCCTGTCTGGCTTTCACACGTTTTATGATCTCATGGGTATCTGCTGCATAAACCTGATAATGAAGATCATCGCACTTATGTGCTTCATAATACGTTACGAAGGTATCCGCAAACCAGGAGCTGGGATGAAAGCATACACACAGGCTGCTTTTTGCAAGTGGCTGTGCCTGCATTTCCAGTTCATCTATATTTCCCAGGATCCTCTGCACATGGATATATGCACGCTCTCCTTCCGGTGTCAGCTCTATGCCCTTTGCATGACGGACAAACAGCTGGGTACGCATATCGTCTTCCATGGAACGGATCACCTTGCTTACATTTGACTGCGTGGTAAAAAGCAGCTCTGCAGCCTGGCTGAAGGAGCCTGTTTTGGCACAGGCCGCAAAATACTGGATCTGTTTGATATTCAGCATGCTCCTACCTCGGTTTCTTCGCAAAGATCAAAAACATCGGGGTCGGATTATAAAACTTGTCTTTTTCTGTATAAATACGTTTGCTGATACCAAGATCAAAGGAAAATTCTTCCACACCTGTACGGCTCAGCGTTTCCAGATCCCATGCCGGACGCAGAAAAGAGCTGATAGGCAACTGCCGCTTGATATCCTCACATTCCTGCATCAGTTCGTCCTGGATCTGATGATGGGCATGATTCTCCGGAAGATCCGCAGTGTCCGCAAAGTCTGCTGCCCCGTAATTTGCATCCAGATTTATCATCACTCCGCCCGGTTTCAGTACGCGGAACCATTCCTGATAAGCATGCTCCGCGTCCGGAAGTGTCCAGGTAAGATTCCGGGATACGATCACATCAAATTCCTCATCCGGAAAATCCGGAGCTTCTGCATCCATCACCATAAACCGACAGTCTGCTTTTTCTTCCTCAGCCAACTCCTTTGCATGAGTGATCATATCCGGCGTCAGATCGATCCCGGTTACCTGATGGCCCTCCTTTGCAAGAAGAATGGTAAAAAATCCGGTTCCGCAGCCTACATCCAGGATCCTGAGATTCTTTTTCTCCGGCAGATACTTCTTAAGCTCAGCCATCCAGCGGCCTGCAAGTGCACTGTGAAGCTCTGCTCTTCTCTGTTCCAGAAAGCTGTCGCTGCGCCTGGTCCAGTACTGGGCGATCCTTGTTTTCCGCTCATCTTTTTCTCTTACGATATTTCCGTAGGTGATCACAGGGCCGCCTTCCACAACCTGAAGGCTTGATACCTGATAAAGGATCACACCATCCATGTCTGCACGACAGATTTCCTGGACATTTCCCTCATAATCACGGATCTCTCCGAGATACTCATCCTGATGAACGATATCGCCTGGTTTCTTCACCGGGTACCAGAGACCGTTGACACTGGCGCACTGGTAACGTACGTCATCCATCTTCAGAGGATAATAGGTGCTGTGGGAGCGGATTCCTCTGTAGGCCCCAATGCTGCAGAGAATATTCCGCACATCCCGGCGCATGGAATCCACTTCCTCCCGCTGCCAGGTTCCCATACATCCCCTTTCCAGAAGCACAGCCGGAATATCGCAGGTACTTGCCGCATAATTATAGGCGCCGCCTGTACTCACATTTGACTGTACCATATATGGGACATCAACCTGCTCTGCCATTTTTCGGGAGGCTTCCACGATCTCCGGCTTTGCCACGCCTGCAAAATATACATACGGAGTCAGCTCCTCATAATCGTCACCGCCGTGAAGATCGATATAATAATCTGCCTTCCGGATCAGGGATTCTGTGATGGCCGCTGCCAGTCGTTCCATTTTTGTGCCATCTTTTCTGCCAGGGAAAACACGGTTCAGATTTTTTCCGTCTTCCCAGCTGATGCTGCCTGCACGCTTCTCAAAATCT
>OHAC01002848.1_pt1 | contig 13056 bp, 15 predicted proteins | sample 1577051 | NCBI WGS metagenome assembly OHAC01 (sample SAMEA3541499, study PRJEB24748) | human gut metagenome | biome: human gut; feature: human-associated habitat; material: faeces | place: China | collected 2012 | reverse complement strand
GTATCACAGCGATCCAGATGGATATCAAGATCCACGGACTGACAAGACCGATCATTGAAGAAGCAATCGCAGCGACGAAGAAAGCAAGAACTTATATCATGGATGAAGTGATGAGCAAAGCAATCGCAGAGCCTAGGGCAGAAGTTGGAGAGTTTGCTCCGAAGATCATCCAGATGCAGATCGATCCGCAGAAGATCGGAGATGTTGTAGGACAGCGTGGAAAGACGATCAATGCAATCATCGAAGAGACCGGTGTAAAGATTGATATTGATGATGACGGAAATGTATCCATCTGTGGTACAGAGAAAGAAAATATGGAGAAGGCTGCAAAATATATCCATACGATCGTAACAGATTACGAGGCAGGACAGCTTTTTGAGGGAAAGGTTGTCAGCATTAAAGAATTTGGAGCATTCGTGGAATTTGCACCGGGTAAGGAAGGCATGGTCCATATTTCAAAGCTTTCCAAGAACAGAGTTGAAAAGGTTGAGGATGTTGTAAGCCTTGGCGATGTTGTGAAAGTCGTATGCCTTGGAAAAGATAAAATGGGAAGATTCAGCTTCAGTATGAAAGATGTGGCAGAATAAAGAGTACTGAATGAAGAATTGGTATTGAAATAAATAGAAAGCTATCAGAGAAAAATCTGGTAGCTTTTTTATTTTTAAGGAGATTTTTCTTAAAAGAGCCAGTACGTTGCTGCATATTTCCACAACCTGCACATATATTGTTTAAAGGGGTGGACAAGATGGAACGACAGGAAAGAAGAGAACAAATACTGAATATTCTTGCAGCCGGGATCAGAAAAGTACTTTTAAATAAAGTCCCAAAGCCGGAAGAATTGCAGGAAATACGGATGAGACTTGGACAGCCGCTGCGGGTTGTACGGGGAAAAGAAGAGATAGTATTAAGATCAGGAACAGAACCGTACATTGTAACAAAAGAGGAATTAAGAGAGACAATGGACTATATCAGCCATTATTCTCTCTATGCATATGAAAATGAATTGAGACAGGGATTTGTTACAGTGGAAGGAGGTCATCGGGTGGGCGTGGCAGGAAAAGTAATTATGGAAAAAGAAAGGGTGAAAAATATACAATACATATCATCATTAAATATCAGGGTTTCGCATGAAGTACTTGGATGTGCGGATCGGCTGATCCCTTATATCGTGGCGAATAAGCAGGTGTGTCATACACTGATCATTTCACCGCCATGCTGCGGCAAAACGACGTTGATCCGGGATCTGATTCGACAGATTTCTGACGGAAATGAATATGTGAAAGGCTGTTCGGTGGGGGTTGTGGATGAACGGTCAGAGCTGGGAGGATGTTATCTCGGGATTGCACAGAATCACCTGGGAACAAGAACGGATGTGCTGGACTGCTGCCCGAAGGCCGAAGGGATGATTATGCTGATCCGTTCCATGTCACCGCAGGTGATCGCAGTGGATGAGATCGGAACGGTAGAGGATATCCATGCCATTGAATATGCCATGCAGTGTGGCTGCCGGATGATCGCAAGCGTCCATGGACTGAACATGGATGAAGCATCCAACAAGCCGGTACTGGGAGACCTGATCCGCAGGAGGATGTTCCAGAGATACGTGGTGCTTGGAAATGAAAAAGGACCGGGCGAGATCCTGGGAATTTATGATGAACGGGGGAGCGTGTTGTGCAGAAACTTATAGGGAGCATTTTAGTGCTGACGGCAACTGCAGGAGCAGGCTATCTTTATGGGGAAGGACTGAAAGATTATCTCAGGCAGATGGAATATCTGCGATATATTGCCGGGATGATTCGGGGACAACTGGAATATACCGGGGCACCGTTGCAGGAACTTCTGATGGATGTATCAGTGAAAATAAAAGAGCCATATAAAAGCTGGCTGGAACATACCGCACGACGGGCTGCGAAAAGAACAGACGCTGATTTCACAGAAATATGGAAAGGATGCGTGGAAAAGGATCTTGGAGCTACCGGACTGAAGAAAGAGCACCGGGAGTGGATCAGAGATTTTGGAGCATTTTTAGGACAGGGAGATCGTGAGACCATGGGAAGGTCCATCGAACTTTCCATGAAGCAGATGGATCTGATGATCAGGCAGCAGAGAGAAGAACTGGCAGGAAAAAGAAAGATCGGCAACTGGCTGGGCGTAATGAGCGGGCTGTTCCTGATTATTCTGCTGTGGTAGAACAGGGGAGGGGATATGAATATCAATCTGATTTTTAAGATAGCGGCAGTGGGAATCCTTGTGTCGATCCTGAGCCAGGTCTTAAAGCACAGCGGGAGAGATGAACAGGCATTTCTGACCAGTCTTGCAGGACTGATCCTGGTCTTATCGTGGGTGCTTCCATATATTTACGATCTGTTTCAGTCGATCCGGCAGTTGTTCATGTTGTGAGAGGGGAGAAAATGAGTATGTTGCAGGTGGGAGTGATCGGAGTACTGGGAGTCCTTTTTGCAGTGCAGTTTAAAAGTGGAAAATCAGAATATGCCGTCTATATCAGTGTTGCTGTGAGCCTGCTCTTATTTGGCTGTATGCTGGAAAGGCTCAGAGATGCGGTGGATTCACTTGGCAGGATCGGGAATTATATTAAGGTGGATCAGCGTTTTTTCGGAACTATGATGAAAATGATCGGGATCACTTATCTTGCAGAATTTTCTTCAGGCATCTGCAAAGATGCAGGATATCAGAGCATCGCATCCCAGATTGAGATATTCAGTAAGCTGACGATTCTGGCGATGGGACTTCCGATCCTTCAGACTCTGCTGGAAGTCATGACGGGGTTCTTGGGATGAGGCGGGGGATCAGGATGCTTTTTCCTGTATTCCTTGCCATTTTGATTTTTCTGTTCGGGAGCAAGGTCATTTATGCTGCGGAAAATACAGAAAAAGAGGCAGACCGGGTGCAGGAGGCATTATTTGAAGAATTTGATTTTTCAAAACTGGATCAGGAAATGAAAACTCTTTTTCCGGATGAAAAGCTTTCTTTTCGGGAAATACTTATGCAACTGATCTCGGAAAACGGAGGATCCACAGCTGGTACAGTGGTGCAGTTTATAAAAGAAACAGTTTTTTACCAGTTCGGCACGAATAAAAAAATACTGGTGTATATGATCCTGATCGCAGTAGCTGCTGCCCTGTTCAACAATTTTACAAGCGTCTTTCAGAACCGGCAGGTATCGGAAGTCAGCTTCTATATTCTTTATATGCTGCTTATGACCCTGTCACTTGTAACTTTTCAGCATACGTTGCAGGATACAGAACAACTGCTTTCTTATCTGACCGAATTTATGAAGCTGTTATGTCCCAGTTACTTTCTTGCAGTTGCATTTGCTGCAGGCAGTTCCTCGGCTCTGGTATTTTATAATATTGTACTGTGGATCATCTATTTAGTAGAGCTGGTGATCCTGGAACTTCTGATGCCGATTGTGCATGTATTTGTTATGATACAGGTTCTTTCCAATCTGACGGGAGAGGATCTGCTGTCAGAATTTGCGGATCTGATCAGAAAAGGAATTGCCTGGTGTCTGAAGACATTGCTGGCAGGTGTGGTCGGGATCAATGTGCTTCAGGGACTTCTTGCACCTGCCATTGATACTGTGAAGCGAAGTGCAGTAAACCGGACAGTAGAAGCGATCCCGTGGATCGGTGATGTGACGGGAGGAGTGGCAGAGGTAGCACTTGGGAGTGCGGTGCTGATCAAAAACGGGATCGGGGCAGCAGGAATGGGGATCGCAGTTATGGTCTGTGCAGTTCCTGTGATCCGGCTGGTGCTGCTTGCTTTTATATATAAATTTGTAGCAGCAATGGTTCAGCCAGTGTCGGATAAAAGGATTACAGCGTGTATTGGCGGGGTGAGTGAAGGATATGGACTGCTGCTGCAGATTCTCCTTTACACGGCACTTTTTTTCCTGATCACACTGGCGGTGATCGCAGGAGCGACTTCCTGAAAGGAGGGAAGATGAATGGGAACGGTTTATCAGTGGATTCAGAATCTTTCTGTATGGCTGGTCCTGAGTGCGGTAATCCTGCATTTAGTTCCAGGAAAAGATTATGGAAAATATGTACGCTTTTTTTCGGGAATGGTTCTGTTACTGCTTTTCCTTGAACCGATGCTGAAACTGACGGGAACAGACGGGATGATCACAAAACTTTATGAGGGAAATCTGGCAAAAGAAGATCAGGCAGAAAAAGAATTATTACAAAAATTATATGAATCGGCTGATCTGACAGAAATTCTGCCTGAGGAATATCAGACATCAGAGGAAGGAGCAGACGAAAAAAGCCAGAAAAAAGTATCGAAAACCCAGGCTGTAGAAGTGGAGGAAATTCGCATTGAATAACGAGTGGCTTGCCAGGTTAAAGGAGAAGATCGGAAAAAAAGAGAACAAGGAAGAACTGCCGGTTCGGAAAAAACTGCTGCTTCTATTTCTGACCGGACTGCTGTTGCTGGTGATCGTGCTGCCATTTCCGAAAAAATCAGATTCGGAAGATGCGGAGACCGGAACAGAGACAACCACAGAAAACCGTGGATCATATGAGCGGTATCTTGAACAAAAGACAGAAGAAGCCCTGCAGTGTGTGGAGGGGGTGGGGAATGTAAAAGTGATGATCACGCTGAAGTCTTCGGAAGAAAATGTGGTCGAAAAAGATCAGCAGAGTGACGGGCAGTCTGTGGAAGAAGAGGACAGTCAGGGCGGAAAGCGGATGACAAAAGAAACTTCCTCTGATAAAACGAGCATTTATGAACAGAAATCCGATGGAACGCAGGTTCCCTATGTGAGCAAAAAACTCTCCCCGGAAGTAGAAGGAGTGATCGTGATCGCAGATGGGGGTGACAACGCGGTCGTGGTGCAGAATATAACCGGTGCGATTCAGGCATTATATGGGGTGGAAGCACATAAAATAAAAGTAATGAAACGCAATGTGGCAGGCACAGAATAAAAGGAGGAGCATAGTGAAGCGGGGATTAAAAAAGAATCAGGTGATGATTGCAGCACTGGCGGTGATGATTGCGGCAGCCGGCTATCTGAATTATACAGGAAGGCTGTTTGGAACTGAAAAAGACGACACGACGCAGACCAGTGCGGACCTGACAAACCAGGAACTTCTGGATATTTCTGAAGAAGATACGGCGACCGGATCAGAGGATATTTTAAGTAATGATTCTGAGACAGAAGGAACTCCGGGAGAAGCAGTACTGACCAATACAACCGCTGAGACTACTGTGGCACAGGCAAAAGTGTCCAGAGAACAGGTTATGGCACAAAGTAAAGAAACATTGCAGTCAATCATTGATAATAAAAATCTCAGCGATGAGCAGAAGCAGGATGCAGTCGATCAGATGGTGGCACTGACCAAAAGGGCAGAGCTGGAAGCAGACATAGAATCGCTGATGGCAGCAAAAGGCTTTTCCGAGGCGGTGGTCAGCATCGGGGATGATTCTGTTGATGTTGTGGTAAAGGCAGAAGAACTGACAGATGCCAACAGGGCAAAGATTGAAGAAATCCTTACAAGAAAGACGGAAGTATCACCAGAAGGGATTGTGATCACACCGATTCATGAATGAATGGGTACGAAGGGATCACCGGAGTAATTTCGGGGAAAACTATTTGCCGTATGGCTGTACTTGTGATACACTAGCTACTGGATGCCACCCGTACGGATACGGAAGAACCGACCGGCGGGGGCCTGGACGATAGGAGATAAGCATATGTCAGATATTACGAATGAAATAAAAAAGAGAAGAACCTTTGCGATCATATCACACCCGGATGCAGGAAAGACGACACTGACGGAGAAATTTCTGCTTTATGGAGGAGCGATCAATCAGGCAGGTTCTGTCAAAGGAAAAGCAACGGCAAAGCATGCAGTATCGGACTGGATGGAGATTGAAAAGGAAAGAGGTATTTCGGTCACCTCTTCGGTACTGCAGTTTAATTACGGCGGATATTGTATCAATATCCTGGATACACCGGGACATCAGGACTTCTCGGAGGACACGTACCGTACCCTGATGGCGGCAGATTCTGCGGTAATGGTGATCGATGCATCCAAGGGTGTGGAGGCACAGACGAGAAAATTGTTCAAGGTATGTGTGATGCGTCATATCCCGATCTTTACCTTCATTAACAAAATGGATCGTGAAGCAAGAGATACGTTTGAGCTGCTGGATGATATCGAAAAAGAACTGGGGATCGCCACCTGTCCTGTGAACTGGCCAATCGGTTCGGGAAAGGCCTTTAAAGGCGTTTATGACCGGGCAAAGAAAGAAGTAGAACTTTTCTCAGATACAAAAAAGGGAACGGCCATGGGAGAAGTTCAGATGGTTCCGATTGATGCACCTGAGACAGAGGAACTGATCGGTGCAGATGCAAAGAAAATTCTGGCGGATGAGATCGAACTTCTGGACGGAGCTTCTGCGGAATTTGACCAGGAGCTGGTAGATAAGGGGCAGCTTTCTCCGGTATTTTTCGGTTCAGCACTGACGAATTTCGGAGTAGAGACATTCCTGAAGCATTTCCTGAAGATGACCACATCTCCGCTGCCGCGTATGTCGGATAAAGGGGAGATAGATCCGATGGAAGAAAAGGATTTTTCAGCTTTTGTATTTAAGATTCAGGCGAATATGAATAAGGCACATCGTGACAGGATCGCATTTATGCGGATCTGTTCCGGTGAGTTTGAGGCAGGAATAAATGTCTACCACGTGCAGGGAGGAAAAGAGATCCGTCTTTCCCAGCCGCAGCAGATGATGGCGAGTGAACGGAAGATGATCACCAAAGCTTATGGTGGAGATATCATCGGGGTTTTTGATCCGGGAATCTTTTCGATCGGAGATACCCTTACGACTTCAAAGGAAAAATTCGCTTATGAGGGAATCCCGACATTTGCACCGGAGCATTTCGCACGTGTGCGTCAGGTCGATACGATGAAAAGAAAGCAGTTTGTCAAGGGAATCAACCAGATCGCACAGGAGGGTGCAATCCAAATCTTTCAGGAATATAATACCGGAATGGAAGAAATCATTGTCGGAGTTGTCGGAGTGCTTCAGTTTGATGTGCTGAAATACCGTCTGAACAACGAGTATAATGTGGAGATCCGTCTGGAGAATCTGCCATACGAGTATATCCGCTGGATTGAAAACGAAGATGTGGATATGGATCACTTAAGCGGAACTTCAGATATGAAGAAGATCAAGGATCTGAAGGACCGTCCATTGCTGCTTTTTGCACATGAATGGAGTATCCGTATGACAGAGGAAAGAAACAAAGGACTGATCCTGTCAGAGTTCGGGCGGTCATAATTCCTCTTTGCAAACGGAACGATATTTGTTATAATGGAAAAAGAATCAGACAATGCAGGAGGTTTTGAACATGGCAAAGGACGAAAGAAATATTTATACGATACAGAATGACGCAGGAAAGGGAGAAGTAAAGATTGCAGATGAAGTTGTTGCGATCATTGCAGCCCTGGCAGCTACAGAAGTGGAAGGCGTAGCCTCCATGGCGGGCAATATCACGAATGAGCTGATCAGCAGACTCGGGATGAAGAATCTTTCCAAGGGAGTTAAAGTAGATGTGCTGGAAGGCGTGGTTACCGTTTCCCTGACCCTGAATCTGAAGTATAACTACAGTGTAGTAGAAGTATCAGGAAAAGTGCAGGAAAAGGTTAAGAATGCGATCGAGAACATGACAGGACTTGAAGTTGCAGACGTGAATATCAAAGTGGCCGGCGTAGAGATGGAGAATCAGGAGTAGGTTTACAAAGGAAAGGAATCAATATGATTAGAACAGAACTTCGCGAGCATATTTTCAAGCTGTTATTTCAGGAAGAATTTAACCAGGAAGAGGATATGCAGGAGCATCTGAAATACTATTTCATGACGCTTGAGAATGCGGCAGATAAAGATAAAGATTATATCCAGGAAAAATATGAGGCGGTTGCAGGGCATATTGCAGAGATTGATGAACTGATCAACCAGTATGCAAAAGGATGGAAGACTACCCGGATGAACAAGGTAGATCTTGCCATTTTAAGACTTGCTGTCTATGAGATGAAGTGGGACGAGGAAGTACCGGTCGGAGTTGCCATCAATGAGGCAGTAGAGCTGGCGAAGAGATTCAGCGGTGGAGACAGTCCGTCCTTTATCAACGGGGTACTTGGAAAGATCGCACGCTCTGCAGACGGGGATGAGACGAAGTAAGTCAGTATATGCAGAACGGAGATATCAGGATGAAGAATGTCTATACGGTGAGACAGGTCAATTCTTATATTAAGAATATGTTCGCCCAGGATTTCATGCTGAACCGAATCTATGTAAAGGGTGAGGTATCGAATCTGAAATACCATACATCAGGGCATATATATTTTTCATTGAAAGACGAGTCCGGCACGATTGCCTGCGTCATGTTCGCAGGCTCAAGGTCAGGGCTTTCTTTTCGTATGGAGGAAGGTCAGCAGATCATTGTACTCGGTGTGGTGGATGTCTATGCAAGAGATGGAAAATACCAGTTGTATGCAAGAAAAATCGTGCGGGACGGTGTAGGACTTCTGTATGAACGCTTTGAACTTTTGAAGAAAGAACTGCAGGAAATGGGAATGTTTGCACCGGAGTACAAGCAGAAGATCCCAAAGTATATCCGGCGGCTTGGAGTTGTGACTGCACCGACCGGGGCGGCAGTCAGAGACATCATCAATATTACGAAGCGGAGGAATCCTTTTGTGCAGATCATCCTGTATCCGGCACTGGTACAGGGCGAAGGTGCTGCTGAGAGTATTGTAAAGGGAATCCATGCGCTGGAAGCAGAAAAGGTGGATGTCATGATCGTGGGCCGTGGCGGAGGAAGCATGGAAGATCTCTGGGCATTTAATGAAGAGGCAGTCGCAAGGGCAGTATTTGACTGTTCTGTTCCGGTGATTTCAGCGGTAGGACATGAGACCGATACAACGATTATTGATTTTGTGGCGGATCTGCGGGCACCGACTCCTTCTGCTGCCGCAGAACTGGCGGTGTATGATTTCATGGAGATGAAAAAGAATCTGAAGCTGCGGGAAGAGAAGTTGCTGCATTTTATGCAGTTAATACTGGAACGGAAGAGACAGAAACTGGAGCAGTATTCGCTCAGGATGCGGGCGTATCATCCGCAGCAGCGGTTAAATGAGCAGCGACAGTTCGCCGCAGATGCTGAGAACCGGCTGAGAAGAGAAATGATGCGGAGACTGGAGCAGGAAAAATACCGTCTGGGACTTATGGCAGAACGACTGAAAGGATTATCTCCTCTTGAAAAGCTCAGTCAGGGATATGCTTATGTGGAGAACAGTTCGGGGGCAAATGTCAGGACAGTCAGTAATGTAAAGCAGGGAGAACAGATCACGGTCTATGTGACGGATGGACGGATCCGGGCAGAAGTGACCGGCGTTGAGAAAGAGGAGACATAAGATGGGGACAGAGAAAAAGGAAAATTTGGAAGAAATGTTTGACCGGCTGGATCAGGTAATCGGTACTTTGGAAGGAGAGGATGTTTCACTGGAGGAGGCGTTTGGGTTGTACGATCAGGGAATGAAGCTGATCCGGAGATGCAACCAGACGATCAATGAAGTGGAAAAGAAGATTCTTGTACTGGATGAGAATGGAGAAAAGCATGAATTTTAAAGAAGAGTATACGGACAGAGTAGAAAAAATAGAAAAGATCCTGAAAAAGTATCTTCCTGAAAAAAAAGGATATCAGAGGACGATCATGGAGGCCATGGAGTATAGTCTGATGGCAGGTGGAAAGCGTCTCCGTCCCATGCTGATGTGGGAGAGTTACAGACTGTTTGGCGGAGAAGGAGCTGCAATCGAACCGTTTATGGCTGCCATTGAGATGATCCACACGTATTCCCTGGTGCATGATGATCTGCCGGCAATGGATAATGATGAATACAGACGCGGAAGAAAGACAACGCATATTGTATACGGTGAAGATATGGGAATCCTTGCAGGAGACGCGTTGCTTAATTATGCATTTGAGACTGCCTGCCGGGCTTTTGAAGAGGAGTCGGAGCATGCTTTAAGGATTGGAAAAGCATTGAAGATCCTTGCGGATAAGGCAGGAATTTACGGAATGATCGGTGGACAGGTCGTGGATGTGCAGGAATCAGGAAAAGCTGTATCAGGCGAAGTACTGGACTTTATTTACAGGCTGAAGACCAGTGCATTGATCGAGGCTTCTATGATGGCAGGTGCAGTTCTTGCAGGTGCAGAGGAAGGGCAGGTCAGCAGGATGGAGCAGATCGCAGGAAAGATCGGGCTGGCATTCCAGATCCAGGATGACATTCTGGATGTGACCAGTACGACGGAACTGCTTGGAAAGCCGGTTCACAGTGATGAAAAGAACGAAAAAACGACGTATGTGACCTGGAAAGGGATTGAAAAGGCACATGAGGATGTGGAACGGTTGACGCAGGAGGCGGTGGATCTGCTGCGGAAGTTCCCGGCGAAGGATGATTTCCTTGAAGAATTACTAAAATCTCTGGTATACAGGGAAAAATAAAAGGAGGAATCCTGATGGTACTTGAGAAGATCCATAAGGAAAATGATATAAAAAATCTCAGTCCCGAGGAACTTACTATGCTTGCAGATGAGATCCGACAGTTTCTGATCGAGAAGATCAGTGTGACCGGAGGTCACCTGGCATCGAATCTGGGGGTTGTGGAACTGACGATGGCACTTCATCTTGTCTTTGATCTTCCACAGGATAAGCTGATCTGGGACGTAGGACATCAGGCTTACACGCATAAGTTGCTGACGGGGAGAAAAGCAGGGTTTGATGAACTGAGAAAATACGGGGGAATGAGTGGATTTCCAAAAAGAAAAGAGAGCGAATGTGATGCCTTTGATACAGGGCATAGTTCTACTTCTATTTCCGCAGGACTTGGATATGTGGCGGCAAGAGAACTTCAGGGCGGAACCCACAGTGTGGTTTCGATCATCGGAGACGGTTCTATGACCGGAGGAATGGCATACGAGGCACTGAACAATGCAAGCAGACTGAAAAGTAATTTTATCATTGTCCTCAACGATAATAATATGTCCATTTCTGAAAATGTGGGAGGAATGTCCCAGTATCTCAATGGACTGCGTACGGCACAGGCTTATACAGGGCTGAAGAAAGGTGTGGAAGATACGCTGAAAAAGATCCCAGGAAAGGGAGATCGGATCATTTACCATATGAAAAGGACAAAAAGCGGGATCAAGCAGTTGTTTGTTCCGGGGATGTTTTTTGAAGATATGGGGATCACGTATTTAGGCCCGGTAGACGGACATGATATCCATAAGCTGACAAGGATCTTAAATGAGGCGAAGCGGGTTGACCATGCGGTGCTGGTTCATGTGATGACGAAAAAGGGAAAAGGATATGTACCGGCTGAGGAAAATCCGTCCAGGTTTCATGGGACAGGACCATTTGATATCCCAAGTGGAACAGCGGTAGGGAAAAAGGCGACAGATTCTTATACAGATGTATTTTCAAAAGTACTTGCAGATATCGGAAAGCAGGATGAAAAGGTAGTAGCGATCACTGCGGCGATGGCAGACGGGACGGGGCTGGCAAGATTTGCAAAGATGTTCCCACAGAGATTTTTTGATGTCGGCATTGCAGAGGAGCATGCGATGACCTTTGCGGCAGGACTGGCAGCAGGCGGTTTAAAGCCGGTATTTGCCGTGTATTCATCTTTTCTGCAGCGTGCTGTAGATCAGATCCTGCATGATGTATGTATGCAGAAGCTTCATGTGATTTTTGCTGTTGACAGGGCAGGGCTTGTAGGCGCAGACGGGGAGACGCATCAGGGCTGCTTTGATCTGTCTTATTTGTCCATGATGCCGAATATGACTGTTCTGGCACCGAAGAATGACAGAGAACTGGAAGAGATGCTTGCATTTGCGGTAAGCTTTGACGGACCGATTGCAATCCGCTATCCGAGAGGCAGTGCGCATCAGGGGCTTCGGGAATATCAGGCACCTGTGGAATATGGCAGAAGTGAGATTATCCGCAAAGGAAAAAAAATCGCTGTGCTGGGAGTGGGAAGTATGATCCCGTCCTGCATGGAAATCTGTAAAGGACTGAAAGATGACGGCTATGATCCTACTTTTGTAAATGCCAGATTTGTGAAACCACTGGATGTGGATCTTCTTGATGAACTGGCAAAGGATCACAGTCTGTTTGTGACAGTAGAAGAGAATGTGAAAAGCGGCGGATACGGAGAGCATGTGTCTGCTTATATGGAAGCCTGTCATCCGGAAATAAGAGTGTTGTCGGCAGCTGTCTGGGATCGTTTCGTACCCCAGGGAAATGTAGAAAGCCTGCGCAGCCGGATTGGACTTGGAGTGGAAGACATCAGACAGGCAATAGAAGATAGTGAGGAATTAAGAGAGCAATGAAGAAACGTTTGGATATGCTTATGATGGAACGTGCCCTTGCACCATCCCGCGAGAAAGCAAAGGCATTCATCATGGCAGGCGATGTATATGTTGATGGTCAGAAAGAAGATAAGGCGGGAACCATGTTCCCGGAGACTGTAAAGATTGAGGTCAGAGGAAACACTCTTCCGTATGTAAGCCGCGGTGGGCTGAAACTTGAAAAAGCTATGAAAAACTTTGATGTCACATTGGATAGTAAGGTCTGTATGGATGTAGGTGCGTCCACCGGAGGGTTTACAGATTGTATGTTACAGAACGGGGCAGTAAAAGTTTATTCCATTGATGTAGGATATGGACAGCTTGACTGGAAGCTTCGTAACGATCCGCGTGTAGTCTGTATGGAGAAAACCAATATCCGCTATGTGGTACCGGAGGATTTGGGAGAACCGGCAGATTTTTCATCAATTGATGTGTCCTTTATTTCTCTTACAAAAGTACTGCTTCCTGTAAGAAATCTCCTTACAGATGAGGGTGAGATCGTATGTCTGATCAAGCCGCAGTTTGAGGCGGGGAGAGAGAAAGTCGGAAAGAAGGGGGTTGTAAGAGATCCTGCTGTTCATCAGGAAGTGATCGAAAAAGTGCGCGATTATGCCA
>OHAC01002845.1_pt1 | contig 13066 bp, 14 predicted proteins | sample 1577051 | NCBI WGS metagenome assembly OHAC01 (sample SAMEA3541499, study PRJEB24748) | human gut metagenome | biome: human gut; feature: human-associated habitat; material: faeces | place: China | collected 2012 | reverse complement strand
TATAGTAATGTACAAGAACCTCTATGCAGCACCTCGTGAGGAAAAAGCACAAGCAGCCCTTTTTAAAGGACAAGAATATTTTGAAGCTGATGCTTTTGAAGAAGCCCTGAACGGCGATAGCATCGGTTACGTAGGTTTCATCAAGATAGCCGACCAATACAGCGGTACAGATGCAGCCAATCTTGCCAAGGCATATGCTGGTCTTTGCTATGCACATCTTGGCAAATTCGATGAAGCCGTAAAAGCATTGGAGAACTTTGACGGAGATGACCAAATGGGAGCTCCTGCAATGAAAGGCGCTATGGGTAATTGCTACGCTCAACTCGGTCAACTCGATAAGGCATCTTCCATGTTGCTGAAAGCAGCTGATGAAGCAGATAATAATACACTTAGTCCTATCTATCTGAAGCAAGCCGGAGAAATTCTGGTTAAGCAGGGTAAGTATGACGATGCCATCAAAGCATATACTTCTATTAAGGATAAATACTTCCGTTCATATCAAGCTATGGACATTGATAAATACATCGAACAAGCTAAGCTCTTAAAGAAGTAATTCATACCTTATTTATAAGATATTTCGAGCACGGATTACACGGATATACACGGAAGTCAAAACCGTGAGTGCCGTGTAATCCGTGCTCTTCATTTATACGTTCCAATTTATTTAATTTTTAATCTTTAATTTATTATGGCTACAGCTTATCACAACCTTTCGGATTATGATTTCAACTCAGTGCCTAGTGCAGAGAATATGAAATTCGGTATTGTAGTATCCGAATGGAATTACAATATCACCGGCGCTCTTTTAAAAGGAGCAGTTGACACCTTAAAAAAACACGGAGCTAAAGACGAAAATATCATGGTAAAAACCGTTCCCGGAAGTTTTGAACTAACTTTCGGTGCCAATCAACTTATAGAATACAGCGAAGTTGATGCTGTAATTGCAATTGGTTGCGTAGTTCGTGGAGAAACACCGCATTTTGATTACGTTTGCATGGGTGCAACTCAAGGCATCACTCAATTAAATGCAAGTGGCGATGTTCCAGTAATTTACGGATTAATTACCACCAATACAATGGAGCAAGCGGAGGATCGCGCAGGCGGCAAGCTGGGTAATAAAGGTGATGAATGTGCAATTACTGCAATAAAAATGATAGATTTTGCTTGGAGTTTACAAAAATAGTCGTATCTTTGCACCGCAATTGAGAAACAAACCTACTCAATGAGAGAATTGAGATAGAATCTTAAGTGCAAAAGGGCAAATACCAGAGTGGCCAAATGGGGCAGACTGTAAATCTGCTGGCTTACGCCTTCGGTGGTTCGAATCCATCTTTGCCCACTAAAATTGCGGAAGTAGCTCAGTTGATAGAGCATTAGCCTTCCAAGCTGAGGGTCGCGGGTTTGAGCCCCGTCTTCCGCTCTTTACAAAAAAGACCGTACGGAATCCGCACGGTCTTTTTTTATACACCTGTTTCAGCCCCTCTTCGGCGGCCACCCCTCGGGCAGCCACTCCGGCACCTCCTTCGCCACGTCAAAGCACGGGCACACCTTCATCCACTCCTGCGGTTCCACCACCCCGTTCCCGTTCAAGTCCGGGCTCAGGTCACGGTGTCCCACCACCTTCCGGATTCCGAAATCAGCCGCCAGCACCCGTATCAGCACCCGCAACGAATGTTTCTGAGCCTCGGTCCGCGTATCCGCATTTCTTCCATTCTCATCCAGGCCCCCTTCGTAGCACACCCCGATACTGTGAGCGTTGAATCCCCTGGCATGCGCTCCCACCTTCTCCACCGGCCTCATCGAACAGATCAGACCGTCGCGGCGGATATAATAATGGTAGCCACACCCGTCGAACCCCCTCCTCCGGTGCATCCCGTCCAGTTCCTCCGGCGAAAGCCTCACCTGCGGCGGAGTAGCCGAACAGTGAATCACAATCAAATCAACCTTCCTCATGTCTCCCACCCCTCTTCCTACCCGAAAGCAGGCAGAATAAACACTTCAGCAGCGCCAGCAACACGCCTCTCACCTTCTCTTTCATACACTTTCCTCCACACAATTAAAGTTACACATCACGACCACACACGCATACAAGATTAATCACCCATTTCCTCCGAGCGCTCACCCGCACCAGGACCTTCCGTTACGGCCGGACCCTCCGTAACCACACGGCCTTCCGTCACCTCCGGCTGTTCTGCAGCCTCCTTTCCGTCCATCTTCGGATCCAGTTCCGCCAGATCCTTTCTCTTCGGCACACGCATGAATCCCAGCTTCTGCAACGCATTTCTCAGTTCCGCACCCGGACGGAAATTAATGTGCGCCTTGCTGATAAGCCCCGTATGGAAGCCCTTCACCGTCTCACTGCCCTTACCTTTCAGGCCCACCTGGAACGCACCCAGTTCACCCAGGCGCACCACCTCGCCCTGAGCCAGACCGTCACACATCACATCCACCAGCGCCGTGAGCACCGCCAGCGTATCCGTACGCGTCACCGTACACATCTTCTGAATACGGTCCGCCATTTCGCGGATACCCATCACACCACGCGCCTGAGCCTGCGCATAATACCGGATTTTTCTTTCCTTTTCTGCCGGATTAAATCTAGGAACTACAGAATAAGCGACCAATTTTTCCATAATGATAAAAATTTAAAAGGTTAAACAAAAAAATTAAGGTTAACAAAAAATTGAGTAAACACTCCACAACACGTTGAAAGCTTTCCGTTTGTTTCGTAGTACAAAGATAAGAAGGCCGGATCCGCCCAATGTCCTCCATTGTCCTCATCCGACCTTCACTGTCCCGATAAAACCAAAAAAAATCCATTTACGGCTCACCCAGCCCCTCGATAATCACCATCACCTCCCTTTTCGTAAAAAACTTCCGGTTCTTCCGGTACCCCATCTCCTCAAACTTCTCCACGATATACGGACACTGCTGAATCCAGCGGTACAGACTCCTCCGCGCCACCTTCGGGTGCACATGCGGAAAATACCTCGCCGCCAGCTCCGCCTTCGAATACATCCTCACCTCAAACTTCTGATCCTTTTCCAGCTCCTCATTCAGAGAGCCCCTCTTGTTAAAACCGTTTAATCCCATAATCCACATTTTTGCCTGTAATACTATATAATAAGGTAAACATCACAACTCCTCCTTTCCGTTCACGGCCACCCGTTCAAACCGCGTATGCGCCAGACTCTTCTTCAGCAACCCCGCCGGCCGGAACAACACCCTCAGCCGCCGGATCCTTCCCGCCGTAAAATCCCCGGGCCGTTCCACCCCCTCACTGCAGATACCCGCCTGCAGCGAGCCGATGCCGCCCAGCCTCACAATCTCACCGTTGCACAACCCCTGGCACACTTCATCCTCCAGCGCCGCCAGCACCCCGATAATATCCGAGCGCGTCAGCGTACAGTTCCGGCTGATCCGTTCCGCCATCTCCTCCAGTCCCAGTTCACCCCTGGCCCTGGACTGCGCATAATACAATCTCTGTCCGTCTTCCTTACCCGGAAGCACCTTGGGCACCAGCGTGTACGTCACCGCCGGTCCCTCATTTTTTCGGTTCTTAAAATCCATTTGATTAACAAGTTAGGTTATAAAAAAAGAGGAAGGGACCGAACCACCCCCGCCCCGAATTTGTTATACACATATCCGCGGCAGTAAACCGGCCATCCAACCACCGGTAGGTTTCAGTTCCCCTCCTCATTACCTGTAGAGGCAAAATTATTGAAAACACACATATCCCGTTCTGCATTAAAATGCAGAAAATATAATTTTTATCAAAAACTAACCGGCACTTCAGTGCCACTTAACAACTTACTACTATGAATACAAAAAAAAATGCCCGGTCACACGCATTGACCGCATCGTCCTGAGTGAAGCAGAAATGTACTATCTTTGCGACCAGCTGCACCAGCTTTTAGGAGAGATGTACCGCATCGGCCAGATCAGCCTCAACGAAGTCATGGAATCTACCAACCTCTGGGAGCACACCGTCTACGGTCATAAAAAGAAAAACATGACCCTCAAGACCCTCTGTAAACTCTGGTACGCCGCCCTCCAGGGCTGCCGTCTCCAGTCCTCCCTGAAAGACCTTCCCCCGCTGATCCTCGAGAGCTGCCGCCAGCGCAAAAACCTGGTCGTCTACCTCCACCCGTCCGACGAGCCCCTGCCCGACGGACACATCCTCATTCTGAGTCCTAAGAAATAGCCCCTTCACGGACGCGAAGAAAATTTCCTTACGCGCCGCCTGAAGAAACGTAAAAGCCCGCGATGTTTTTCGAAAACATCGCGGGCTTTTTTTAAGACCTCCCCAGCCTTTTCCCCACGCATAACGATGCGTTCCCACTCCCCTCCTTATCCGTGCCCCCAGCCTTCACCATAATTTCCCCATCTTTCATATTATCACCATCTCCCCCAAAATCACTGTTACATTTCATGAAATAAAAGTGTCACATCTTTCTATTTCTAAGTTCAAAGATGTGAAGATTTGTTAATAAGATGATTAAAACTCACACATATATAACAATTTTCATAAAAAGATTGTTACTTTTGTGACGAATGATTGTATGTCCGTGCGGCTGTGGGATACTCATTCCTAGACGGAAGCATGCCATACCGGTCACTCATCTTATCGGACAATTATCTGATTCCCAGTAAGATGAATACACTGGGGACGAGAGAGAAATATATCCAATAACAAAAGCCATACTATCTAATATAAAAAGCAAGGAAAAATAATAAAATATTTTTACATAAAGACTGCCGGCAGAACGCTGCCGAAACCTAACTATTTAAGTTTTTAAACAGATTAATCCAGGCAATTTTTTAAATGACTATCGCAATTGATTTCGACGGAACCATTGTAGAACATCGGTATCCGGCTATTGGAAAGGAAATTCCTTTCGCCATCGAAACCTTAAAGCGCTTGCAGGAAGAGCGTCATCGCCTTATCCTGTGGACAGTACGTGAAGGCAAGCTGCTGGATGAAGCAGTAGCCTATTGCCGCGAGCGCGGATTGGAATTTTATGCCATCAACCGTGACTACCCCGAAGAAGAGGCCGCCAGGAACAATCACTTCTCACGCAAACTTAAAGCCGACCTTTTTATTGACGACCGCAATTTAGGCGGCCTGCCCGACTGGGGCACCATTTACGAAATGGTCACCCGGAAAATGAGCTATCAGGATCTCATGGAACAGCAATACGGTGAAGAATACCCTTCCGAACGGAAGAAAGGCTTCTTTGCCCGACTGTTCGGCTCTAAATAACACCCATTTCACGAAATAAAAAAATTAACCATTTATATGAAAATCAGAAATTTATTTGTTATCTGTAGCTTGTCACTTGCCGTGGCGAGCTGTACTTCGTACAAAAAAGTACCTTACTTGCAGGACCCGGAAACCGTAAACAATTACGGTAAGGAAATTCCTTTGTATGATGCCAAGATTATGCCTAAGGATTTGTTGAGTATTACAGTAAATACATCTGATCCTGCAGCGGCTGCTCCATTCAATCTTTCGGTACAAACTGCATTCAATGCTGCATCCGAGAATATATACACTACTACACAGCCAAGTCTGCAGCAATATCTGGTTAATAATCAGGGAGAAATTGATTTCCCTGTCATCGGCCGTATCAAAGTAGGAGGAATGACTAAAAATGAAGCTGAGGATATGATTTGTGAGAAGCTTATGCCTTACCTCAAAGAAAAACCCATTGTTACAGTTCGTCTTTCTAACTACAAAATTGCCGTCTTGGGTGAAGTAGCCCGACCAGGCAGTTTTACCGTTACCAATGAAAAAGTAAACGTATTGGAAGCCTTAGCTATGGCTGGCGACATGACTGTTTACGGACTCCGCGACAACGTAAAACTGATTCGTGAAGACGCCAACGGAAAACGCGAGATTATCGAAATGGACCTCACACGCAGTGATTTGGTACTCTCTCCCTATTTCTATCTGAAACAAAACGATATCATTTATGTCACCCCAAACAAGACCAAGGCACGTAACTCTGACATCGGCAATGCCACTACTATAGCTATTTCAGCCACTTCCATATTAGTATCTCTCGCTAGTTTGTTAGTTACTGTATTCAAATAACCAAATGTAATTATCAATTAAATATAAATTATGATCGAAAACAATCAACTTAATAATACCAATATTGAAGAACAGGAAGAAAGTGTAAATCTGCGAGCACTCCTGATGAAATACCTTATCTATTGGCCGTGGTTTATTGCCAGCATCATTATATGCTTAGGTTGTGCATTTCTTTATTTACGCTTTCAAACCCCTGTTTATAATACAACAGCAGCGGTACTGATTAAAGAAACAGATCCGCGTAGTAAAGCCATGACCCAAGCCAACGGTGCCGTAGCAGCTTTACAGGATATTAGTGGTTTCTCCATGACCTCTAACTTCGATAACGAAGTGGAAATTCTGAAATCACGGACCCTTATCAAGAAAGTAGTAAGTGAATTGGGATTATACATTCAGCACAGTAAAGATCAGACTTTTGGTTATGATATTCCATTATATCGCAATACTCCTGTAAAAGTCTACATTACTCCTGAAGAAGCAGAAAAATTGCAAGGTGCAGCAAAACTAAAAATGACTTATACTCCGGAAGGAAAACTAAGCCTGACTGCAAAGTACATACTGAATCAAGAAAAAGCAGAAATCACAGCCAGTTTCGACAGCCTCCCAGCAGTTCTTCCGACGCCAATAGGAGTATTCAGCTTTACTCACAATGACTCGGCCAAATTAGAAAAGCCTATAAAGTTAAACGTACGGATAGCTGCCCCAACTGCTGTGGCGCAAAGTTATGCACAAAATCTGTCTGTAAGTCCTACATCTAAAACAACAACTATTGCACAACTCAGTTTAAAGAATAGCCACAAACAAAGAGCAGTTGATTTTATTAACAGACTAGTAGCTATCTACAACCAAGACGCCAATGACGAAAAAAATGAAGTTGCAGAAAAAACAGCAGAATTCATTGAAGAACGTATCGGCATTATTAATGCTGAGTTAGGTGCGGCTGAAAACCAGTTAGCTACCTTCAAACAACAGGCTGGACTAACAGATCTAAGCAGCGATGCCCAGCTCGCTCTTCAGGAAAGTTCTAAATACGAACAGCTCCGGGTTGAAAACGCTACTCAGATACAGTTGGTAGAATTCCTTAAAACTTATATCAATAAGGAAGAAAATGCAAATGAGGTTCTTCCTGCCAATGTTGGTTTAAAAGATCAAAACCTGAGTACCGTCATTGAACAGTACAATACTATGATTATCGAACGTAAACGTTTGCTTCGCACTTCTTCTGAAAGCAATCCGGCCATTATCAATATGAATACCGGCATTGAAGCCATGCGTCGCAGCGTTCAGACCACAGTAGAAAGTGTACTGAAAGGGCTTTATATTACTAAAGCAGATATTGATAAGCAAACCAGCAAGTTCGAGGCCAGAATCAATAAAGCCCCACAACAGGAAAAAGAATTCTTAACCATTGCCCGCCAACAGGAAATCAAAGCTGCTCTTTATACCATGCTGTTACAAAAGCGCGAAGAGAATGCAATTACATTGGCTTCTACTGCAACTAATGGCCGTATCATAGAAGAAGCATTAGCTAGTGTAAATCCTATAGCTCCAAAGAAAATGATAATTGCTTTGGCTGCATTAATAATTGGCTGTGGTTTTCCTGTAGGTTTAGTATTCCTACGTGACTTACTTAAATACAAAATTGAAAGTCGTGAGGATGTGCAAAAAATTACACATGCCGCCATTATAGGAGAGTTACCACGCTGCGAAGTAAAGACTACTGGTTCCATCGTAATTCAAGAGAACAAAAACAATATAATGGAAGAATGCTTTCGTGGCCTACGCACTAACTTACTTTTTATGTTAGAAAAAGGTCAGCAAGTTATCCTTTTCTCATCAACCCAGCCTGGCGAAGGAAAATCCTTTGTAGCAGGAAATACAGCAGCTTCATTAGCTTTTTTGGGTAAAAAAGTGCTGATTATGGGTATGGATATCCGTAAGCCAGGCCTGAATAAGGTATTCCGTTTATCTAATCGTGCAGTTGGTATTACCAATTACCTTAGCGATCCAGAACACGTAAACCTACTTGACATGATTCAACATTCAGATATAAGTCCAAATCTTGATATTCTTCCAGGTGGACCAGTCCCCCCCAATCCAACCGAACTTGTTGCTCGCGAACATTTAGAACATGCAATTGAAGAACTAAAAAAACGTTATGATTATATTATATTAGATACAGCTCCTATTGCAATGATAGCAGACACAGCCATCATTGGCCGTGTTGCTGATATGTGTGTATATGTATGCCGTGCAGATGTGACTCCAAAAGAAGGTTTTGAGTATATCAATGTACTCCAAAAGGAAAAGAAATTTAAGAAGGTTGCAACCGTAATTAATGATATTGACATGAGTAAACGGAAGCATAGCTACGGATACGGATATGGAAGAAAATACGGATATGGATACGGATACGGGTACGGATACGAAACCAAGAAAAAATAAAATTTTCATACATAAGCTAACGACATAAAAACGCATTCAAAAATCAATAACACAATACGAAATGAGTTACATTATTTTACTCTCTGGTTTTTTAATAGCCTTTGTGGCGGGATGGATTATTATTCCTAAAGTCCTGTTAATATCACACAAAAAGAAGTTATTCGATGTACCAGATGCACGTAAAGTGCATACCCGTCCCATTCCACGTTTAGGTGGTATAACCTTTTTCCCTGTTATCTTAATAGCATTGGGGTTAGTTACAGGTGTATGCCATTTTTGCGGACATCACATAGAATACCCTTCTACTTATGATATGTTTTTTCGTATTATATTTCTAATAGTGGGATTAACTTTATTATATTTAGTTGGTATTGCTGATGATTTGATTGGAGTTGGGTATAGATACAAATTTGTAATACAGATATTTTCTGCAACCTTATTTGTGGTAACCGGACTATGGTTTAATTCATTGGCTGGCCTATTCGGTATATATGAAGTTCCCGTTTGGATAGGCATGCCATTAACTGTAGTAACAGTAGTTTATATTACTAATGCAATCAATTTGATTGATGGAGTTGACGGACTTGCATCTGGATTAAGTTGTATTGCATTAAGTGTACTAGGTATTGCCTTCACAGTTAACAATCAATACATGTATGCTCTACTAGCCTTCTCCTGCTTAGGAGTCGTAATTCCATTTTGGTGTTATAATGTATTTGGAAACGAAAACCGCGGCAGAAAACTGTTTATGGGAGATACTGGAAGTTTAACCCTGGGATACATTTTAAGTTTTCTTTTTATTCGATATTGCTTTGAATCAACAAGTGAAATGCAAATATCAGGATCTAAAATGATCTTTGCTTTTTCAACTCTTTTGGTACCATTGTTTGATGTAGTCCGCGTTGTGTTGGTCAGATTGTGCAATAAAACTAACCCATTTATGCCTGACCGAAATCATTTCCATCACAAACTTTTACGTATGGGACTGCGCTCACGAGCTGTTATGACAAGTATATTACTAGTTTCATTATTCTTTATTCTATTGAATACCTTGTTAATGAACTATCTTAATATTACTTTTATTTTGATTATTGATATAATATGCTGGATACTCCTCCACTTAGGTATTAACTGGAAAATCAAACAAGTCCAGAAAATCAAACAATAATTAACTTATCATATTTAAATAATACAGAACATATGAAAGCATGTTTCATGGGCTTAGGCTACATTGGTTTGCCTACAGCCATTATTGCCGCAAAACACGGTGTTGAAGTTATCGGAGTGGATATCAATCCGAAAGTAGTAGAACTGACAAATCAGGGACATCTCCACATTATTGAACCAGGAATGGAAGAAATGCTGCAGGAAGTAGTAAAAAACGGAGCTCTCCGTGCATCAACAACTCCCGAAGTTGCTGATGCCTATTTCATGGTAGTACCTACTCCATTCAAAGGAAATCATGAACCAGATATCAGCTATGTAGAAGCAGCTACACGTGCTGTATTGCCCTTGTTAAAAGAAGGAGATTTATATGTAATTGAATCTACCTCTCCAGTCGGAACAACTGATAAAATGAAAAATTTGATTTTCAGTGAACGCCCGGAGTTGACAGATAAAATTTATATCGCATATTGTCCTGAACGCGTACTTCCAGGAAACGTTATCTATGAATTGGTTCATAATGATCGTGTAATTGGAGGTATGAACGAAGCATCAACAGATAAAGCTATCGAGTTCTATCGTCAATTTGTACAGGGTACTTTACACCGCACAAATTGCAAGACTGCTGAAATGTGTAAGTTGACAGAAAATTCTAGCCGTGACGTACAGATTGCCTTCGCTAATGAATTATCTTTAATTTGTGATAAAGCAGGCATCAATGTATGGGAATTAATAAACTTAGCCAATAAGCACCCGCGCGTAAATATCCTGCAACCAGGTTGTGGTGTTGGTGGCCACTGTATTGCGGTTGACCCATATTTTATCACAGCAGACTTCCCAATGGAATCAAAACTGATTGGACAGGCCCGTGAAATTAACAATTACAAATCATTCTGGTGCGCTGAAAAAGTTCAGAATGAAATGCTTAAATTTGAATTAAAACACGGCTATAAGCCTTGCGTGGCAATGATGGGCCTTGCTTTCAAACCAAATATCGACGACTTGCGTGAGTCACCTGCAAAATACATTGTAACCAAAGTGATGCAATCTTGCAATAATGCGAACATTCTGGTCGTTGAACCTAATGTAGAATCCCATAATGTATTCAAACTGACAGACTACAAGGAAGCATACGAGAAAGCAGACATTATCGTTATGTTGGTAGCTCACGATCCTTTCAAGACACTTCCTTACCGTGAAGATAAAGTAATTTTGGACTTCTGTGGTATTTATAAAAAATAAATAAAGATGAAGAAAATAATGTTGGTCTTCGGGACTCGTCCCGAAGCCATCAAAATGGCACCATTAGTAAAGGAGTTTCAGAAACATTCTGAAACCTTTCAAACAATTGTTTGCGTAACCGGACAGCACCGTCAGATGCTTGATCAGGTTCTCCAGTTATTTGAAATTACTCCCGATTATGATTTAAACATCATGAAGCAGGGACAAGATTTATACGATGTTACTGCCCGAGTATTAACAGGAATGCGCGATGTACTAAAAGAAGCACAACCAGATGTTGTATTGGTACACGGTGATACTACTACTAGTACGGCAGCGGCATTAGCAGCCTTTTATCAGCAGATTCCAGTAGGCCACGTAGAGGCAGGATTACGTACTCACAACATTTACAGCCCATGGCCAGAGGAAATGAATCGCCAAATTACAGGACGAATTGCAACCTACCACTTTGCTCCTACCCCATTAAGCCGTCAAAACTTACTTGCAGAAGGAGTTGCTGATGAAAAAATCACTGTAACAGGGAATACAGTAATCGATGCTTTATATTGGGTTGTCAACAAAATTAAAAATGACAATACATTGAATGCTGAATTGACAGAAGTATTGAAAAAAGCAGGTTATGATACAAGCCGCTTGGCAAATGGTAAAAAACTAGTCTTAATTACAGGCCACCGTCGAGAGAACTTCGGAGATGGATTTATCAATATGTGTACAGCAATTAAAGATCTGACACAGAAATACCCGGAAGTTGATTTCGTATATCCCATGCACTTAAATCCCAATGTTCGTAAACCGATACATGAAGTATTTGGTGAAGATTTAAGCAATTTAGGAAATATGTTCTTCATTGAACCATTAGAATATCTTAGTTTTGTCTTCCTCATGGAGAAGACAACTATTGTATTGACTGACAGTGGTGGTATACAGGAAGAAGCACCAGGGTTAGGTAAACCTGTATTGGTTATGCGAGATACAACTGAACGTCCAGAAGCTCTATCTGCAGGTACAGTTAAACTTGTTGGGACAAATTATAATAAAATTATTAATGAAGTGTCTACATTACTAAACAACACTTCTGCATATGAAAAAATGAGCAAATCAGTCAATCCTTACGGTGATGGACTTGCTTGTACAAGAATCATAAAACGGATTGAATGATATAAGGATTAAAGTAAGTTTTAGTATAGAGTATCTTTATTTGAATTGGTATATTATTAAATTTTATCACTTCATTTTTGAGCCAGCATGTATAACCCTCTGCAGGATTATACATGCTCTATGATTTACTCTAATGAACATATCAATACACTTCTAATTTTGAATAAACTTTCTATTTATATCAATAATTAGACGCTTACGATAATACTAGACCTTATATATCTTTTAAAGGGAGTTAACATTAAAGAATGTTATCTACTATAGAAGGTGTTTACGAGTCATTTTAAACTATTAACCATAAGGTGATATGTGCCTCAGAGACTAATATGTATTTAAACAGTAACCATCCAAAATTGGCGTATTGTAACCATCCAAAATTGGCGTATTGACTAGCATGTTTCTTTCCCATACCTTCGTGCTAAACTTAAAACTTGAAAGATTATGTTTAGCGAAAAAGATTTTGAAAGACTGTGGTTCCTCTACAAGACCGAGGGTGAGCCCAAAGGAGTTTCCATCAACTCATTCTGCATTAGCAACAACATTCCATACACGGCATTCTATGACTGGTTCAAGAAGACACAGAAGAAGGTTGTACCTGTAGAGGTTGAAGGGATTCCGGAAGAGTTGATCCAGACAGGCAATGAAGAGCAGCAGGATGTTGCTAAAGACAAGCCCAAACGTACAACTCCCCATAAAGGAAGCCTCATGGTGACGATAAGAACCCGTGAAGGCTTGTGCATACAGAAGAAAGGCTTAGACTATCAGGGGCTGAAAACACTGGTAGAGAAACTGGAGGGCTTATGCTAAGTATAAACGGACTGCATAACTTCTATTATCTTCCTGAACTTCACGACATGAGATGCAAGGCTCAGCGTATATGTGAGATAATCCGTGGTCGATACCATCGTGATCCATTGAATGGTGATGTTTACATGTTCATGTCGAAAGACCAGCGCAAGG
>OHAC01002838.1_pt1 | contig 13099 bp, 8 predicted proteins | sample 1577051 | NCBI WGS metagenome assembly OHAC01 (sample SAMEA3541499, study PRJEB24748) | human gut metagenome | biome: human gut; feature: human-associated habitat; material: faeces | place: China | collected 2012 | reverse complement strand
GCTGAGCCGACTGAATCGGACGAGCCAGTCGAACAGACTGAACAGGTTGATTCCGCCGATTCCGTCAATTCCGCCGGGTCGGTTGAGCCGGTTGAACAGATGGATGAGACGGTAGTTGAGCCGACTGCTGAAACCACCGAGCAAACGGAAAACAAATCGATGGAAGACGAATCGGTGGAAACCGAGTCAACAGAAGCCGAATCGGCGGAAACCGAACCGGCGGCGGCTGAAACAACGGAAAGCGAAATGACGGAAGCTGATTCGTCGGCTCAAGCCGAATCCGACAAATAATCGTCATCGTATATGAGAGGGCCACGTACCTGAATGTGTACGTGGCCCTCTCATATCTTGTTTTCTTTTTTATGCGGTCAGTGCACGACGGTGACGGTGCAGTCTGCGAAGTTGATGATTTGCTTGGAAACCGATCCAAGGAAATGCGCGTCCAGACCGGACAAGCCGCGCGAACCGACCACTAGATGACGTGCGTAGCGGGAAGCCGCGATAAGCCCCTTCGAGGCGGGAATATGGAAAGCGTGCGATTCGATTTGGAAATCGTCGGGAATGTTCGCTGATGAAACCTGAACCGAATCGAGCAATTCATCAAGCATGCGTTCCGCCTGCGCCTGGCCGACGGAGATGGGAGCGACGGCGTTCTCATACCCTTTGACCACGCCCAAATCTTTCAGCTGCCAGCAGAACATGACCTGCAGGGGAGCGTGATGCAGGGCCGCGAAATCGATGGCGAAACGCAAAGCGTGTTTGGAGGTCTCCGAACCATCAACGCCTACAACCACCGGACGCTGGTTCCGAGGCAGGGGAGAACCCGGCATCGTGTAGGAGACCGTTTCCTCGGTCGGCGTAAGCGCATTGGCGATGGCGTCCTGCACGGATGCCTCTTCATCATCGAGGATACGCACCACGGTGACGGGCACCTTCGCCTCCTCTGCAAGAGAAGCGGAAAGCGATCCCAGAAACCATCGTGCCACGCGTCCAAGCGAACGACGTCCGACGACGATCTGTTGGGCGTCCTTGCCGATTTCCAGAAGCGCTGCCGTTCCGGTGGCTTTGACGGAGGTGAGTTTGACGCGGTTCTCGTCAATCGTCATGCCTTGCGAGGCCTGGGCCACCCATTCGCGCAGCCGACGGGCGATATCATGACGCATCTGCGCCCATTGCTCCTCATCTTCCGGCTGGGATCCCATATCCCATGAATGGGTCCATGCGTAGACCGCATTCACCTGCTGTCCGGTCAGCGATGCTTCGCCAAGAGCCCAACGCAGGGCTGCGAAGGATTCATCGGACCCGTCGACGCCGACGACGATGTCGCCTCGGCGGGAATCCATCACATCATTCGATTGCAGGATGGTGTCGCTCATTTGGTGACCTCCTTGGTCGTTGCCATAAGTCAAGCATATCCGTTCCTTTGCGTCCATAGCGCAATTTACGCGCCGGCGGAATAAACGTCACCGCGAATCGGTAGAGTGTTGAAGGACTAACAAGAGTGGAAGGACAAGCATGTTCGAACGGTTTACCGACCGTGCGCGACGCGTGATTGTGTTGGCGCAGGAAGAAGCTCGGACCCTCCAGCACAACTACATCGGCACCGAGCATCTGCTGCTGGGCCTGATTCGTGAGGGTGAAGGCGTTGCCGCCAAGGCATTGGCCTCGAAGGGCGTGACCTTGGACGACACCCGCAAGCAGGTCGAAGAGATGATCGGCAAGGGAAATGCGTCGCCGAACGGCCACATTCCCTTCACCCCGCATGCCAGGCAGGTGTTGGAGCTGTCGCTACGTGAGGCGTTGCAGCTGGGGCACAGCTATATCGGCACCGAGCATATCCTGCTCGGTCTGATTCATGAGGGCGAAGGCGTCGGCACACAGGTGCTGATCAAGATGGATGTCAACCTTGGCGAACTGCGTAGCGCTACCATCGATCTGATCCGAGGCAATTCCAGCGACGGCAAGAACGATGGCAAGGGCGAACTCGCCAATGCCGGTGGCGTGCAGGACCGTCGCAATCAGACCGGTTCCGCGATTCTCGACCAGTTCGGCCGCAACCTTACGGCTGAGGCTGCCGCTGGGAAGCTCGATCCGGTGATCGGACGATCCAACGAGATCGAGCGTGTGATGGTGGTGTTGAGTCGCCGCACCAAGAACAACCCGGTGCTGATCGGCGAGCCTGGCGTAGGCAAGACCGCGGTGGTCGAAGGACTCGCGCAGAAGATCAACGCCGGTGATGTGCCGGAAACGCTGAAAGGCAAGCAGGTCTACTCCTTGGACCTCGGTTCCATGGTTGCTGGTTCCCGCTACCGTGGCGATTTCGAGGAACGCTTGAAGAAGGTTTTGAAGGAGATCAAGACCCGCGGCGACATCGTGCTGTTCATCGATGAGATTCACACCATCGTGGGCGCAGGCTCCGCGGATGGCGCCTTGGGCGCTTCCGATATGTTGAAGCCGATGCTGGCCCGTGGCGAACTGCAGACCATCGGCGCGACCACCACCGACGAGTACCGCAAGTACATCGAGAAGGATGCCGCGCTGGAACGTCGTTTCCAGCCGATTCAGGTGCACGAGCCGACCATCGCCGAGACCATTGAGATTCTGAAGGGCTTGCGTGAGCGTTACGAGAACCACCATCATGTGACGATCACCGATGGTGCGCTGCAGGCCGCGGCGGAACTTTCCAGCCGCTACATTCAGGACCGCCACCTGCCCGACAAGGCCATCGATCTGATCGATGAGGCCGGCGCCCGACTGCGTATCCGCAGGCTCACCGCTCCGCCGGAGCTCAAGGAATTGGACGCCAAGGCTGCCAAGCTGGCCGAGGAGAAGGACCAGGCCATCAAGGACCAGGACTTTGAGAAGGCCGCCGAGCTGCGTGACAAGCAGGAGAAGATCGAGTCCGAGCGCAAGGAGAAGGAATCCGCTTGGCGTGAGGGCGAGTCCGATGTGAAGATGGTGGTGGATGAGGACGTCATCGCTGAGGTGATTTCCCAGACCACCGGCATTCCGGTGTTCAAGCTCACCCAGGCCGAGTCCAAGAAGCTCATGGGCATGGAGAGCGAACTGCACAAGCGCATCATCGGTCAGGATGAGGCTGTGTCCGCATTGAGCCGTTCCATCCGTCGCGCACGCGTCGGATTGAAGGATCCGAAGCGTCCGGCTGGCTCGTTCATCTTCGCTGGCCCGACCGGCGTTGGTAAGACCGAGCTGGCCAAGGCCCTCGCCGAATTCCTGTTCGACGATGAGGATGCGCTGATCCGCGTGGACATGTCGGAATTCTCCGAAAAGTACGCCGCGTCGCGCCTGTTCGGTGCGCCTCCGGGATACGTCGGCTACGAAGAAGGCGGCGAACTTACCGAAAAGGTGCGTCGCAAGCCGTTCTCCGTGGTGTTGTTCGACGAAATCGAAAAAGCCCATCCGGACATCTTCAACACGCTGTTGCAGGTGCTGGACGATGGCCATCTGACCGACGGCCAGGGACGCAAGGTGGACTTCAAGAACACCATCATCATCCTGACCACCAACCTCGGCACTCGTGACATCGCCAAGGCCGCCAACACCGGTTTCAACCTGGGCACGAACACCGAATCGAGCTACCAGCGCATGAAGGAACAGGTCTCCGCCGAACTCAAGCAGCAGTTCCGTCCGGAGTTCCTGAACCGTCTGGATGACATCATCGTGTTCAAGCAGCTCACCGAACCGCAGGTGCGCCAGATCGTCGACTTGGATGTCAAGCAGCTCAACGACCGTCTGTTCGACCGTCACATGTCGCTCGAACTGACCGACGCGGCCAAGGATCTGCTCGCACAGAAGGGCTTCGACCCGCTGCTGGGCGCCCGTCCGCTGCGTCGCGTGATCCAGCGCGACATCGAGGACGCCATTTCGGAGAAGATCCTGATGGGCGACCTCGAAGATGGCCAGCGCGTGAAGGTGGACGCCGAAGGCGAAGGCATTCTGGGTGAGTTCACGTTCACCGGCGAGGCCTTCGAAGAGCCGAGCCAGACGGATAATCCGGTGAAAGCGACCGAAACGGCCGCTGAAACCGATGCCGCCACTGAACCGACGGCATCGACGGAACCGGCTGATTCCGCGCAGTCGCAGAACTGATTTCCAACGTTGCCGGGGTAAGAACCCCGGCAACGCGTATGCAAAAAGACCGGTGGGTTTCATGATGGAATGTCATGAAACCCACCGGTCTTTTTTTACATATGCCTATTCGTCCAGCTATCCGTTCAGCTGGACGGTTGTGGTTCCGCCACTTCCAAGCGGAACCACAACCGTATCGCTCTATGGGAGCGTCATTACTTGATGGCGTTCAGCCACTGCTCCTTGGTGGCCTTCTCCGCCTCAAGCTTGGCCTTCTTCTTCGGATCGGACTCAGCGGCGATCTGGGCGTCAAGTTCGGCGAGCTGGGCGTTGAGCTGCTCCTCGAAGGAGGACTTACGGGCGTCGGCTTCCGGATCGGACTGCTTCCAGGCGGCATCCTCAACAGCCTTGATCTGCTTGTCGACAGCATCAAGACGGCTTTCGATGCGGTGCATGTCATCGCGCGGAACGTAGCCGATCTGGTCCCATTCCTCCTGAATGGCGGCCAATGCCTGGCGAGCCTGCTTGGCGGCCTTCTCATCCTTGACCGGCACCAAAGCCTCAGCCTTGGTCAGCAGTTCTTCCTTCTTGGCGAGATTTTCCTTTTCGGACGAGCTAATCTGCTCGCGATCGGCCTGACGGGCGTTGAAGAACGTGTCCGCCGCAGCACGGAAACGTGCCCACAGCGCGTCATCATCACGACGGCCCGCACGACCGGCCTTCTTCCAACGATCCATCAGCTCGTTGAACTTGCGGGAGGTTTCCACCCAAGCGGTGGAATCCTTGATCTCCTCGGCTTCGGCGATGATGGCCTCCTTCGCGGCCTTGGCGTTGCTGCGCTCCTCATCGCGGCCCTGGGCCCACTTGCGGCGGGCGCTGTTGAACGTAGTGCGGGCGGAGGAGAAACGGGACCACAGGGCGTCGGCGTCGGCCTTGTCGAGACGGACGCTATTGTGCTGGTGATCCTGCCACTGCTGGAACAGCGAACGGAACTTGTCCGCGGTGGAACGCCAGTTGGTGTTGTCGCCCAGGGAATTGGCCAGAGCCTCGGCCTTCTCCACAATCGCGGTACGTTCGGCCAGCGCCTTGGCGACGGCGGCCTTGTGAGCCTCGCTCAGCTCGGCCTTCTTGGCCGCTCCGGCCTCCTTCAGTGCTTCGAACTGGGACTTGAGCGCCTCAATATCTCCGACGACGGCCGGCTGCTCGATTTCGGCGGAAAGCGTCTTGATGGACTCGTCGATCTCACGGTTCTTCACATTGCTGGACTTGAGCCTGTTGGCGAACAGGTCGAGCTTTGCCTTCAGATCGAGATAGCGACGGGCATACAGTGCCAGGGCCTCTTCCTTGGAAGCGTCCGGAAACTGTCCGACCTCGCGTTCTCCCTCGCCTTCCTTCACGAACACGGTGCCGTCATCGGCGACACGGCCGAACGCTTCGGCGGCCTTGATATCGGCTTCGGAGAATCCGGTGGAGGTTGCAGGACGCTGCGGAGCCTTCTTGGCGAAGGCCGCGGGGCTCGGCGCATGCGGCTTCATGGCCGCTGGGCTCGGGACGGCCGGTTTGCTGGCCTGGGTTGCGGGCGTCGCTGCCTGCTCGTTGGTTTCAGTGGTGTTCTCGGACGCGGTGACATTCTCGTCGGCCATGGCCAGCTCCTTACGTAAGCTTCATGTAGTGCAGAGGTGACGGTCCGTGACGTGCGCTTCCACACCTTGAAAAACGCGCGGCATTTTCCGTAACCTCATTTATTATAGAGAACCGTGGCTAAAGGTGCATCTATTTCAGGATTTCCAGAGTGGCTCCCCTCTGAACGTGTTGTGGAGCAGCGTGTCATCGACACGCTCCGTAATGTATTCGAGCTCAATGGCTTCATAGGCATTGAAACCCGTGCTGTTGAGCAGGGTTCCAGCCTGCTCAAGAAAGGCGAGACCAGCAAGGAGATTTACCTGCTGAGCCGTCTTCAGGAAGTCGGACACGAGTCCGACACTCCGATTGAGGATCGTCTTGGTCTGCACTTCGATCTGACCGTTCCGCTGAGCCGTTATGTCGTCGAACATTCCGGCGATCTGGCGTTCCCGTTCAAACGTTGGCAGATTCAGAAGGTCTGGCGTGGCGAACGCCCGCAGGAAGGACGTTTCCGCGAGTTCGTGCAGGCCGACATCGACGTGATCGGCAATGGCGATCTGCCCGACCATTACGAGGTCGAATTGCCGTTGGTCATGGTGTCCGCATTGGAACGTCTGCGCGAGTTCGGTCTGCCGAAGGCCACCGTGCATGCGAACAACCGCAAACTCTCCGAAGGCTTCTACCGTGGTTTGGGCCTTACGGATATCGAAGGCGTGCTGCGTGAGATCGACAAGCTCGACAAGATCGGCGCCGATGAGGTGGCCAAGCTGCTCGTCGAAGGCTGCGGCGCCGACGAAGCCCAGGCCCGTGCCTGCCTCGAACTGGCCGAGCTGACCGCCGCCGACGGCAAGGAACTGTCCGACAAGTTCGACGCATTGTGCGCCAAGCATGACATCGCGTCTGATTCCGACGCCTACGTGTTGGCACGCCAGGGACTCGACACGCTGGCGATGATCGTCGACGAGGCCGCGCGCATCCGTCCGGGCTCCGTGATCGCCGATCTGAAAATCGCCCGTGGTCTTGATTACTACACCGGTTCCGTGTATGAGACGTTCCTCGACGGCGCCGCCGCTTTGGGCTCCATCTGCTCCGGCGGCCGTTACGACAACCTCGCATCGCAGGGCAACAAGAAGTACCCGGGCGTGGGCCTGTCCATCGGCCTGTCCCGCCTGGTCTCCTACATGCTGCACACCGCGGGCGCGCACGCCAACCGTGTGTCTCCGGCATCCGTGCTCGTGGCGGTATGGAATGAAGCCGACCGCTCCGCGTCCAACCTGATCGCCAACCAGCTGCGCTCCCGTGGCATCGCGGCGGACGTGGCGCCGACCGCGGCCAAGCTCGGCAAGCAGATCAAATATGCAGACAAGCTCGGCATCCCGTACGTCTGGTTCCCGGCTGACGCTTCCGAAGAGGGCGCCCAGGACGAAGTCAAGAACATCATCACAGGAGACCAGCGGCCGGCTGACGCACAGTCGTGGGAGCCGGATACTGTGTATGCCCAGCAAACCGTTACCGTTGAAGCCTGAAATCGCAAGACTTCGCAACATACAAGAGGATAAGGAATAGGGGAAGCATGAGCCAGACGGCTTACAGAACACATCATGCAACCGAAGTGACCGAACAGCTCGTCGGTCAGAAGGTGACGCTCGCCGGTTGGGTCGATCGTCGCCGCGACCACGGTGGCGTGGCCTTCATCGATCTTCGTGACAACACCGGTCTGGTGCAGGTCGTCATCTATGACGAGGAGATGGCCCGTCCGCTGCGCTCCGAATTCGTGATCCAGGTCGTCGGCGAGGTTCGTCTGCGTCCGGACGGCAACGAGAACGAGCATCTGGCCACCGGCAAGATCGAAGTCGTGGCCGAAAGCATCGAAGTGCTGGCCAAGTCCGATGCTCTGCCGTTCCAGGTCTCCACCGCTCTTGAGAACGAGTCCGAGAACAAGCTGCCGGGCGAGGACGTGCGTTTGAAGTACCGTTACCTCGACCTGCGTCGTCCGTCCATGCAGCGCAATCTGAAGCTGCGAGCCCAGATGTCGAAGGCCGCCCGCCATGCGCTGGAGGAAATGGGCTTCGAGGAGATCGAAACCCCGACCATGATCAAGTCCACGCCGGAAGGCGCCCGTGACTTCGTCGTGCCGGCCCGTCTGGTGCCGGGTTCCTGGTACGCTCTGCCGCAGTCCCCGCAGCTGCTCAAGCAGCTGCTCATGGTCTCCGGCGTCGAGCGTTACTACCAGCTGGCCCGCTGCTATCGTGACGAGGACTTCCGCGCCGACCGCCAGCCGGAATTCACCCAGCTCGACATGGAGATGGCCTTCGTGGACCAGGAGGACGTGATGGCCATGGCCGAAAAGGTCATCGCCGCCATCTGGAAGTCCGCCGGCTACGACATCAAGCTGCCGATCCAGCGCATCACCTGGCAGGACGCCATGGACAAGTACGGTTCCGACAAGCCGGATCTGCGTTTCGGCAATCCGCTGATCGAACTGACCGATTACTTCAAGAACACGCCGTTCCGCGTGTTCCAGGCCCCATACGTCGGCGCGGTGCTCTTCAAGGGTGGCGCGGCCACGCCTCGCCGTCAGTTCGACGCATGGCAGGATTGGGCCAAGCAGCGTGGCGCCAAGGGCCTCGCCTATGTGGTGTTCGCCGAGAACGGCGAACTCAAGGGCCCCGTCGCCAAGAACCTGTCCGAAGAGGAACGCAACGGTCTGAAGGAAGCCGTCGGCGCCGAAGACGGCGACGCCGTGTTCTTCGCAGCCGGTCGCCGCACCTCCTCCCAGGAACTGCTGGGCGCCGTGCGTGTCGAGCTTGCCCGCCGCGCGGGCCTGCTCAAGCCCGACGATTTCGCCTTCACTTGGGTTGTGGACTTCCCGCTGTTCAAGCCGACCGATGACCCGGACGACGACGATGTGGCAGTCGGCCACTCCAAGTGGACCTCCATGCATCACCCGTTCACCATGCCGTCCAAGGATTGGATCGACAAGTTCGACAAGGATCCGGAACACGCCATGTCCGATTCCTACGACATCGTGTGCAACGGCAACGAAATGGGCGGCGGCTCCGTGCGTATCCACCGCGACGACATTCAGGACCGTGTGCTTGACGTGCTTGGCATCACGCCGGAAGAGGCCGCAGACAAGTTCGGCTTCCTGCTTGAGGCATTCAAGTACGGCGCTCCGCCTCACGCCGGCATCGCTCTCGGCTGGGATCGTACCGCCGCAATTCTGGCTGGCGCCGACTCCATCCGCGACGTCATCGCCTTCCCGAAGGCTGGCGGCGGCCGCGATCCGCTGACCGGCGCTCCGGCTCCGATCTCCGCTGAGCAGCGCGCCGAGACCGGTGTCGATTACGATCCGGATGAGGACGAGGACTGATACGGTTTCGCCCATAGATGAATGAAAAATGTCCGAACATCAATGATGCTCGGACATTTTTTATTATTCGCGTTGTCTATTTTCCGTCGCTGTCATTACAGTGGAGCGTGTTTGATTATCTGGCAACCAGAAAGGGTTGAAGCGCGGTATGAAATCGAAAACACAGGACAAGAAGCGACTGAACGCGGTCGGCATGCGCATATGCGCGCTGTTCGCCGTGCTCGCCGTGGTCTTTGCGGCATTCATGACGACCGTTCCGCATGCGCTCGCCTCCGAAACTGGCAATCCGGCCTCGGTCAAGGGCAAGACATATAAAATCGGCACCGACACCACGTTCGCACCGTTCGAATACCGTGAGAACGGCAAGATGACCGGCATCGACATGGAGCTAATCCGAGGCATCGCCAAGGAAGAGGGCTTTAAGGTCGAGATACAGTCGCTGGGATTCAACGCCGCGTTGCAGGCCCTAAGCTCCAACCAGGTGGACGTCGTCATAGCCGGCATGTCCATCACTGACGAGCGTAAAGCCTCCTATGATTTCTCGAATCCGTATTTCCAATCCGGCATCCAGATGGCCGTCGCGGCCAACAACGACGACGTCACCGGCTATAAGGACCTCAAAGGCCGGACGGTTGTGGCGAAAACCGGCTCGGAGGGCGAATCGTACGCCAAACAGCATGCCGACAAGTACGGTTACAAGGTGACTTCCGTCGACCAATCCTCAACCATGTACGAGATGGTCAAATCCGGCAATGCCGTCGCGGTGTTCGACGATTATCCGGTACTGGCATATGGCGTATCGCAGAACAACGGTCTGAAAATCGTGACTCCGAAGGTGCCGCACGGCGAATACGGCATGGCCGTGAACAAAGGCATGAACGCAGATTTGCTGGCCGCCATCAACGATGGATTGAACAAGATGATCGCTTCGGGAGAATACGAGCGAATCGTCGCACAATATCTTGGCAAGCAAGGCGCGAAAGAGCAGGCCAAATCGATTTCCGGCATGATCACCGACAATGGCGACGACAGCGCCGAACAACAGAAGGTCGGTTTCCTCGGACTGGTCAAACAGTCGATGCCGGCATTGCTGACGGGCTTGAGGAACACGCTGCTGATCACGTTGCTTTCCTTCGCGATCGCATTGGTGCTCGGCGTCGCGTTCGGCCTGATGAAGGTTTCGGAAAGCAAAATCGCCGCAGGATTGGCCAATGTGTACATCGCGGTGTTCCGCGGCACCCCGATCCTGGTGTGGGCGTTCTTCTTCTACTTCGGCGTGCCCCAGCTCATCGGACATAGCGTGAACATCTGGGTCGCCGGCGCATTGACCTTGTCGCTCAACTCCGGCGCGTACCTGGCGGAAATCGTGCGTGGCGCAGTCCAATCGGTCGATTCCGGACAGATGGAGGGCGCACGTTCGCTGGGACTCAACCACAGGCAGGCCATGCGCCGAGTGATTCTGCCGCAGGCCAGCAAAATCGCCATGCCTTCGATCATCAACCAGCTGGTCATCATGATCAAGGACTCCTCTCTGCTGCTCGCCATCGGCTTCGGTGAGCTGCTGTACCAGGCGCAGCAGCTGTACGCGGCGAACTTCCGCGTAACCGAAACGCTGCTGATCGTCGGCGTCATGTACTTCGTGGCCATCACCATTCTGACGTGGCTGGCCAACATCGTGGACAGGAAGGTGAACCGATGAACGAGAACGACGTGATCATCGACGTCAAGGATCTGCACAAAAGCTACGGGCAGACCGAGGTCATCAAAGGCGTCGACATGACCGTGCGCAAAGGCGAGGTGATCTGCATCATCGGACCGTCCGGCGCCGGCAAATCCACCATATTGCGTTGCCTGAACGGACTCGAACAGGCCACCGGCGGCAAGATCGTGGTCAACGGACACGATTTGACGGACAGCCATGTGAACATCGACCAGGTGCGCGAGCAGGTGGGCATGGTGTTCCAGCATTTCAACCTGTTCAACAACATGAGCGTGATCGACAACATCACCCTCGCACCGAAACTGGTGCATCATGAAACGGATGAGCAGGCCCGCGCGCACGCCATGGAACTGCTGAAAACCGTAGGATTGGCCGAAAAAGCCGACGCCATGCCGAAATCGCTGTCCGGCGGGCAGAAGCAGCGTGTGGCGATCGCGCGCTCGCTGGCGATGAATCCGAAGGTGATGCTGTTCGACGAGGCGACATCCGCGCTCGACCCGGAAATGGTGGGCGATGTGCTCGAAGTGATTCGCGACCTTGCCGCCAAAGGCATGACCATGGTGCTGGTGACCCATGAGATGGGCTTCGCACGCGAAGTGGCCACGAGGGTCATCTTCACCGATGCCGGCGTGATCGAGGAAGAGGGAACCCCTGACGAGATCTTCAACCATCCGAAGAGCGAACGATTGAAGACCTTCCTCTCCAAGGTGCTGTGACATTGCTCCGGCGGCGATCCGTTTGATGAATATGTTCGTCAAACGGTATGAAATGTCTCATATTCCGGACGAAATGATGTGAACGAGCAGTATAGGAAACATGAATTTCGCATTGCTTTCTTATACTGCCCTTTATGTCTGAAATGAAAGAAACCGAAGCGAAGCGTCCCATCATGCCGGACGCGGGAGCGGATAACAGGCCGCTCGTCGAACTGACCCATGTCGAGAAGCATTATGGCGATCTGCATGTGCTCAAGGACATCAACCTCACCGTACGCAAAGGCGAGGTGCTCGTCATCGTCGGACCGTCCGGATCCGGTAAGTCCACGATGTGCCGCACCATCAATCGATTGGAGACCATCGATTCCGGGGATATCCGCATCGACGGCAAGCCGTTGCCGCAGGAAGGCAAGGAACTCGCCAGTCTGCGCGCGGAAGTGGGCATGGTGTTCCAATCGTTCAACCTGTTCGCCAACAAAACCATTTTGGAAAACGTGACATTGGCACCGATCAAGGTGCGCCACATGGACAAGAAGGAAGCCGAGGACCTGGCCATGGATCTGCTGGGCCGCGTCGGCGTGGCCTCGCAGGCCTCCAAAATGCCGTCGCAGCTGTCCGGCGGCCAGCAGCAGCGTGTCGCCATCGCCCGCGCCCTCGCCATGCAGCCGAAGGTCATGCTGTTCGACGAGCCGACGTCCGCTCTCGACCCGGAAATGGTCAACGAAGTGCTTGACGTCATGGTGGAGCTGGCTCACGAAGGCATGACCATGCTGTGCGTGACCCACGAAATGGGCTTCGCACGCAAGGTGGCCGACAAGGTCGTGTTCATGTCCGACGGCCAGATTCTTGAGCAGAGCACGCCGGAGGACTTCTTTGAAAATCCGAAGACCGATCGTGCCAAGGACTTCCTGTCGAAGATTCTCACCCACTGAAATGACTGACGGGAATAAGACAGAAGAAGGATTTTCGATATGAGACTTTCTATGAGGGCGAAGCGTATGCTACGCAGGGTTATAGCGACTTTCTGCGCATGCGCATGCGTGTTCGCAGTGTCCGCCTGTGGCGCGGACGACGCCGATGGCAAGATTCGCGTCGGTATCAAATTCGACCAGCCTGGTCTGGGCTTCAAAAAGTCCGGCACGTATGTCGGCTTCGATGTGGATGTGGCCAAGTACATCGCCAAGAAACTCGGCTATTCCGAAGACCAGATCGTATGGAAGGAGGCACCGTCGAAGCAGCGTGAAGCCATGCTGCAGAACGGTGACGTCGATTACATCGTCGCCACGTACTCCATCACCGACGAACGCAAGAAGGTCGTCTCCTTCGCCGGACCGTATTTCGTGGCGGGTCAGGATCTGCTCGTTCGTAAAGACGAAACCTCCATCAAGGGACCTGAGGATCTGAACGGCAAGCGTTTGTGCTCCGTGACCGGTTCCACTTCCGCGGTCACCGTCAAGGAGAAGTTCGCCAACGAAGTGCAGCTCATGGAGCAGCCTGGTTACGCGGAGTGCGCTACCGCACTGTTCTCTGGCATTGTTGATGCGGTGACCACCGACGACATTATTTTGGCTGGTCTTG
>OHAC01002835.1_pt1 | contig 13113 bp, 14 predicted proteins | sample 1577051 | NCBI WGS metagenome assembly OHAC01 (sample SAMEA3541499, study PRJEB24748) | human gut metagenome | biome: human gut; feature: human-associated habitat; material: faeces | place: China | collected 2012 | reverse complement strand
TTGATGGTATCTAATGATTTGAACTGATATCCCATTTCTTCCCATTTTGTTAAAAGTTCGTCGAGAATCTCGCCATTCGTTTTGGAGGTGCTATGAAGTAGGACAATGGCACCTGGGTGAACACGTGTAAGTAACTTGTCGAAAGCTTCTTCCTTTGTCGGCTGATTATTTTCTTGCCAGTCAACATAGGCAAGACTCCAGAAGAAAGTATGATAGCCGAGTTCTTTTGCCATTTGTAAATTATTTTCATTATATTTCCCTTGCGGAGGACGATAGAATTTAGTCATTTCTTTGCCAGTAACATTGTTGTAGGCGTTTTCTACATCTTTTAATTCCTTTTCAAATGCAGAGAGGGAGGATAGTTTTGTCATATCAGGATGATGATATGTATGATTGCCGACGATATGTCCTTCTTTCTCCATTCGCTTTATCAAATCTGGATTTGATTCAATATAAGTTCCGACAACAAAAAATGTGGCTGGAGCATTGTGTTTTTTCAGTGCATCTAAAATTATGGGAGTGTTTCCATTTTCAAATCCGGCATCAAATGTCAAGTAGAGGACTTTTTCAGTAGTATTTTGTGCATAATAAGCATCGAATCTGGCGAGTTCTTCCATAGATGCATTTGCAATGGGCGGTTCGCCATCGGTCTGAAAACTTAATCCCCAGTTCCCTTCAGAAGAACAAGTGATAGCAGATGGGTGAAGTTGTTCTTTCATTTGTGCAGTAAAACGTCCGATACAAAAGGATGCACAAAAAAACAAGAGGATGACAAAGAGACGAAGCGAGATAGCATATGTTTTGGTAGTGCGAAATGTGGAAATTTTGTCTTTGATTTTCTTCATAAACAAGAATCCAAGAAGATTTTTGTTTTAATATATTCATAGAAAAGAAAAATCAGAACGGAAGTAAAGCATAAATAGACATTTCCCCAAAAAAGTGATAGAGTAAAAAAATAGAAATTTTAGAAAGAGGAAACAAAATGAAGAAAAGCGTATTATTTTTTGATATAGATGGAACAATATTATCTGAAATTACAAAGGAAATTCCTGAGAGTGCATTGGAAGCATTGAATCAGGCAAAGAAAAACGGACATAAGATGTATATCAATACAGGACGTACCTATTGTAATATTCCACCTCAGCTGCGCCGATTTGATTTTGACGGATTTTTATGCGGATGTGGATGTTATCTTGTCTGCAACGATGAGGTCGTGTTGGAGAGCCATATAGAAAAGAAGCGTGGACAAGACATTATTGATATGATGTACGAATGTAAGCTGGATGGAATCCTGGAAGGTACAGAGGATGCATATTTTCCGATAAAACGCTCTCGATTTGAAATGCTCGAAACGTCTCGGCGATTTTTTGCAGAAAAAGGACTTGGAATCGAAAAATATATCGATGAAGGGGATATAGAATACGATAAATTATTTGTATATGCAGATGAGCAGAGTAATAAACAAAAGTTTTTTGATTTTCTGAAGGCAGACATGGAAGTGATTGACCGAGGAGATAATGCATATGAAATCGCTCAGAAACCATTTTCAAAAGCAACAGCATGTGAGTTTATGAGAAAACGTCTTGGGTTAGAGTTAGATCAAGTTTATGTGTTCGGAGATAGCAGTAATGATTTATCCATGTTCGAATACGCACAACACACAATTGCACTGGGAGCACATTCAGAGGTGCTTGATCCCTATACAGAATTTGTGACTAAGACCGTTGAAGATGACGGAATTGCGTATGCCATGAAACATTATGGATTGATTTAAGTCGAGAAGACTCCCACCTCTTCAGGTGGTGAGTAATAGCAAATTTGTCTCAGTGAAAGCACCTCAACTAGGCGATTATTGGAGGAGGATACACGATGAAATTATTTGTATACAGTTATAGAGAATTCGATGAAGCAGAATTTTTTCAAAAATTTGCAGAAGAGTATCATGTAGAGCTTGGAATTTGTCATGATGCTCCAACGATGGAAAATGCTTATCTAGCAGAAGGATACCCATATGTCAGTATCATTACAACTAAAATCGATGAAGAGTTGATGAATCGTTTTCATGCGCTTGGCGTGAAAATGATTTCGACAAGAACAATCGGTTACGATCATATTGATTTGGAAGCTGCCAGAAAATGTGGCATCAGCGTGGGAAATGTGATGTATTCTCCGGAGTGTGTTGCGGATTATACGGTGATGTTGATGCTGATGTCCATTCGTAAAATGAAACGGATCATGCAGCGCGAAGAAATCAATGACTTTTCGCTTCCTGGTATTCAGGGAAAAGAGATGCCGAGTTTTACAGTTGGAGTGATTGGAACCGGCCGTATCGGACGGGCAGTGATTCGAGATATCAGTGGATTTGGCTGCCAGATCTACGCATATGATCAGTATGAAAATGATGAAGTGAAAAAATATGCACAGTATGCATCTTTAGATGAAATTTATGAAAAATGCGATATGATTACCCTTCATATGCCATTAACAAAGGAAAATATGCATTTGATCGATGCAGAAGCAATTCAGAAGATGCAGGATGGTGTTGTGTTGATCAATACAGCAAGAGGCAGATTGATCGATACGAAAGCGTTGATTGATGGACTGGAGTCTGGCAAAATAGGAGCGGCAGGATTGGATGTCATTGAAGACGAATTTGGAATGTATTATTTTGATAGGAAAGCAGATGTTTTAAGTAAACGTGATTTATATATTTTAAGAGGATTTCCAAATGTTATCGTAACTCCTCACATGGCATTTTATACAGACCAGGCAGTAAGTGATATGGTAAAACATTCGATTGAAAGTTGTATGCTTCATGAGGCGGGAAAAGAGGATCCTTGCAGGGTGATTTGAGACAGAGGAAAATGAATATGAAAGTGGTAGTAGCAGTAGATTCATTTAAAGGAAGCATGACTTCTATGGAAGCCGGAAGAGCGGCAGAAGAAGGAATAAGGGCAGCAAAACCTGATGCCAAAGTGGTGGTAAAACCATTGGCAGACGGAGGAGAAGGAACAACAGAAGCGTTAATAGAAGGTCTTGGAGGAGAAAAAATAGAAGTCACGGTAACGGGACCTTACGGATTGCCGGTAACAGCTTATTATGGATATTTAAAGGAAGCAAAAACAGCGGTGATCGAGATGGCTTCAGCAGCAGGAATTACGTTGTCGAATGAAAGAAATCCAATGAAGGCAACTACTTATGGTGTTGGAGAAATGATTGAAGATGCTCTTTCCAGAGGATGCAGAGATTTTATCGTTGGAATCGGAGGAAGTGCAACCAATGACGGAGGAGTTGGAATGCTTCGTGCATTAGGATTTGAGTTTCTGGATGAAAATGGAGAAGATGTCGGAAATGGTGCCCAGGCGTTGGGGCGAATTGCTCAGATTGAGACAAAAAAGAAAAATCCACTTCTTGCAGAGTCATTTTTTAAAGTGGCATGTGATGTGACTAATCCACTTTGTGGAGAAAATGGTGCTACATTTATATTTGGATCGCAGAAAGGTGTGACAGAAGAACAAAAAGTACCGATTGACGGTGCAATGAAACATTACGCAGCTATAACAGAACAGACTCTTGCGTGTGATTGTGTGAATGCCAAAGGAAGCGGAGCAGCCGGCGGAATGGGTTTTGCATTTTTATCATATCTGCAGGCAGAACTGATACCTGGAATTGATCTGATATTAGATGCTGTTGGAATAGAACAGGAATTAAAGGATGCAGACATCGTTGTAACAGGCGAAGGAAAATTAGATTTTCAGACTGCGATGGGAAAAGCACCGGTAGGAGTGGCAAAACGTGCTAAGAAACATGGTGCAAAAGTGATTGCGTTTGCAGGAAGTGTTACACCGGAAGCTGCGGCGTGCAATGAAGTCGGAATTGATGCGTTTTTTTCAATCGTGAGAGGTGTTACTACAATAGAAGAAGCAATGAATACAGAAAATGCAAAGAATAATATGCGTATGACAGTAGAACAAGTCTTTCGGTTAATGTGACCAATGGGGACGGGGTTTAGTAGCTTTTTGGTATGCCAAAAGAGCTACTAAACCCCGTCCCCATTGGTCTACGAATGATAAAAACACACTAATCCTATTGACTTGATAGGTGAAAGATGCTAAACTTCATTTATCAAAAAGATAAGTGGAGTTTTTTATTTTACCGGGTAGCAAAATAAGAGTAAAAGGCAGGTGCAGGATAGATGAAACAGATATTATGCTTTGGCGATTCAAACACATGGGGATTAAATGCGGAGACAGGAACACGATTTTCTTGGGAAGAGAGATGGACAGGTGTCTTACAGGAAAAATTGCAGGGACGCGATATTCGAGTGATTGAAGAGGGGTTATGCGGAAGAACAACAATATTTGAAGATCCGTTTCGTATAGGAAGACGAGGAACGGAATTACTTCCAACGTTATTGGAAACACACACTCCAGATGCAATTGTCTTGATGCTTGGAACCAATGACTGCAAAACAATATTCGGTGCATCTGCAGAAGTAATCGGGAAAGGAATTGCAAAATTGTTGGAACAGATTGAACAATTTGCATCAAAAGCGAAAGTACTGGTGATATCTCCGATTCATTTGGGGGATAAAGTATGGATGGAAGAGTTTGACCGTGAATTTTCACAGAAATCGGTAGAAGTGTCGAAAGAATTGGAATCGGTATATGAAACGATTGCTCAGAAATATGGAAAACAGTTTATGCGGGCAGCAGATTATGTGAGCTGCTCGGAAGCAGACCAGGAACACATGGATAAGGAGAGTCATCGAATTCTTGCAAATGCAATCTATAAAAAATTAGAAGAAGGAATTTTATAAAAAATGAAACATGCATTTATAAAATCGATTCCTATTTTGTGTAGTTACGTGTTTGTAAGTATGGCATATGGGATTATGATGGAAGAAGCGGGATTTCATTGGTACTATTCTTTATTGATCAGTTTAACCGTATATACAGGAGCATTTCAGTTTGTTTTGATTACATTTTTAAGCAGTGGAGCTTCTATTCTTACCATCGCATTGACAGCACTATTGATGAATAGCAGGCAGACATTTTATAGCCTGACATTCATTGATGAATTCAAAAAAATGGGAAAGCGCTTACCTTATATGATCCACACGATGACGGATGAAACATATGCGGTCAATCTGACTTTGGAAGCAGAATGTCAGGATGAAAAGAAAAAAGAAGACAGTATGTTTGGGGTGGCATTTTTAAGCAGATGTTACTGGATGTTTGGAGCAGTACTCGGTGGCGTGTTGGGACAATTGATCCCATTTGAATTAGAAGGAATTGATTTTTGCATGACAGCGTTGTTTGTTATTATTTTTATTGACCAATGGGAGAAAAGTGTGAATCATTTTCCTGCACTCTTAGGGATTGTAGTAGCATTGATAAGCTTATATTTATTCGGTCCGCAACGGTTCATGTTAGTGGCACTCTTGATTGTGTCTGGAATCTTATTGCTTGTCAGAGAGGAAAATGGAAAGGAAGTACATTGTGAGTAAAGAAATGATATTTATTGTAATTTTTGTTTCGGCAGTGATTACATTTTCTCTTCGGGCGTTGCCGTTTATAGCATTTCGCGGTGGAAGACAAATGCCGGAAAAATTGATATATCTTGGAAAAATTCTTCCATCAGCGATTATGGCAGTGTTGATCGTATATTGTCTAAAAGATGCAATCCGGGATGTTCAAGGCGTAGGAATTGCACAATTTGTAGCAGTGATCGTGGTGGCAGTTAGTTATAAATGGAAGCATAATACGTTGGTGAGTATTGCGTTGGGGACAGTGTGTAATATGTTGTTGGGGAGTTGCTATTTAGTTCACTAAGTGTCACCAGCGCCCATTTCATATTCGCTCGAATTTCTTATATCAATTTTTTTGCAAGTAATGTATTGGCTCAAGTTGTGAAGTAAATAGCAACAAAGGATATTGAGCGACAATATCTGCGATAGTGGATTTTAGGGCATTGAAGATGCAAAATTTTGATGGGGAGCATCTTCACGTTATCGAAAATGTGGGATGTAGATGCAAAATTTGCGAAGGAAGTATCTTTAAATCCCAGAAAAGGCAAGATGCAGATGCAATTGTACATGACGGGCAGGCTGAAAAGTATCTGCAAGCTCAAAGAAAAGCAAGTTGCAGATACATTGGTCAAGAAAATAGCATCTGTAACAGCGAATATCAAGCCTTGCAGATACATCAGTTGCCAAAAAAGCATCTGCACAAGCAAATAAACCGAGAATATAGATACATCAGATACCAGAAAAGTAAATCCCTCATCGCTCCATCTATTTCAATCACGATACACCACAAAGCAAGAAAGAGACTATGCAATCCAGCGAATTGGAGTCGGGCTTGCCCGGCGAAGCTGAGCAGGAGTGCATAGTCTTTTCTTGCTTGGGGCTGTCATGAACTAAATAGCAACTTACAACATATTAAGATACTTCATAATCATCAGCGACAGATTCATATTCATATAATCATCCCCCTGTGTCAGGTCACTTCCAATCAATTCCTTAATCTTTCCCATCCGGTACAGTAACGTATTCTTATGTACATGGAGATTCTTGGCGACAAGCGAAGACTGTCCTGGGTTTTTCAAGTATTCTTGAAGCGTATTTAAAAAATCAGTCCCTTTTTCCTGGTCATATAAATAGAGGTTCATCAATCCCGGATGGATTAAAAATCGGATTTCCGTATCTTCTTTTTCAAATATTTCCAACATTTTATAAACATAATAATCACTATAATAACAAAGCGGATTGGAAGTGTTTAACTTCAGACCAAGATTAATCGCATCAATCGCCTGTTGATAGAAACGAGAAGTATCTTCCAGATTCTGATAGAAGTTACTGATTCCAGCTTTTAAATTATTAGCAGAGAGATAGTCTTTTAGCTGCGTAAGTTCATATTCACTGAACCCTTGATATAAGTCTTTATTAATTAGAAATACAATCGTGTCTTCGTAGATGACATAAATACTTCCAGAAAAAATGCGTTTCAAATGCTCCAAAATCACTTCTAACTGCAAATGCGGCGAACTTTGTGCAAATGATGGTATGGCTATAATATAGAAAGAACTTTTAAGATTATAGCCGAGTACCTCCAGACGTTCCTTGAAATTTTCAATATTATTTTGTGGGTTGCGAAGTAAATCTACAAGAAAATAAGAGTACATAACCCCTTTGTTTCTTGTGTAAGCAGGGTCTTTCTGAAGTTCGAGTGATACCAGTTTACAAAAACGATGGAAGAAATCAGGAACATAGTCTTCAAAAGGATGTTCAGATTCCAGCATCATGACATGACCTACTTCAATATTTTGTATGTGGATCGCATCTACAAGCATACCGGTGTGAACAAGTTCGCTTGTATAGTAATAAGGGTGATTATATTTTCGAACCATTTCATCCAGATGATTAGCGCGGATAGAAGCAATTCCTTGTTTACTAATATAACCAGATTTGCTTTCTTCACGAAAGAAATCATTATCCGGAACAATACCGGCAGAGATGGCCAGATATTTATTTTGTAAATCAACAACATAGATTGGATTACCAAATATTCTTGAAGCAGTGTCTACCAGATATTGAAGTCCTTTTCCGGAAAAAGAGGCATTTAATAGGAGATGCATACCTGCAGTGATCTGTTGGATTTCTGTTAATAATTCCATAGCAGTATTAAAAAGTGCAGCCTGCGAGAAGGAGGTGCCAAAATATAAAATAGTGAAGCAACTTTGATCATATACGGAGAAATCCAAACGTTCTCCAAAACACATCAAAGTAAATTCTGCATTCGTATTGGCTGCGGGCATTGTGTCTGTAGAAGTCAGATACAGACTTGAAGATTCAAAATGTGGGCGCATCGGGTCAAAAATTCGAACATTGATCATATCACAGACATTGTCAGAATGCCCGAATATTTGCGGTTGATACCCCTTTTCTTTTAGTTTCGACATAAAAATCTGATATTCCATGTATACTCCTTTATGAAAAAATCCATTGTGCGTTCGCACAAAAAAATCAAAATTAATCCGTATAATATCATGCTGTGACACGATGAAATCATTAAAATCATTATATATAATTAAGCAAGAATCGTAAAGAACAAAATTTAAGTCGAGCAGTCGCGAGACTTGGCGTTGGATGATGATACAAAAAACAGATGTCTATGTTCTTACGCAGGAAAATGTTCATAAGAAAGGATGAAAACAATGAATCAGACGAAATTGGGAAAATACCAGAGAAGCGTTTCTATTATCGGTGTTGGATGTACTCCATTTATGTATACAGTAGATAATCCGGAAACAGACGGACTGACAGAAGGTGAAATGTTTGGATATGCAGCATTGAAGGCAATGGAAGATGCAGGAGTAAATCCACAGGATGTAGATTTTTATTTCCATGGACAGGCAAGTCCTCTGAATGGTTCAAACTATTTAACACCAAACGTGCAGATTTCAAACTGGTTTGGTATGAAAGGAAAAGGTTCTATCCATCACTCAGAAGCATGCTGTACAGGTTATCTTGCAATCGAGCAGGCTGTAAATGCAATTGCATCAGGAAAATATGACTGTGTACTTACGGGTGCCGTTGAGTTTGGTGACAGTACACCAAGTCCGGCTGACAGCGTAGAAACACCAAAGCATCCATATAAACGCGATAAGATGACAATGGATAAATTTTTGAAAACAACATCATGGTTGTATGACCGTACATATACAAGACAACTTATGGCCGGACAGGAATTAATCTATGACGATGCGGCTGAATGGTATGTCCGTACAAGAGGTATTTCAGCAGAGGATATGAATAACACATTGAATGCAATGTGCATTAATAATAGAAGAAATGCTTCTACAAACCCTCTTGCAATAGAAAGAACAACATATGAAGAACTGGCAGAAAAAGCAGGCATGACATTAGATGAGTACATGAATTCTCCATACAATCCGAAAATGGGAGATTTTCTTCGTGCAGGCGGAGTTGAGTTAAAATGTGACGGAGCTGCTGCGTGTATTGTATGTGCAACAGAGAAGATTCCGGAAATCGCAAAGAATTTAAAACATAAACCAATCGAAGTACTTGGAATCGGAAGTGCTGCTTGTGAAGCAACAACACCACATTTTGAAGTTGCTGCAACAGAGGAAGCTGTTCGTCAGGTATACGAAGCAACAGGATTATCAGGAGATGATCTGGATATTTTCTTTGCAAATGACTTTATTATCACTTCTCATTTGGTATCAGCAGAAATTGCCGGATATCTTCCATACGGAGAAGGATGGAAATATATCTGTGATGGGCGTACAGCATGGGATGGTGATAAACCAATCAATACAAATGGTGGAAGAACATCATTTGGACATGCGCATGCTGCATCTGGTCTGGCTGATATGTACGAAGCTTGTAAACAGATGTGGAATGAGTGTGGAGAACGTGAAGTTAAGAAAGTGCCTAAGACAGCAATGCTTCGTGGATATGGCGGAGCACAGAATGTGGCAGCAATCGTGATTCGTACAATGGACTAATAAAGAGGAGGAAGTACCATGGCTATCAAATTGGAGAAAGTCGTAGAGAAATTTTATTTAGGCCTTGAAGAGGGAAAAATCTTAGGTCGTAAGTGTCCAAAGTGCGGACATGTAGAATTTCCACCTGTATATGCATGTAATGATTGTGGAAATTATGAAACAGAGTGGTATGAAATCAGTGGAAAAGCAAAGTTACATTCCATTGTATTACCGGCAGCACTTTCTACAAAACCGGAATACAAAAAATTAGGTAAATTCTGTTATGGAGAAGTAGAAATTGAAGAAGGAACAAGATTGAATGCAGTTGTTCGCGGAGTCAGCAGAAAGAACAGAGCAGAGCTGGAAGCGAAGCTTCCGGTAAATGTTCATGCAGCAATTGTGGAACGTGACAATGGAGTGAAAACAGTAGTATTTGATTTAGATGAAGAATAAGGAGAACAAAACAATGTCAAGACAGGAAATTTTAGAACAGGTATTAAACATGGTAGCTATGTCATACAAAAAAGATGTGGCAGAACTTTCAGAAAAAACATCATTTAAAGAGGATTTAGGCGGAGCGTCTGTACAGATGGTAGCTTTAGTTTCAGAAATTGAAAATGAATTAGATGTAGCTTTGATGTTAGCTGATGCAAGTGCATGTAATACAATCTCAGATCTTGTTGATTTAATCGAGGAAGAAATGTAAATCATTTTACAATTTAAAGAACAAAAGCAGACACATTTTGTAAATGTGTGCTGTTGTTTTGAAAATGTATTTCTTACAATACAAAATGTAAAGAAATTACTTTTGGAGGAGAAAAATGAGCGTATTAGATCAGATTTATGCAAAAGCAAAAGAAGATCCACAGCGCGTTGCCTTTCCGGAGGCTGAAAACGAGAAAATGATGCAGGCTGCTTATGAGACAGGAAAAGAAGGATATATCATTCCAATTCTTGTAGGCGATGCTCAGAAAATCACAGAACTGTGCAAAGAGCGCGGATATGAGACAGATGTTTTCAAGATTGTGGATATTCAGGAAGAAGAATACAAAAATAAACTGATTGCAGACTATGTTGCAAAGCCGGAAACACTTTTGAAAGAAAAAGCACTTGGCCGCCGTATGCAGAATCCATTATATTATGCAATGGTAATGCAGGCAGTCGGTGAGGCAGAGGTAACATTTGCAGGAATTGATAATACAACAGGAGATGTGCTTTTGGCAGGACAGATGATTATTGGTCTGCAGCCTGGAATCAGCACAATTTCAAGTATCGGACTTTGTGATATTCCTGGATTTGAAGGAAGCGAAGGCAGTTTGCTTGCAGTCGGAGACAGTGCAGTATGTACAAATCCAAATGCAGAACAGCTTGCAAGTATTGCAATCTCAGCATGTGATACTGTAAAGGCATTGCTAGACTGGGAGCCAAGATGTGCAATGGTAAGTTATTCTACACTTGGAAGTGGTCAGGGAGAATTGATCGACAAAGTTGTAGAGGCAGTAAAAATCGCAAATGAGCTTCGACCAGATCTTGCAATCGATGGAGAATTTCAGTTTGATGCAGCAATTTCACCGGCTGTAGCAGCAAAAAAAGTTACAAGAGAAAGCAAAGTTGCCGGAAAGGCAAATGTTGTAATCTGGCCTGATTTAAATGTAGGTAATGTTGGAGTAAAATTGATTCAGCAGTTTGGACATGCAAATGCTTATGGACCAATGCTTCAGGGATTCAACAGTGTGGTTTGTGATTGCTCAAGAGGGGCCCCGGTATCTGAAATTAAAGGTAATATTATTATCAGTGCAGCTCGTGCAGCAGGAAGCAAAACAAAATAATCATTGATTGCAGAAGAATGCAAATAAACAAATAAACCAAAATCGCTACTAAATATATAAATGTAATGCGGGCGCAGTAACATGCGCCCGTAATTACTAGATGGAGAAATGTTATGAGTGAATATAAAGTGTTGACAATCAATCCTGGATCTACATCTACGAAGATTGCATTGTTTGAAGGTGAGAATTGTTTGTTCTCAAAAAATGTATCCCATGATGCGAAAGAACTGGATAAGTTTCAGTCTCTTCCGGAACAGTTACCATATCGTCGCGACACCATTTTACAGCTTTTAAATGAGGCTGGTGTAAGATTGGATGATGTGGATGTATTTGTCGGACGAGGGGGCGGACTGCTCGCAATGGAAGGCGGCACATATGAAGTGACAGATTTGATGCTTGACCATGCAAGAAACAGCGCTAATGGCGTGATTCATCCGGCAGGTCTTGGACCGCAGCTTGCAAGAGAATTTGCAGAGCAGTATGGTGCAAAGGCAATGGTAGTTAACCCACCTGATGTAGATGAGTTGCAGGATCTTGCCAGAATGACAGGAATCAAAGGTGTAAACAGAATTATTCATTTACACGCATTGAACTTAAAAGAGACAGCAATCCGTCACAGCAAAAATGTGTTGCACAAAAAATATGAAGATTGCAACTATGTCGTATGCCACATTGGTGGAGGTATCTCTGTATCTGCACACCGCAAAGGAAAAATGATAGACGGATATGATATTGTCGGGGGAGAAGGTCCAATGGCACCAACCCGCTGTGGAAGCATTTCTGTTGCAAATTTATTAAGCTATATGAAAGAAAATAATCTGGATATTGCAGATGTGAAAAAGCTTTGCACAAGAACAGGTGGATTTGTAAGTCACGCAGGTATTTCTGATGCATTGGAATTAACTGTCCGTGCTAAAAATGGTGATAAATATGCAGAAATGCTTTGGAATACAATGATTTATCAGATTGAGAAATGCATCGGTTCTATGGCAGCAGTATTGCATGGGGAAGTAGAAGGAATCCTTCTTGGCGGAGGAATGGTCTACAATGAAGATCTTGTTGCTCAGATTACAGAAGCCTGCTCATTTATCGCACCGGTCACGGCATATCCGGGAGAATTTGAAATGGAAGCTATGGCAGCCGGGGCAATCCGTGTATTAAACGGAGAAGAAAATTTAAAAGTCTATACTGGTAAAAAAGTATGGGACGGATTTGATTGGGAGTAATTGATGGACGCAAAAAAAGAAAAACGAATTCGTATTGGTACATTAGCATTTGGCATCGCATTTATGCCGCCAATATGGGCGGTATTAAGTACATATATCGGAGTGACAACAGGAGCAGTAGCCCTCATTTGCGCAGGTCTATATGTGGCAAATGGAAATAAGCGTTCCGATGCATTTAAAATAGCAGCAGGATTTCTATGTGGAGATGTATGGGCAGTGCTGGCAGTATGGATTATGGAAACATTACAATTCAATCCAGATGTAGAATTATATTGTACATTGTTTATTTTAGGAGGACTCGCAGTTCTCATCGGTGAAAATGTTCCGAAATACATTTTTACACCATCCTGGCTGTGTGGATGGGCAATCGGACTTACAATTATGGGACCGATGAAAATCAGTGAGATCGGTTCGCTTCCGATTCAAATTGCAGCGGCAATGATCGCAGGTGTTGTTTATGTCGGAATCGGCGTAGATGCATTACAGAAGTTTTTGATAAAAAAATTAAGTTGAGAGCCAAACAGGGACGGGGAACCATTTAGGGACGG
>OHAC01002833.1_pt1 | contig 13119 bp, 14 predicted proteins | sample 1577051 | NCBI WGS metagenome assembly OHAC01 (sample SAMEA3541499, study PRJEB24748) | human gut metagenome | biome: human gut; feature: human-associated habitat; material: faeces | place: China | collected 2012 | reverse complement strand
CGCGAGCTGGGTTCAGAACGTCGTGAGACAGTTCGGTCTCTATCTATCGTGGGCGCAGGAGATTTGCGAGGCTCTGACACTAGTACGAGAGGACCGTGTCGGACGTACCACTGGTTTACCGGTTGTCCCGCCAGGGGCACCGCCGGGTATCTAAGTACGGATCGGATAAGTGCTGAAAGCATCTAAGTACGAAGCCGGCCTCAAGATTAGATCTCCCTCAAGGGTGGTTATAGACGATGACCTTGATAGGCCACAGGTGTAAGGGCGGCGACGTCCGAGCCGAGTGGTACTAATAGCCCGGGACTTTCCTCACAGTGAAGGTTGATATATTTTAAGACGATAAGGCGAAGCTGGTCTCTTCGGATTGATGTCCGGTCAAAATCTTGATAATGATATTAAGGTGGCTATAGCACGAGGGATCCACCTCTTCCCATTCCGAACAGAGAAGTTAAGCCTCGTCACGCCGATGGTACTGCGTAACAGTGGAAGAGTAGGTAGCCGCCGTCTTAGGTGAAAGGAGTCAGTCGAAAGATTGGCTCCTTTTTTTGTTATATACACCAGCCGTTGTAGAGACGTGGTGTGCCTCGCTCACTACAGACTGATAGTATTGTTACTATTGCTAGGGGATGAGACGCAGCACGCTGCGTCTTTACAACTGGGTGAGATTTCATTGTTTGCTGAATCGGGAACAATAAAGTTCGTATCTTGCCGTTATATTAAGAATTCACCGAATGATTCTGATTTATGAGCAGCATATATGATTCTCGTCAAAGATGGAAATTAGGCTTTATTTTTGCCGCTGTATTGATCGCTATGGCTTCTGTGGTAGTATCGGATCTCTTGATTAAAGATCTGGCCCGAGAAGAGCGTCAGAAGATCGAGGTTTGGAGTGAGGCAACCCGGGTCATGACCAGTGAGAATCCAAGCCTTAATATGAATCTTATCCTAAAAATCATCCAAGGGAATACTTCTATTCCTGTTATATTATGCAGTGAGACGGATAGCGTGGTTTCTTATAATAATATAGAGATTCCGGAAAAGAATGTAGCGCAGTATGTGATCGTAAATGAAGCGGGAGCATCTGTGTACTCAGCAAGTAAACTTGCTACAGAAGAATTCCCAAAATTCGATGTCGGGCAGAGAAGCGCGACATCCATCGCAAGACGTCTTCAGGATCCGCTTGCCGAACTGGTAAAGATCGATCCGCAGTCGATCGGTGTCGGGCAGTATCAGCATGATATGAACCAGAAAAAATTAGGAGAAGCACTTGGCGGTGTGGTAGAAGACTGTGTAAATAAAGTCGGTGTGGACCTAAATACTGCATCGGCTCCGCTGCTTTCTTATATTTCCGGTATTTCCGGAACCCTTGCGAAAAATATTGTTGCCTACAGGGAAGAAAATGGAAAATTTGAGAATAGAAAAGAACTTCTCAAAGTACCAAAACTTGGACCAAAAGCATTTGAGCAGTGTGCCGGGTTTATGAGGATCCAGGGCGGAACCAATCCACTTGACGGAACCAGTGTACATCCGGAGTCTTACGAGGCGGCAGGAAAGCTTCTTGAAAAGCAGGGCTTCAAGCCGGAAGATATTGCAGGCGGCAAACTTGCAGGTCTGTCTCTTACCATCAAAGATTACAAAAAGCTCGCTGAAGAACTTGGAATAGGAGAGATCACCCTTCGGGATATTGTCAAAGAGCTGGAAAAACCGGCGCGTGATCCACGAGATGAGATGCCGAAACCAATTCTCAGGACGGATGTCCTTGATATGAAGGATCTGAAGGAAGGAATGATTCTGAAAGGAACCGTGCGAAATGTCATTGACTTTGGTGTATTTGTCGATATTGGAGTGCATCAGGACGGATTGGTGCACATTTCCCAGATCACGGATCGTTTTATCAAGCATCCACTGGAAGCAGTCAGCGTAGGAGATGTTGTAGATGTAAAGGTGATGAGCGTTGATTTACAGAAGAAGCGGATCCAGCTTACAATGAGAGGAATTCAGTAATACATGTTCGGATATGTGACGGCGAATGAGCCGGAATTAAAAGTAAAAGATTATCATAAATATAAAGCGTATTACTGTGGCCTTTGTCAGTCACTGAAGAGACAGTATGGCAGCGCAGGTCAGCTTACGCTTGCCTATGATATGACATTTGTGATCATTTTACTTACTTCTTTATATGAAAGTGAAACAAAGGCAGAAAGCCATCGCTGTAAGATGCATCCGTTAAAGCCACAGCCAATGCTGGAAAATGAGATCACAGAGTATGCGGCCGATATGAATCTGATCATGGCGTATTATCATCTGGAAGATGATTGGAAGGATGAGAAGAAAGTAGCAGGGCTTCTCGGGAGTATGGCTTTGAAGCGAAAAGTAGAAAAAGCAATTTGGAAATATCCAAGGCAGAGTCGTGTGATCAGAGAAGAAATGGCAAAGCTTTCGGAATATGAAAGTCAGGGTATACAGGAAGTTGACTATCCGGCAGGCTGTTTTGGCCGGCTGATGGAAGAGATGATGGTATATAAAGAAGACTGCTGGGAACAGCAGCTTCGAGGGATCGGTTTCTATCTGGGCAAATATATTTACATTATGGATGCTTACGAAGATCTGGATAAGGACCTGGAAAAAGGAACTTATAATCCATTAAAAAAGATGCATGAAGAAGCCGGATATGAAGAAAGATGCAGAGACATTCTGTGCATGATGATCGGCGAATGCGCAAGAAATTTTGAAATTCTGCCATGTGTACTGGACGTGGATATCCTGCGGAATATCCTGTATGATGGCGTATGGAAACATTACAGAAAGATACAAGAAAAGAAAAGCGAGGAAAAGGAAGATGACAAAGAATCCTTATGAGGTGCTTGGCGTATCACCAAATGCGTCGGAAGAGGAGATAAAAAAGGCGTACAGAGAACTGAGCCGGAAATATCATCCGGATGCCAATGTGGATAATCCGCTTCGGGATCTTGCTGAAGAAAAGTTCAAAGAAGTACAGGAAGCTTATGATGAAATTATGAAAGAGCGGGCGAATGGAGGATATAATTACGGATACGGCGCGGGTTCAGGGAACTATTCTTATGGTAATAATTCCTATGGGAATCAATCTTATGGCAATGGCAGATATCAGCAGTACAATAATATGAATCCGGAGATGCAGGCAGCATTCAATTTTATCAATAACCGTAGATATCAGGACGCGATCAATGTGTTGAACCGTATGAATGACCGGACTGCACAATGGTATTATGCAAGTTCCATGGCCAACGCCGGCGTAGGCAACAATGTGCTGGCAAGGGATTATGCTGCGCAGGCAGTGAATATGGACCCGAATAACCCGCAGTACAGAGAGCTGATGAACCAGCTGAACTGGGGAGCACAGAGATATAATAGTAATCCGTTTGGTCAGGGATATGGCAATCGTAATTCCTCTCCGTGTGGAACTGGAAATATGTGCTGTGATCTGTGGATCGCAGATTCATTATGTGAATGTATGGGAGGAGATCTGTGTCCATGCATCTAAATACAAAAAAGATTGCATTTGCAGGCGTTATGCTTGCACTGACAGAAGTGGGGATTGCGCTTGGCAGTGTGATCGAAACGAATACCCTTTTTTTACTGGCGGCGGCGTCCTTCTTTGTCGGGATTGTGATTCAGGAATTTGGATTGAAAAGCGGGGCAGGCTTTTTACTGGCTGGAATTTTGCTGGCAATCCTTCTGTCTCCGAATAAATTATATGTGGTTTCCTATGCATTTATGGGATTTTATATTCTAATTATAGAAACAATATGGCATTTTTCTGGAAGAGCTTCCGGATGGATCAGAAGCCGTAACTTTTTTTGGCTCATGAAATATCTGGTATTTAATGTACTTTATATTCCGGGTTTAATATATTTCTGGAGTATGTTATCTGAAAAAAAGACCGTAAAAGGAATAATGCTTATGTCTGTTGTATTCGGACAATTTATACTTTTTGTCTTTGATAAGACATATGAATATGCAATGGGGAAAATCTGGAAAGAAAATAGACATAAATTCGGATTTTAAAGCATATATAATACAATAATGATGATGTGAGTGTCGAAAGTAAATTTTGCTGCTCACTGATGTAACCGGATTGTTCTATTGCTACGCAATTCCCATAATCCTCGAACACATCATAATAATAAAAATATAAATTTTATGTATTTTTTGCACAAAAAAGTGGAAAATTTAACAGAAAAATTGTATAATATAAGACAGGACAAATAGGAAAGAGAGGATTCACTTATGAAGCAGAATAATATGCTTGCTATGATCTTGGCGGGCGGACGAGGAAGTCGTCTTCACGAGCTTACAAATAAAGTAGCCAAACCTGCGGTTTCATATGGTGGGAAATACAGAATCATTGATTTTCCACTTAGCAACTGTGCCAACAGCGGAATTGATAATGTAGGAGTCCTGACACAGTATGAGTCTATTTTACTTAACAGTTATGTAGCGGCAGGCCGCAGATGGGGGTTAGATGCCCAGAACAGCGGAGTCTATGTACTTCCACCGCGTGAAAAAGCGGATGCGGATCTGGATGTATACAGAGGAACAGCAGATGCAATTTCACAGAACATTGATTTTGTGGACATGTTTGCACCAGAATATGTACTGATTCTTTCCGGTGACCATATTTATAAGATGAATTATGATAATATGCTTGATTATCATAAAGAGACTGGAGCAGATGCAACAATCGCGGTCATTGAGGTTCCGATGAAGGAAGCAAGCCGTTTCGGTATTATGAATACGGACGATGAGGGAAGAATTGTAGAGTTTGAAGAGAAACCGGAGAATCCAAAGAGCAATCTGGCATCCATGGGTATTTACATATTCAACTGGAAGCTTTTAAGAAAGATGCTCCTTGCAGATATGAAAAATCAGGATTCCAATCATGATTTCGGAAAAGATATCATTCCGACTATGCTGAATGATGGAAGAAAGCTCTACGCATACAAGTTCAAAGGATATTGGAAAGATGTCGGAACAATTGATTCCCTGTGGGAAGCAAATATGGATCTGATCAATAGTAAAAATGAACTTGATCTGAATGATGATTCATGGAAGATTTACACAGAGGATACAACTGTGCTTCCTCAGTATGTTGGCCCGACAGCAGAGATTGAAAGAGCATTTATCAACCAGGGATGTGTGATCAATGGAAAAGTCAAAAATTCTGTATTGTTTACAGGTGCAAGAGTCGGCGAAGGTGCACAGATTATTGACAGTGTACTGATGCCGGGCGTTGAAGTAGAAGAAGGTGCAGTTGTAACAAGAGCGCTTGTGGCTGATGGCGTAAAGATTGGCAAAAATGCAGTTGTCGGATCAGCAGACAGTGAACATATTGAATTAGTATCAAAACGTGTTAAGGGGGATGAGTAATATGGCACAGGCATTTGGAATCGTAAGTTTTGCCGGCAACAATATCCGGGTAGGAGAGATGCAGAATTACCGTCCGGTTGGTGCTGTTTCATTCCTTGGAAGATACAGAGTTATCGATTTCCCAATCTCTAATATGAGCAACAGTGAAATCGAACATATTCAGGTTTATGTAAGAAGAAAACCGCGTTCTCTTACAGAACATCTTGGAACAGGCCGTCATTACAATATCAACTCAAAGAGTGGCCGTCTTCATATTCTTTATTCTGATTTTGCAAATGCAGAATGGAGTGTATACAATAATGACCTGGCGGCATATGAAGAAAATATGGAGTGCATTGAAGCTGTAAAATATCCATATGTAGTTATTGCGCCAAGTTATATGATTTATACACAGAATTATGATGAATTACTTAAGACACATATTGAATCTGGTGCAGATATTACCCTGTTATATCACAGTGTGGATAATGCAAAAGAATACTATCTGAACTGTTCAACACTTAATCTGAACAAGCAGAAGGGTGTTCTTTCATTGGAACCGAACCATGGTAACGCGAAAAACCGTAATATTTTCATGGACACTTATGTAATGCGCAAAGATCTGTTTATGGAACTGGTTAAAAAGGGAAGAAAGATTTCTTCCATGTTCACACTTAATGATATTGTGAATATGGCATGCAGTGAACTGGATGTACGTGGAGTGTCACATCGAGGATTCTTTGCATCTATCACAGATTTTACGAGCTACTATAATGCAAACTTATCACTGATCGATATGAAGAATGCAGTGACTTTGTTTGATAAGAGCTGGCCAATTTACACAAGAACAAATGATTCCTGCCCAACAAAGTATTACGAAGGAGCAAGTGTCAAGAAGTCAGTAATTTCCAATGGATGCCTGATCGAGGGTACTGTTGAGAATTCGGTAATCGGACGTGGATGCGTAATTAAGAAAGGTGCAGTTGTCAAAGACAGTGTTATCCTTCCGGGAGTTGTAATTGGAGAGGATGCACGGATTGAAGCGCAGGTAGTGGACAAGAGTGCAAGGATTGTCCATGCAAAGGAACTGATTGCAGATCCGGAAAAACCAGGATATGTAAGAAGAAACGATACTTTATAATCAAAAGAAATTCAACAGAGAGAAGAATGCCGGCTTGGGCAGACTTCTCTCTGTTTTTTGGTTTCATAAAAAAAGAGGTTCATAACGAACCCCTTTTGCTGCTTTGTAAAATTATAATCTATTCGCGTCCCATTTGTAAAATCGGGCTGATCTTTTTGTAGATCAGGAATACGATCAATGATACCAGGAAACCTTTCAGCAGATTGAAAGGTGCAACAGAAAGTAAAACAAAAGTCAGAAGACTGTTGATATGACTGTTGACTGCGGTTCCCATGGCAACCAGTGCGTCGATCGGCATATGGAATGCAGCAGCGTATGCCGGAAGCAGAAGGTATGCATTGATAAAACATCCGACAATTGTCATAAAAACAGTTCCTGTTACCATACCGATGATCGCACCCTTGCGAGAATGTAACTTCTGATAAATCAGGGAAGCTGGAATACACATTGCACATCCGATCAGGAAGTTTCCGAGGTCTCCAACACCAGCTGTTGATGTACCTCTGATCAGGAGGTTCAACAGGATTTTGACCAGTTCGATCAAAGCGCCGGCTACAGGTCCCATGGTAAATGCTCCGATAAGGACCGGAACTTCACTGAAATCAATTTTGTAAAAGGTTGGTGCAAATGGAAGTGGAATATCAAATAACATCAGAACCATAGCGATTGCTCCGAGCACACCAATCTGTGCAATTACCTTTGTGCTGATACGTTTTTTTTCTTTCGTTGTTGTTTTTGGGTTTGTCATTACATCTGTACTCATTTTTTCTCTCCTTTTCTCTTGACATAATCAGATGAATTGAGGAGGAAAATCTTCGAAAGCCTATGCAAAAAAAAACCCCGACGTAATACGTCGGGGGGGATTATTTGCAAAATCACTTTTTCTTCTCTCATCCAGACTTTACTGTCGGTTTTGGAATTGCACCAAATCAGCTGTCAGAAATCTGACAGGTCGCGGACTGTAACCGCCGGTTGGGAATTCTGCTTATACTATAGCGATAAGAAGTCACCCTACCCCGAAGAATTTCCTTGTTCATTTGAACACATTATAGCGCAGGCGTATATAAAATACAAGTACAAGTTAAGAAAAGACAATGTTTTTCTAAACCCGGAGTGAGCAGTAACGACTTGTTTCCAAAGATTCGGTATGATATAATCGGTGTGACTTAATCTGATATGGAGGAAAATGAATGAATATAAAGTTTGAAGTAAAAATGACAAAAAAAGCCATGTTTGATTTTATGCTCTATACTTCCTATACAAGCCTTAGCGGAATCGTTGGTGTGATTTTCGGTGGTGTAACACTGGTGCTGGGAATCAGACAATGTATGTTTGGAAGCTACAGTACAGCTGCAACGTTCTTTTTGTTTGCCGCAATTTTTCTGATCGGAAACCCACTTCATTTAAAAGCACGTGCGGCAGAACAGGTAATGCGCTCTCCGATGTTTCAGAAACCGATTAGTTATGAACTTAACGAAGAAGGAATCCGCATTTCACAGGATGAACAAAGTGTGCTTAATGAATGGGGAGATTTCCGAAAGGCAGTTTCAACCGGTCAGTCTGTAATTATATATGTAACAAAGGTAAGAGCACTGATTTTTCCAAGAGAATCCCTGGGAGAACAGTATGCGGCAACAGTGCAGATGATTTCTACACATATGCCAGCCAAGAAAGTCAATATCAGACACGTCAGTGCAAATTAGGAGGCAGACCAGAAGATGATAATTGAAACAAAAAGTGCCAAAGAAACCTATGATCTCGGTAAGAAGATCGGGAGTCATGCAAAAGCAGGAGAAGTCTATACACTGGTAGGAGATCTCGGCGTCGGAAAGACCGTATTTACCCAGGGACTGGCAAAAGGACTGGGGATTGAAGAACCGATCAGCAGTCCAACCTTTACAATAGTCCAGGTATATGATGACGGAAGACTTCCGTTCTATCATTTTGATGTGTATCGGATTGGTGACATTGAAGAGATGGACGAGATTGGTTTTGAAGACTATGTATATGGAGACGGTGTAAGCCTGATCGAATGGGCGAACCTGATCGATGAGATTCTTCCGGCGAACCGGACAGAGATCACGATAGAAAAAGATCTGGAACAGGGATTTGATTTCCGCCGGATTACGGTAGAGAAAAGAGGAGAATAATATGCGCATTTTAGCAATAGACAGTTCGGGACTTGTTGCAACTGTCGCAGTAGTTGAAGAAGAAAACGAAATTTCCAAAACGATTGCAGAGTATACAATCAATTATAAAAAGACACATTCACAGACCTTATTACCGATGTTGGATGAAATCGTGAAGATGACGGATATGAATCTGGATACGATTGATGCGATTGCGGTAGCAGGAGGGCCGGGATCATTTACCGGACTCAGAATTGGTTCAGCAACTGCAAAGGGACTGGGGCTGGCACTGAAGAAGCCTTTGATTCACATTCCGACGGTAGACGGACTTGCTTATAATCTGTGTTATACAGACAGGATCATTTGTCCGATTATGGATGCAAGAAGAAATCAGGTATATACTGGTATTTATCAGATGGACGGTGATAAACTGCAGGTTTTGGAAGCACAGATGGCAGTCGAAATCGATGAACTTGCCAAAAAACTTTGTACTTATGGAAAACCAGTGATCTTTCTTGGAGACGGTGTACCGGTGCATAAAGACAGGCTGGAGAAGGAATTGATGACGGATCATGATATTGCATTTGCACCGGCACATATGAACCAGCAGAGAGCGGCAGCAGTCGGTATGCTTGGAATTCAGTATTATAAAGAAGGAAAAACAGAAACCGCAATGGAACACAAACCGGATTATCTGCGTGTATCACAGGCAGAACGGGAAAGAGAAGAACGTCTGAAAGCAGAAAAAACACATGAGTAATAGAGAAAACATAGAAATTACTTTGATAACAGAAAATGACAGAGAACGAATGGAACAGGTGGCGCAGATGGAAACAGACGTATTTCCGGATCCGTGGAGTTATCATGAAGTGAGATCAACTGTCAGACAGAAGCATACTTTTTGTGCGGCAGCAATGGAAGGGGATACCCTGCTGGGATATTTTCTGTGTTATTATGTTCTGGATGAATGCGAGATTGCAAGAATTGCAGTTGCTGAATCTGAAAGACGCAGAGGAATTGGACAGATGCTGTTTGGATTTATGGAACAGATCTGCCATGAAAAGCAACTGAAAAGAATGCTTCTTGATGTCCGTAAGAGTAATCAGACAGCGATTGCTTTTTATGAAAAAAACAAATTTGGAATCGATGGAGAGCGAAAGTTCTATTACGGAGGGAAAAATCCGGAAGATGCAATCCTGATGAGCCGCATGGTTTAGAAAATGGAAGAAATCGCAAGAATATACAAGACTTCCCACTGGAAGGCGTCAGTTTGTGACGTTATAATGTACCTGAACATAGAAAGAGCTGAAAAATGAAATGGCATTCTTTTTTTGCAAAGATACTCAGGAGGAAGTAAGATGCGTAATTATAAAAAAATTCAGACAGAAAAAAATACAGTCACAAAGATTGTGTGCAATAAATGTAAAAAAGAAATCACAATAAAAAATGGAATACCGGAGGAAGAGATGCTTACAGTTGAAAAAAGATGGGGATATTTTTCGCACAAAGACGGAGAACTCCATCGATTTGATATCTGTGAGGAATGTTATGATACCTGGATAGCATCTTTCCAGATTCCGGTATATGGAGAACAGGAGTTAGAATGTTAGATGTATGTTTGCTTGGAAGCGGTGGAATGATGCCGCTTCCTTATCGATGGCTGACCGCGCTTATGACAAGATATAACGGCAGCCAGCTGCTGATTGACTGTGGTGAAGGCACACAGATTGCGTTAAAAGAGAAGGGATGGAGTTTTAAACCGATCGATGTAATTTGTTTCACACATTACCATGGAGATCATATCAGCGGACTTCCGGGACTTCTTCTTACAATGGGAAATGCGGACAGAAAGGAACCGCTTACTCTGATTGGACCGAAAGGTTTGGAGAGAGTGGTGAGTTCTCTGCGAGTGATCGCGCCGGAACTGCCATTTGAAATCCACTATAGAGAAATTACAGAGCCAGAACAGATTTTTGAGATGGATGGATATCGTCTGAAAGCATTTCGTGTAAAACATAATGTGATCTGTTACGGTTATACGATTGAGATCGACCGTGCCGGCAAATTTGATGTGCAGAGGGCAACAGAACAGAAAATTCCGAAGGAATACTGGAAACATCTTCAAAAAGGTGAGACAGTAGAGCTTGACGGAAGAATACTGACGCCGGAGATGGTCCTTGGACCACCTCGAAGAGGAATTAAGCTTACCTATTGTACAGATACAAGACCGACGGATTCTATCCGGAAGAATGCAAAAGGTTCAGACCTGTTTATCTGCGAAGGAATGTACGGAGAAAAAGAAAAAGCGGCAAAGGCAGTAGAATATAAGCATATGACCTTTTATGAGGCAGCAAACCTGGCAAAAGAGGCGGAGGTAGGAGAAATGTGGCTTACGCATTACAGCCCGTCCCTGCGCCACCCGGAAGAATATATGGATGAAGTGCGGGCAATCTTTCCACATGCGATCGCAGGAAAAGACCGTATGACAACAGAACTGGATTTCCCGGAATAAGCAAAGCAGTAGAGAGAAGGAAAAATATGGATACAGAGAAAAAGGATATATTAATACTGGCAATTGAAAGTTCCTGTGATGAAACGGCAGCAGCCGTTGTAAAGAACGGACGACAGGTGTTGTCAAATGTGATCTCATCACAGATAGATCTACATAAATTATATGGTGGTGTGGTTCCGGAAATCGCATCGAGAAAGCATATTGAAAAGATTAATCAGGTAATAGAAGAGGCTCTGGAAAATGCAGAGGTTACACTGGATGATATTGATGCAATCGGTGTAACTTACGGTCCGGGGCTTGTTGGTGCGCTTCTTGTCGGTGTGGCAGAAGCAAAAGCAATCGCATATGCGAAAAAGTTACCACTTGTTGGAGTTCATCATATTGAAGGGCACATTTCTGCAAATTATATTGAGAATCTGGAACTGGAACCACCGTTCTTGTGTCTTGTTGTGTCTGGGGGACATACGCATCTCGTATGCGTCAAGGATTATGGAACTTATGAGATTCTTGGAAGAACCAGAGATGATGCGGCAGGAGAGGCTTTTGATAAAGTGGCTAGAGCAATTGGCCTGGGATATCCGGGAGGACCGAAGATTGATAAGCTTTCAAAAGAGGGGGATCCAGATGCAATCCCATTTCCGCGCGCGCATATTGAAGATTCCCCATATGATTTCAGCTTCAGTGGCGTGAAGTCAGCAGTTTTAAACTATATTAACGGCTGCAAGATGAAAGGGATTGAATACAACCGTGCTGATATTGCTGCATCCTTCCAGAAAGCAGTTACTGATGTGCTGGTAGACAATGCAATGCATGCAGTAAAAGAATATGGACTTAATAAGTTTGCAATTGCGGGAGGCGTGGCGTCAAACAGTAGTCTTCGTGCAGCAATGAAACAGGCATGTGAAAAGAATGAAATAGAATTTTACTATCCGTCACCGATTTTCTGTACAGATAATGCAGCAATGATCGGTGTGGCGGCTTATTATGAATACATAAATGGAACCAGACATGGATGGGATCTGAATGCAGTCCCGAATCTGAAACTTGGCGAAAGATAGAGTGGGCGAACCACGAAATGCAGGTAAAAAGGAGAGAATAATATGAACAGGGAAAAATGTACAGCAGTAGTCCTGGCAGCAGGAAAAGGAAGCCGGATGGGTACAAAAATACAGAAGCAGTATCTGGAAATATGTGGAAAGCCTGTACTTTACTATTCTCTTGCTGCATTTGCAGCATCTCCGATTATTGATGAAATTGTTCTTGTGACAGGAGAAGGTAAGACTGATTATTGCCGGAAAAATATTATAGAAGCTTATGGAATCACAAAAGTTAATAAAATTGTGGTTGGTGGAAAAGAACGGTATGAATCTGTATATAAAGCACTAAGAGAAATAGAACCGGAAGGTTATGTCTTTATTCATGATGGAGCACGTCCGTTTGTTGATGAATCGATCATAGAACGAACTTACCAGGCAGTAAAAGAATACCGGGCATGTGTGGCAGGAATGCCATCGAAAGATACGGTAAAGATTGTAGATGAGAATGATTTCGCAGTAAATACACCGGAACGAAGATTTGTGTGGTGTATTCAGACTCCGCAGGTATTTGAGACTGCATTGATTCGTCATGCATATTTTAAATTGATGGAAAATGAAGAAAATGAAACAGGGATAACAGACGATGCGATGGTTGTAGAGCGTATGGAAAACTGTGCAGTAAAGTTGGTAGAAGGTTCGTATGAGAATATAAAGATTACAACGCCAGAAGATCTGATATTAGCAGAAAGTCTGATCAAAAAAAGAAATTGAAAAAATTTAAAAAAAGTGTTGACAATAATGTATCACTATGATATTATCTATCTTGTCGCTGATACACAGCAACAACTTAATAAATGCGGAGAGGTATCGAAGTGGTCATAACGAGGCGGTCTTGAAAACCGTTTGTCCGAA
>OHAC01002830.1_pt1 | contig 13125 bp, 10 predicted proteins | sample 1577051 | NCBI WGS metagenome assembly OHAC01 (sample SAMEA3541499, study PRJEB24748) | human gut metagenome | biome: human gut; feature: human-associated habitat; material: faeces | place: China | collected 2012 | reverse complement strand
ATGGTGTTGACGATGGTGGACTGGATCTTCTCAGCCATCATGGTGTTGTTGTTCTGCAGCAGGCGGATCTGGGGGCCCATCTGCAGGCTGATGTTCCGGGTCAGCTCCAGATCGTACAACTTTTTCTCAAAACGCTCGCACTGGTCTGCCAGGTCGCGGGCGGCCTGAGCATCCTCGGGCAGGCCGGACTGCTTGGCCTTGTCCATGGCCTGCTGCAGCTCGTTTGCACGGACCTCGGCCAGCTTTTTCTTGCCGGCCAGGATATACATGCTCAGCTCCTTGAAGTAGGCCATGTTCAGCTCGTACATCTTATCCAGCATGGCGATGTCTTTCAGCAGCTGGACCTGATGGCCCTCCAGCATGGACTGGATGTTCTCCACGTTGGTCTCGGCCTTGTTGTACTTGGTCTTCAGGTTGTCCAGCTCATTGCCCTTCTTTTTGAAGAAGCCCAGAATGCCCTTCTGCTGCTCCTCATTGGCATCAAAGCTCTTCAGCTCCCCGATGAGATTGGTGATCATATCGCCCACCTCGCCCAGATCCTTGGTGGATACCTTGGCCAGAGCAGCCTCGGAGAAATCGCCGATCTTCTTCTGGCAGGCGGAGCCATACTGCAGCACCTGCTGGCTGTTGGTGATATCGATCTTTTCCGCAAAGGAATCCACCATTGCCTGCTCCTCGGGGGTCAGCTGCACCTCCGGCTGCTGGGCCGCCGGGGCGGGCTCAGGCTTTTTCTCTTCAGCTGCTGCCTCCGGGGTGGGGTCCAGCGTCAGGGTGGGCACTGCAGGAGCATCGAGGTCGAAGTTCAAAGTGTTGTTGTCAGCCATTGTTGATTCCATCCTTTCCAATTACGACAGCGCCTGCCGCCTATCGGCGTGCGCTATTTTCTAACCGGTTTGCCAAGGGCTCCCCCTTCGGGGGAGCTGGCAAAGCCGTCAGGCTTTGACTGAGAGGGTTGTTACAATCCCTGCCCTTTCAGCATATTCTGCAAAACGGTCAGGTCTGCCGAGAGGTCCATGCTCTCGGCAGCATACAGGGCATCCAGCTGATTTTCAAATGCCGTGGCAATGGAGGCTGCGTTGTGCTCCACCTCCGCGCGGATGGAGGCGGCATTCTCGCCCCGCACCCCCTGCTTTGCCAGCTTGGCGTACTGCTGCAGCACGTTCACGGCATCTGGCAGATAGTAATTGGCGAACCGCCGCACCTGCTTTGCCTTGGCGGGGGTGGCTTCCACCGTTTCCACAATGGAGCGGCCCGCCTTTTCCATCCGGGCCATGGCGGCGGAGAGCTGCGGGTCCGGCAGGGCTTCGTTCAGGGCATGGAGGGTGTCCAGCTGCTGCTGCATCTCGGTCAGCATGGCATCCACATCGTCCACACCGGTATGGAAGGGCACTTCCGTCTCCACCACCCGGGGCGGGCAGATCTTTTTGGCCCCGGCAAAGGCCAGCACAGCCGCGCCCAGCGCCGCCAGCAGTGCCCACAGCCGATAGACCGGAAGCACGGCACACAGCACCACAAATGCCAGCGCCGCCGCGTAGTACGGCAGGACACTGGGCTTCCGGGTGCGAATGATCTTGCTCATGGGTTCCTCCTTTTCCGGGAGCTGCGCCCCCTGTATCTTCCATAATAAATCCTTTTCCAGCGGGGCGCAAGCGTTTCACGAATTATTTACAGGTTTGAAATCGAAATGTCAAACCTCTCAGGCGCTTGCGCGCCAGCTCCCCTCATAGGGGGCATATCGGGTAAGTCCGCGCGGCATTCAAGGCAAAATCCAGCTCGACAATTCTTCTTTCCAGATCTCCCGTAATTTTTCCGGCCTGCAGGCGGCATTGGCGGGGCTGGTGCTGGGCAGCCTGACCGCCGGGATGCCGCTGACCGGCTCGAGATACTTTGTATAGATCTTATATGCTGTAGCCCCGTTGCAAAAAACAGCCTCAATGGGCGCTTTTGCCAGCAGACCGGCAATATCATTGGGCACCACGTCCCGGATGGACGCATCCGACGCGCCGGTGATGGTACAGCTTTCCAGCGTATCCCACAGGGCCAGCCCGTGGCGCAGGATGATCTGCTTTTTTGCTTCGATATCCTCCCGGGCGGGCACAGGCTCCCCGGTCAGGGCCGCCAGCATGGGCCAGAAGCGGTTTTGCGGGTGGCCGTAGTAGAAGGACATTTCCCGGCTCCTGGGGCTGGGCCAGGTGCCCAGGATCAGCGCCCGGCTGTGCTCGTTGTAGACCGGTGCAAAGCTCACTGCTTTTCCTCCGCGGCTTCCATCTGGCCCCAGGGAGAGCCAAGTTCATGGCCCGAAGGCTCCGCACGGGGGCCGTTTAACCACAGCTCCTCAATGAGGGCAGCAAGGCCGTCTTCCCGCACATCCCCGATGATGCGGTCTGCGGCTTCCCTGGCATCGTCCGAGCCGTTGGCCATGCAGCAGCCCAGTCCCGCCGCCTTCAGCATTCCCACATCATTGGCGGAATCGCCCACCGAAACAGCATCGGCCAGCGTCAGACCCACGGTTTCACACAGGTCAGCCAGACCCACCCCCTTATCAATGCCCTCCCGGACGATATCATAGCAGTGCCAGCTGCCCTCACGCACAGCACCCACCATCATAAAGCGGAGGTTCAGGTGGCCGTACTTCCGGTTGAACGCCTCCAGCGCCTCATCGGGCAGGCAGGCAAAGGCGGCATGGGGCATATCGATGAGATGGCGGTCCTGATCCTCGCCGTCCTTGCAGGTCAGGCCGCTGCCGCTCAGCTGGGCGTAGAAATCCCGGAGGCTCTCGTATTCGCAGTAGGCATAGTATCCATCCCGGAAATTGAACTGCAGGGGGTAGTTGTAATCCTCGCAGAAATCCACCAGTGCGTACATTTCCTCATTGGTCATCGGGTGCTCGGCGATGATCGCACCGTCCCTGTCCACCACGCAGGCTCCGTTGTTGGTGATGGCGTAGTCGAACCGGATGCCGCCCAGCTGCTGCTTGTTGATCACGCAGTAGCCGCGGCCGGTGCTCAGCACAAATTTGCCGCCTGCGGCCTGCATCTTTTTCACGGCCTTGACCACCGCCGGGCGGGGGCAGGGCTCACCAAAGGGAACAAGGGTATTGTCGAAATCGCTTGCCAGAAGTTTATATTGCATCGTTGCTCCTATTTCAGCATCCTCACCCTCTCAGGCCGCTTCGCGTCCAGCTCTCCCAAAGGGAGAGCTTTTGACATAATCGGAAACTTCCCAATGACTGTCAAGACCTCCCACTTTGGGGGAGGTGGCATCGCGCAAGCGATGACGGAGAGGGTGAGCCAGTTTATCATTTTGATACTATCTAGTATAACACAAAACGCCGCTCCGGGATATCCCGAAACGGCGTTTTGACTGAATATTTTACTTTAACCGAAAATGGCTACCACGATCTGGATCCCAACACCCACAGCCGCACCGGCAGCCCAGGTCAGGCCGGTGATAAAGAGGTTCTGCTTCCAGGAGGGGTTCGCCCGCCAGAGAACAGCCAGGCCCACGCCTGCGCCGGTGCACAGCCCTGCCACCAGACTGGAAAAGCGGAGGGCTCCCTCCACATAGAGCTGGGTCAGCAGGACGCTGGCGGCACAGTTGGGGATCAGCCCCACCAGTGCGGCCACCACCGGCTGGAAGAAGCCCATCCGGCCCAGAGCGTCGGCAAAGACATCCTCGCCCACGCCCTCCACAATGAGGCCGAACACCAGACTGAACACAAAGATGAACACGAAGATCTCCAGCGTGTGGCGAAGGGCGGCTTTCCAGATGGGGGCTGGCTTGCCCTCCTCATCGCTGTGCTCCTCGTGGCAGTCGATCTCATCGGCGCTGCCGGTATAGCCGCCCCGCAGGCTCCTGGGCAGAACGCCCCGCAGGACAAAATCCAGCACCAGGCCCACCGCAATGGCGTACACCACCTTGATGACCATGAGCAGCACCAGCTTATCCCAGTAAGCAGGCATGGAGACCAGCAGCGGAACCGCTTCATCACTGGTGGCGAGGAACACGGCCATCAGCGTGCCCAGGCTGATGACCCGGGACGCATAGAAATTGGACGCAATGGCAGAGAAACCGCACTGGGGCACACAGCCCAGCAGCGCCGCCGGAACAGAGCCCCAGCGTCCGCCCCCCGCCAGAATGGCTTCGATGCGCTCGCCGTGGCGGTTCTCCACATATTCAATGAACAGATAGGCCAAAAACAGGAAGGGCAGCATCTTGGCGGTGTCCACCAGAGATTCGCCCAGAACATCCAGAAACAATTCCATTTGATACTCCAAAAACAACTGTAATGTGCTTTATTGCAGTAAATTGCAATCAATTTGCATTTTCGTGCAAGGGAGATTATACACGCTTCGGATGCAAATTGCAAGAGGAATTTGCAAAAAGTTTGCATTTTTGTTTTTGGGAGAACGAAAATGCCCTCTCAGTCAAGGCCACAGGCCTTGCCAGCTCCCCCTTCGGGAGAGGTGGCAGCGCGTTCACGCTGACAGAGAGGGCTATTCATTTCAGATCAGATCTCGGCCAAAATCGCATCACCCATAGCGGTGCAGCCCAGGCAGGTGCAGCCTTCGCTCATGTTGTCTGCCGTGCGCAGGCCCTTGTCCAGCACCTTGTTCACAGCATTCTCAATGGCATCGGCTTCCTCAGCCATGCCAAAGGAGTAGCGCAGCATCATGGCGGCAGAGAGGATGCAGGCGGTGGGGTTGACGATATCCCTTCCCGCAATGTCGGGGGCCGAGCCGTGAATGGGCTCGTACAGGCCCCGGGTGCCATCGCCCAAAGAGGAGGACGGGATCATGCCGATGGAGCCGGTGATCATGGAGGCCTCGTCCGACAGGATATCGCCGAACATATTCTCGGTGACGATGACATCGAACTGCGCGGGGTTCTTTACGATCTGCATAGCGCAGTTGTCCACGAACATCTCGCTGTACTCCACGTCCGGGTACTCGGCCTGCAGGCTGTGCATCACACTGCGCCACAGGCGGCTGGTATCCAGCACGTTGGCCTTATCCACACAGCAGAGCTTCTTGCGGCGTTTCTGGGCAGTCTCGAAGCCGATGCGGCCAATGCGCTCGATCTCGTGCTCGGAGTAGGGCATGGAGTCGATGGCCTGCTTTTCGCCGTTCTCGAGGGTGTGGGTCTCGTGCTTGCCGAAATACACGCCGCCGATCAGCTCCCGCACGATGATGAAGTCAATGCCCTGTGCCACGATCTCAGGCTTCAGAGGGCTGGCCGGGGCCAGCTGGGGCCAGATCTTGGCGGGGCGGTTGTTGGAGTACAGGCCCATGCCCGCGCGCAGGCGCAGCAGACCCTTTTCCGGGCGCTGCTCACCGGGCAGGCCCTCCCACTTGGGGCCGCCCACGGCACCCAGCAGGACACTGTCGGCCGCAAGGCACTTGTCCAGCTCGTGCTGGGGCAGCGGGTCGCCGTACTTGTCAATGGCTTCGCCGCCCATGGCGGCATCGGTATAGTGGAAGGTGTGGCCGTACTTTTCAGCCACTTCATCAAGCACCCGGATGGTCTGTTTCACGATCTCGGGGCTGGAGCAGTCGCCCCAGATGACAGCAATGTTTTTTTCCATGGGAAAGCTCCTTACTTCTTATTTTTGATGGACTTCATCAGGCCACCGTCGGCAATGATCTTCTGGATAAACGGCGGGAAGGGTTCCGCCTGGAAGGTCTTTCCGGTGGTCTCATCGGTGATGAGGCCGGTAGTAAAATCCACGCTGACGGTATCCCCTGCACTGATGGCATCCACAGCCTCGGGGCACTCCATGATGGGCAGGCCGATGTTGATGCTGTTGCGGTAGAAGATGCGGGCAAAGCTCTTGGCAATGACCACCGAGATGCCTGCGGCCTTGATGGCCACGGGGGCGTGCTCACGGGAGGAGCCGCAGCCGAAGTTCCAGCCGCCCACCATAACATCGCCATCCCTGACGTTCCGGACAAAGTCCTTGTCGATGTCCTCCATGCAGTGGCTGGCCAGCTCCTTGGGGTCCTGGGTGTTCAGGTGGCGGGCCGGAATGATGACATCGGTATCCACGTTATCCGGGTATTTGAAAACAGAACCTTTTGCGTTCATCGTTGTTTCTCCTTTTCGATCAGACCGTGCGGGGGTCGGTGATATAGCCGGTCAGGGCGCTGGCAGCGGCAGTGGCCGGGCTTGCCAGATAGACTTCGCTCTTGACATGGCCCATGCGGCCCACAAAGTTGCGGTTGGTGGTGGAGACACAGCGCTCCCCCTCGGCCAGGATGCCCATGTAGCCGCCCAGGCAGGGGCCGCAGGTGGGGGTGGACACGATGCAGCCCGCATCAATAAAGGCTTCGGTCCAGCCGCGCAGGATGCATTCCTTATAGACCGCCATGGTGGCCGGGATGATGATGCCCCGCACGCCCTTGGCGATGTGCTTGCCCTTGAGGATGTTGTAAGCGGCCTCCATATCCTCCAGACGGCCATTGGTGCAGCTGCCGATGACCACCTGATCGATCCGGATGTCCTTTCCCTCACTGGCGGGGTGGGTGTTCTCCGGCAAATGGGGGTAGCTGACCGTGGGCTCCAGCTTGTCCAGGTCGATCTCGATGGTCTTTTCGTATTCGGCATCCTGGTCGGCCTCGTAGTAGACCGGGGTGCGCTGGCTGCGGCCGTTCAGATACGCTCTTGTGACCTCGTCCACAGGGAAGATGCCGTTCTTGGCACCGGCCTCAATGGCCATGTTGCAGACGCAGAGGCGATCCTCCATGGTCAGGGAAGCCACACCCGGGCCGGTGAATTCCATGGACTTGTACAGTGCGCCGTCCACACCGATCATGCCGATGATGTGCAGGATCAGGTCCTTGCCGGATACGCAGGGGCTGAACTTTCCCTTGAGCACAAACTTGATGGCAGAGGGTACCTTGAACCATGCCATGCCGGTGGCCATACCGGCGGCCATATCGGTGGAGCCCACACCGGTGGAGAATGCGCCCAGTGCACCGTAGGTACAGGTGTGGCTGTCGGCACCGATGATGCAGTCGCCGGCGGTCACGATGCCTTTTTCGGGCAGGAGGGCATGCTCAACGCCCATCTGGCCCACATCGTAGAAGTTGAGGATATCATATTTGTTGGCAAACTCGCGGCACTGCTTGGACTGGGTTGCGCTCTTGATATCCTTATTGGGGACGAAGTGATCCAGCACGATGGCAATGTGCTCCTTGTCGAACACGCCGTCAAAGCCTGCCTTCTCAAACTCGTTGATGGCGACCGGGGTGGTGATATCGTTGCCCAGCACGATATCGAGCCTGGCATTGATGAGCTGGCCTGCCTTGACCTCCGGCAAGCCCGCATGTGCGGCCAGAATCTTCTGCGTCAGAGTCATTCCCATGGTGATACTCTCCTTTTATACTGTTGACAAACTCCTTCCGTCATCGCCTGCGGCGATGCCACCTCCCTCAAGGAGGGAGGCTTTAAGGCTCCCTCTCCGAGGAAGCTGTCACGGCTGCGCCGTGACTGAGGGAGTTACTTATTATTGATCGCGCTCACCAGCGCCCTGATGCCGGCAACGATGATATCGGTGTCGGTGCCGGCACCCCAGGTCATGCTGCCATCGCCCCAGGCAAGGCCCACATAGGAAGCCGCACGGGAGGTACTGCCCTCGTCCAGGCTGTGCTCCGAGTAGCTTTCCAGATGGAAGTCCATCCCGGTGGCGCTTTGGATGGCGTTGGCCACAGCATCCAGACGACCATTGCCCACCGAAGTGACCACCTTGCGCTGACCGTTCAGGTCCAGGGTGACCGTGGCGGTAATGCCGTTGACCTGTGCAAAGTGGGCCTCCACCACACGAAGGGGCTTTTCGCGGTTGAGGAAGCTCTCCTCGAAGATGCGGAGCACCTCGCCTGCACTCAGTTCCTTGTGGCTGTGGTCGGACACGCTCTTGACTTTGTAGCCCAGCACCTCGCGCATCTTGGGGGGCAGATTATAGCCGTAGTTCTGCTCCAGCACAAAGCCGATGCCGCCCTTGCCGCTCTGGCTGTTGATGCGGATGACATCGGCATCATAGGTGCGGCCGATATCGTGGGGGTCGATGGGGATGTAGGGGCAGGTCCAGCGGTGCTCGCCCCTCTCCTTGCGGTAGGCCATGCCCTTTGCAATGGCATCCTGATGGCTGCCCGAGAAGGCTGCAAACACCAGCTGACCGGCATAGGGGGTGCGCTCGTAGATGTGCATCCGGGTCACGCGCTCGTAGGCAGCGCAGATGGCGGGCATATCGGAAAAGTCCAGCCTGGGGTCTACGCCGTGGCTGTATAGATTCATGGCCAGAGTCACGGCATCCACGTTGCCAGTGCGCTCACCGTTGCCGAACAGGCAGCACTCCACCCGCTGAGCACCGGCCAGAACGGCCATTTCGGCGCAGGCAACACCGGTGCCGCGGTCGTTGTGGGGATGGGTGGAGATGATCACGCTGTCGCGGTACTTGAGGTGCTTGTCGCAGTACTCGATCTGGTTGGCGTAGACATGGGGCATACTCATTTCCACCGTGACAGGCAGGTTGATGATCATGGGGCGGTCAGGGGTGGGCTGCATGATATCCAGCACCGCGTTGCAGACCTCCACAGCATAGTCCACCTCGGTGCCGGTAAAGCTCTCGGGGCTGTACTCAAACAGGAAGTTGCCCTCGTACTCCTGGCTCAGCTGCCGGACCAGCTTTGCGCCGTCGGTGGCGATCTTCTTGATCTCTTCCCTGCTCTTGTGGAACACCTGCTCCCGCTGGGCCACGGAGGTAGAATTATAGAAGTGGATGACCGCGCGGGGGGCACCCTTGACAGCCTCAAAGGTCTTGCGGATGATGTGGTCGCGGCACTGGGTCAGCACCTGCACGGTCACGTCCTCCGGAATCATGTTTTTCTCGATCAGAGTGCGCAGGAACTCGTACTCGGTATCGCTGGCGGCGGGGAACCCCACCTCGATCTCCTTGAAGCCGATCTTTACCAGCATCTGGAAGAACTCCAGCTTTTCCTCCAGGCTCATGGGCACGATCAGAGCCTGATTGCCGTCGCGCAGATCCACACTGCACCAGGCCGGGGCCTTTTCAATGTGATCCTTCTTCACCCAGCTGTCATAACCGGCAGGGACAGGGTAATATCCCGGTGCGTACTTGGTTGCGTCCATCATTCTCGTTTCCTCCAGATCCTACACTTATTTAAAATTAAAGTAAAAGGCCCTCGTCTCCAAGGCGATAAGCCTTGAGAGACGAGGGCCTGTCATTTTTTCTGACAGAGCACCCGTGGTACCACTCTCTTTGCTGGAAAACCAGCCACTCACACGATCAGCTTTTGGCGGCGAATCGCTGCCCCGGTAACGGTGGGCATCCGTCAGAGCCTACTCTCCGTTCAGCTCTGCCGCTCAGGGGCCAGTAGCCGAAACCCTCCGCACTGCCTTGCACCACCCGGCAGCTCTCTGAAGCAGAAGAAAATCGTTTTTTCCCCGTCAACGCATTTGGTCTTTGTGTTTCAAAGTGAGCTTATTGTACCAAACGCTGGATTTGCTGTCAAGAAGTTCAGTTCACATCAAGAATGAAACAAATTCACATCAAGGGCGGCACAATTTTCCAAATTTTGCGCCAAGCGTATGGTCAGGGGCGGCGGGTGGTACCCTAAGCAAGTGTCCGCTGGGGTGGGACCCTGTTGCCGCAGGCAATAGGGCGGGCGATGGAATGGCCCGTTTCACTTGCGTGGGTACTACCCGCTGGCCCTGATGCTAGGTTTGTTAAGAATCTGGGAAGTTTTTGGAAACAAGCCCTCAAAAGGCTGGTTTCTTAAAATCAGTCGTGCTATGCTTTGGGGTAGAGATAAAGCCTACTAAGGAGGAAATCCTATGAAAGAAGTCAAGACACCGCGCAAGCCGTTGGCGATCTACTATGCCATCGTGCTGCTGATGCTGCTGCTCCTCAACTTTGTGCTGCTGCCGTGGATGGAGGAGCGCCAGATCAAAGAGGTGGACTACGGCACCTTTATGACCATGACCGAGGAGAAGAACATCGGCCGGGTAGACATTGAATCCAACCAGATCATCTTTACCGATAAGGACGAGACGCAGGTCTACAAGACCGGCCTGATGAACGACACCGGCCTGACCGAGCGGCTGTACGATGCCGGAGCCACCTTCTCCAGCGAGATCGTGGAACAGTCCTCGCCGGTGCTGAGCTTTTTGATCTGGTTCGTCCTGCCCATCATCCTGTTCTCGGCCATCGGCAACCAGATGAACAAAAAGCTGATGGAAAAGGCCGGCGGCGGCCCGGGCTCCATGATGTTTGGCGGCATGGGCAAATCCAACGCCAAGGTCTATGTGCAGTCCACGGCAGGCATCCGCTTTGCGGATGTAGCCGGCGAGGACGAGGCCAAGGAAAACTTACAGGAAGTTGTCAACTATCTGCACGACCCCAGCAAGTATGAGAGCATTGGTGCCAAGATGCCCAAGGGCATCCTGCTGGTGGGCCCTCCGGGCACCGGCAAGACCATGCTGGCCAAGGCTGTGGCCGGTGAGTCCAACGTGCCCTTCTTCTCCATTTCCGGCTCCGAGTTTGTGGAGATGTTCGTGGGCATGGGTGCCTCCAAAGTGCGCGACCTGTTCAAGCAGGCCAAGGAGAAAGCGCCCTGCATCGTGTTTATTGATGAGATCGATGCCATTGGCCAAAAGCGCAGCGGCGGCCAGTACGGCGGCAACGATGAGCGCGAGCAGACCCTGAACCAGCTGCTGACCGAGATGGATGGCTTTGAGGGCAACACCGGTGTCATCATTCTGGCCGCCACCAACCGTCCCGAATCCCTTGACCCTGCCCTGACCCGTCCCGGCCGCTTTGACCGCCGGGTGCCCGTGGAGCTGCCCGACCTCAAGGGCCGCGAGGAGATCCTGAAGGTCCACGCTAAGAAGGTCGCGCTGGCCCCGGGCATCGACTTTACCACCGTGGCCCGGATGGCCTCCGGCGCGTCCGGTGCCGAGCTGGCCAACATCGTCAACGAGGCCGCGCTGCGGGCCGTCCGCGCTGGCCGCAAGAGCGTGACCCAATCCGACCTGGAGGAGAGCATCGAGGTGGTCATTGCAGGCTACCAGAAGAAGAACTCCATCCTGACCGACCACGAAAAGTGCATCGTAGCCTACCATGAGATCGGCCACGCTCTGGTCGCCGCTAAACAGACCCACTCCGCCCCCGTGCAGAAGATCACCATCATCCCCCGCACCTCGGGTGCTCTGGGCTACACCATGCAGGTGGACGAGGGCAACCACTACCTGATGAACAAGGAGGAGCTGGAAAACAAGATCGCCACCCTCACCGGCGGGCGTGCCGCCGAAGAAGTGGTGTTCCACTCCATCACCACCGGCGCTTCCAATGATATCGAGCAGGCCACCAAGCTGGCCCGCGCCATGCTGACCCGCTACGGCATGAGCGATGAATTTGACATGGTGGCACTGGAGACTGTCAACAACCAGTATCTGGGCGGCGACACTTCCCTTGCCTGCTCTGCCCAGACCCAGTGTGAGATCGACCAGAAGGTGGTGGAGCTGGTCAAGGCCCAGCACGCCAAGGCTGTGCAGATCCTGGCCGACAACCGCGCAAAGCTGGATGAGCTGGCCCAGTATCTGTACCAGAAGGAGACCATCACCGGCGACGAATTCATGGAGATCCTGAACCGGGAGGAATAATTTTTACCCCCCTGCAATAAACAAGCCGCCCGTTCCGTATTCATTACAGAACGGGCGGTTTTTCGTCCATAGTACAGGAGGTATATTTCTTATGAAGATTCTGAATACAATGCTGGGCCGTCAGGCCATTGCCGCAGCCCTGGTGCTGTCCCTTGCCATCCCCATGAGCGTCGGCGCATTTGCCGAAGAGCCTGCCGCTGCCGCCGATGACACCGTTGTTGCAGGCTACCTGCCCCCGCAGGACGAAAGCGTGATGCTTCAGGGCGAGATCGCGCTGCACAGCGGCGACGTTGCCGTGGGCGAGACCGATCCCGCCTACGGCGGCTACGGCGCACCGGAGGGTGACCCCATTCAGGGCGACATCATGCTGATCTCCGCTGACGAGGCAAAAACCACCGAAGCCCGGTACACCGTCAAGGGCCTGCTGGGCCGTCAGGTCCTTTACACCGCCCGGCAGGAGGGTCGTGTCCTGACGCTGGACGTGCCGGACTGCGCCGCCACCTTCCGCACCACCATTCAGGATATGAAGACCCTGATGAATCAGGGCGTGTCCACGCTGGTGCTCACCACGGAGAAGGGCTCCACCACCCTGAACCTTTCCCTGCTGTGCGAGGGCCAGACCGACACCCAGCGGGTGGTGCTGCGGCAGCTGGGCAACAGCGCTTTCCTGACGGTTGGCCTGCGCTGCCGCCGCGACCTCATCGTGGGCCGCTGAGTGGGTAGTGTTCCCCTTTCCTGAAGCTTAACAAAACACAGCAGGAGCGCCCCACCGGGTCATACCGGCAGAGCGCTCCTGCTGTGTTTGGGATATATCAGAGAATGTCAAATTTTACTGCGCATTCTGCTTGAGGTCCTGTGCCTTCTTCCAAGCACGCAACACGCTGATCTTGGTAACCATGTTGTCCGGATAGAACTTCACCTGTTCAGGGGGCAGCTCTGTATCCTGATCGTTCAGGTCAGGCAGGAGTTCGTGCTCCATGGCCCAGCGGGCAGCATGCTGCAGATCCATATCCTGTTCTTCCTGGCCAACATCGGGGTAGAGGATCTCAGATTCCGGCATAGGCTTGCCTGCATCCTCCCACAGCATCATTGCAAGAGCACTGCGGTTGCTGGGGAAGTAAGGCAGACCCCACATCTTGCCCACAAAATCGGTGCCCAGCGTGTAGCCGACCAGTGCGCCGCCAGCCACAACAGCCGTACCGACAATGATGGGGCCAACAACATCAGAACCATCCTCAATGTCAGCGCTGCGGTACTGTGCAGCCACATCCACATCACCATTCATGGTAAAGGTAATGGCCTCAGCCTTGTAATCCTGATCCAGCGGCAGGTCAAAATTGCCGGTAGACCAGAGATCAAACACCATACCCTCGGGAACCTTCGTCTGGTCCAGCGTCACGGTGACTTCTGCACCATCCGGCACAAGGCAGGTCTGCTTGCCGCTGG
>OHAC01002827.1_pt1 | contig 13139 bp, 13 predicted proteins | sample 1577051 | NCBI WGS metagenome assembly OHAC01 (sample SAMEA3541499, study PRJEB24748) | human gut metagenome | biome: human gut; feature: human-associated habitat; material: faeces | place: China | collected 2012 | reverse complement strand
TTTGCCGTATTTAAATGCGAAGCCACGGCAAATTCCGTTACTGGGCACGTATGCGCGAACAGTAACAAATACAGGATGGTATGATTTATGTTATTTAGTTCCCTTGTGTTCCTATGGTATTTTTTGCCAGCGGTATTTTTGCTTTATTTTATAACGAAAAATCTGCATATCCGCAATGGCGTCCTTCTGGCTGCCAGCCTCTTTTTTTATGCGTGGGGCGAGCCGAAGTATGTGATTCTGATGCTTGTTTCGATCGGGCTGAATTATTTCTTTGGATTGTGGATTGGGAGGATGCAGAGTAAACACAGAATGCGCCTTGCTGTTACAACCTGCGTGTTTTTAAACCTCCTTCTTCTGGGCTATTTCAAATATTTTAACTTCGCAGTCGAGATTGCAAATTCTCTGTTAAACTGCTTTGCGGGCGGCGCACATACACTTTCTTTCCGCGAGATTGCTCTTCCGGTCGGAATATCCTTCTACACGTTTCAGGCGCTTTCCTACGTGGTGGATGTGTACCGGGGGACGATTCAGGCGCAGAAAAATATCTTTCATCTGGCGCTCTATATTTCCTTCTTTCCGCAGCTCATCGCGGGACCGATCGTCAAGTATCACGATGTCTGCGAACAGATTGAGAACCGGCAGTGTACGGCGGAGGGGATGGCGTATGGAATCAAGCGCTTTTCCTACGGACTGGCGAAAAAAATGTTGTTTGCTAATACCTTTGCGGCGACGGTGGACTGGATGATGGAGAAACCGCTGGCACAGCTGGGAACGGTCAATGCGTGGATGCTGGCGGTTTTGTACACGCTTCAGATTTATTTCGATTTTTCGGGATATTCGGATATGGCGATCGGATTGGGAAAAATGTTTGGATTTGATTTTATGGAGAACTTCAATTATCCGTATATCTCTACCTCGATCCGCGAGTTCTGGAGACGCTGGCATATTTCACTCTCGACCTGGTTTAGGGAATATCTTTATATCCCGCTGGGCGGCAACCGGAAAGGGCAGGTGCGGACGTATGTTAATCTGCTGATTGTCTTTTTTGCGACCGGGCTCTGGCATGGCGCTGGGGCAACCTTTATCATCTGGGGATTGTACCATGGGCTGTTTCTGGTGGTGGAACGCATGGGACTTGGGAAGCTATTGGAGAAGAACTGCTTCCGGGGACTGAATCACATCTATACGGCGTTGGTTGTAGTGGTTGGCTGGGTGTTCTTCCGCGCCGATACGCTGGCGGATGCGAAAGTGATCCTGCATCAGATGTTTACCTGGGAGAACGGCATCTATCCGGCATCGCTGTTCGTGAATCCGAAGGTAATTTTTCTTGCGGTGCTGGGCGTGCTGCTTTCGGGCATCGCGCAGAGTATATGCCCGAAGCTGCGGGAGCATTTGTATGAGAAAGAAGTGACAAAGACAGTGGATATTGTGATTATGGCTGTGCTGCTGTTTTTGTGTACCATGTATCTCGTCAGCAGCACGTATAATCCGTTTATTTATTTCAGGTTTTAGATCCAGCCGCCGTCCAGTTGAATTATCTGTCCCGTTAAATAGGAGTCCTCGCTCCCCAGCTGGTATGCCAGTTTTCCGACTTCCTCGGCACGCCCCATACGTCCTGCTGGAATTTCTTCCAGCAGGGCATTCCGTTCTTCTTCATCGAGAAACTGGTTCATTTCGGTGTCAATAGCGCCGCAGGCGATCGCGTTGACCTGGATGCTGCTCGGCGCAAGTTCCTTCGCGAGGGCGCGCGTCATGGCGTTGATGCCGCCTTTGGTGGCAGAATAGGCGACTTCGCAGGAAGCGCCGCAGACGCCCCAGACGGAGGAAATATTGAGAATGCGTCCCGATTTGCGTGACACCATCATCGGAACGGCGAGGCGGCAGCAGTTGAAGACGGAGGTCAGGTTGGTATTGAGAATGTGGTTCCACTCGTCCGGCGTCATATCCTGGAACAGACCGATGTAGGAAATCCCTGCATTGTTGACGAGGACATCCAGGGAACCGAAGCGCTCCCGGATCGCGTCAAACAGGCGGGAACAGCTCTCAAAATCGCCCGCATCGCCCATCCAGGCAAGGCAGGAAACGCCCAGCGCTTCGATTTCGCGCTGGGTCTTTTTTAATTCTTCTTCCCGCCTCAGGCAGGTAATCACGACATCCCAGCCGTTCTTAGCGTAGGTTAATGCAATCGCTTTCCCGATTCCGCGGGAAGCGCCGGTTACGAGGATAGTTTTATGATTCATGGCAGTAAACTCCTTATATGCGTATATTTGATGATACCAGGGTCAAAAGGTCAGAAGTTCGACGCAAGCTTGCTTGCAGGAGAATTTTTGACCTTGGGACCCGCCAAAAACATGAGTAAGTAGCCATTTTTCAAAGAAAAATGAGCGAATTACGAATGTTTTTGAGAATTGCGGGAGCACGCAGTGCAGAGCAATTCGGTATCAGAGGGGTCAAAAGCTTTTGACCCCAACATCATATTTGATTGAATTATAGCATGTATTTAAAATTCATGAAATAGTTTCATTTTTCCGCCTGTCATAAAATCGTAAGAAATTTTCATCCATTTTTTGCTGTTCTGAGTGTTTTACAGCATTGTATGAAAGTGCCAAAATGTGTTATACTAAAACCAAATGGATCTGACACAGCGATAGAGCGGATCAATTACCGAACAGATTCGGAAGAAAGGAACTGTATACCATGTATGATATAATAATCATTGGTTCCGGACCAGCTGGCTTGAGTGCGGCGATTTATGCACAGCGGGCATGTCTGGACACGATTGTGATAGAGAAGAATGGAATCAGCGGCGGACAGGTGCTGAATACCTGGGAGGTGGACAATTATCCGGGATTTCCGGGTGTGACCGGCTTTGAGCTTTCCAGACAGTTCCGGGAGCATGCAAACAAGCTGGGAGCAAGAGTTGTACAGGATGAGGTCGTGCAGGTCGAGCTTTCAGGAAATGTGAAGAAAGTAGTCTGCGAGGAAGAGACGTATGAGGCACGCTGTGTGATTCTGGCATCCGGAGCACATCACAGGACGTTGGAGGTGCCGGGAGAAGAGGAACTTCGCGGGGCAGGCGTTTCATACTGCGCGACCTGCGACGGGGCATTTTTCCGGGGAAGGACGGTTGCCGTTGTGGGCGGCGGCGACGCGGCGCTGGAAGATGCAATTTTTCTTGCACGGATGTGTGAAAAAGTATATATCGTCCACCGCAGAGACAAGCTTCGCGGGGCAAAACGGCTGCAGGAGCGCTTACAGGCGCTTGAAAATATTGAATTTGTCTGGAACAGCGAGACGGCTGCGATTGAAGGAAATGGTCAGGTGGAGGCATTGCGGCTGAGACAGACCAAAACCGGAGAAGAGAAGCGGCTGGACGTGGATGGTGTTTTTATTGCGGTCGGAATCGCACCGGAGAGTGAGCTGTATGCGGGTCAGTTAGAGCTTGATGAGCAGGGCTATATCCGGGCGGATGAGAGCGGTCAGACGAGCGTTCCGGGCGTATTTGCAGCCGGAGATGTCCGGACCAAGGCGCTGCGCCAGATTCTGACAGCGGCATCGGACGGTGCAAACTGCGTGGCATCTGCAGAGCGATATCTTCAGGCATAACTTATTTTTAACATAGAAGAAAACATGGGTCAGCAGGCAAAAATCCCATTGCCGTAGGCAATTTTTAATGGATTTTTGCGCGTGACTGTGAAGGTACTGAACAGTTACAGTTTGAGATAAAACGACGGAACAGAACGGACAGAAGAGTAGGAGGTCCTTATGAGAAAAACGCTGAAATTTCTGATAGCATCTGGGGCGTGCCTTGTGATGGCAGGGACGGGACGGATGAGCGCCCAGGCGGCGATGAATCTGGAGACGGATGCCCCGGTCGCTGGCGCGTCAGTGGCGATCAATAATTACTATGCGAGCAGCTTGAACCCGGAAAAAGAGCTGGCGGAGGCATTTGCTTCTAAAGAAGTTCTGGCAGTGGCGGGAGCCGGTCAGACAGGCGTGGCAGGCGGCGCGCAGACGGCCAAACCGGCACAGGTGCCAGCAGAGACGAAAGCCCAGCCAAAGGAGACAACTGGCGAGACTGAGGCGGTTGTCCGCGCGATGTCCAAGTCGATCTACGATAATATCGCGATTTCCCGTGTGACCAATTATGTCAATGTTCGCGCACAGGCGAGCACAGGCAGCGAGGTAGTCGGAAAGATTTACAATAACTGTGCGGCGACAATTCTGGACACGGTGGACGGCGAGGGCGGCAAATGGTACCATATCCAGTCGGGTTCCGTGACCGGTTATATTAAAGCACAGTATTTTGTGACCGGTGAGGAGGCGTCCAAGATTGCCAGGGAAGTCGGCACAACCTACGCGAAGGTTACAAATACCTCTACGCTTCGCCTGAGAGAAACGCCGAGCTTAGAGGGCAAGACGCTGGATCTTCTTTCTGCAGATGCAGAGTATGAGGTGATCGGAGAAGAGGGCGATTTTGCCAAGATTTCCGTCGATAATGATCTGGTCGGATATGTGTATAAAGATTATATTACGACGCAGGTAGACTTTAAGCAGGCAGTTTCCGTAGCTGAGGAACAGCAGCAGAAAGCTGAAGAAGAAAAACTGAAACAGGAAGCGAATGCGGCGATCGAGAACCTGGAACAGGTAAAGAAGAAAGCCGAGGAAGAGTCGAGGGCAGCGGAAACCACGGCAGCGGCGAAGGAAACCACGGCAGCTGCCAAAGAGACGACCAAAGCACCGGAGACTTCCTACAGCGGAACAATAGAGGCGAATCCGAGCGAAAGCAAGGCAGCTGGGACGACAGCGGCAGCCAAGGAGACGACAAAGGCAGCTGAGACGAAAGCGCCGACTACCGCGGCAGCGACGAAAGCGACCACTGCAAGTGGCGTTGGACCGGGCGGCGGACCAGGCACAGGCGGTACGTCCTCTTCTGGAAATGAAGTAACAAATGCTGCCCGTTCTGCGGTTGTGGCATATGCAAAGCAGTTCCTTGGAAATCCGTATGTATACGGCGGAACCAGTCTGACAAACGGCGCGGACTGTTCCGGATTTACAATGAGTGTATTTGCACATTTCGGTATTTCAACCGGACGAAGCTCGAGAGATCAGGCGGCAAAGGGCAAGGAGGTTGCGGTCAGCGCAGTACAGCCGGGCGATCTGCTTTTTTATGCGAGCGGCAATTATATCAATCACGTAGCACTTTACATAGGCAATGGACAGGTTATCCACGCAAGTACGGCAAAGAGCGGCATCAAGATTTCGCCGTCCAACTACCGAACACCGTGTAAGGCAGTTTCATTCTTAAATTAGTAAACGCAGATAAAGGAGTATATCGGTTCTTACGGAACGATTTCATATCCGTAGGGCTCGGTGGGAATACCGCAAAATTACGTTGCCAGCGGGGCAGAAGATTTCTGATCGGTGAGACAAGCAATTTTGCGGTATTTTTTCATTTTCATAGGAAAATGTGTTCTATGAAATAAAAAACGCTCCGCGGGATGTGCACTCGCGCGAAGAAGAATTATGTCGCAGGCGACCGCACGAGGCGCGAGAATGTGCCAAGGCACATTCTTTTTCATAAAAAAGGAGAAAAATCATGGCAGAATTAAGAGAACTTTCCGTAAACCAGTTCGTAGAAGAAACTGCTTCGAAGGCGTCTGTACCGGGCGGCGGAAGCGTGTCGGCGATGGTGGGGGCGCTGGGCGCGGCATTGATGGAAATGGTGGCAAATCTGACCATCGGAAAGGAAACATATGCCGGGGTGCAGGAGGAAATGCAGGCGCTGGCAGCTGAGGGCGCTGCGCTGCATGAGGAGCTGCTGGCAGGGATCAAAAAGGACAGCGAATCGTTCAATGGATATATGAGAGCGCTGAAGCTTCCGAAGGAGACGGAGGAGGAGAAAAAAATCCGCACTGCCGCCCTGCAGCAGGGGTTAAAAGAGGCGACCGAAGCGCCGCTTGCGATTGCGGAGTCAGCGGCAAAGATTTTTCCGATGGCGGAAGCGGTCGTAAAGAGGGGCAATAAAGGTGCCGTTTCCGACGGTCTGATTGCGGCGATGTTAGCCCGGACAGCGGTTGTGGGTGCCCTCTTTAATGTGAAGATCAATCTGGCATCGATCAAGGACGAAAGTTATGTATCAGAACTTGGGGAAAAAGTAGAAAAACTGGAATCGGATGCAATTTTTTGTGAAAAATCAATTTTGTGTCTTTCCAAATTGTCAGACACAGTATATAATAGATAACATTCACAGCCTTTCTGGGAAATTCACAGGGGGGGATCTTCTTTACAGAAGATAAAGCAGATAACATTCACTGTGTGAAAACTTCCGGAACAGGCAAAACCGCAAAAACAGGGAGGTACAGGAGTAATGATGACAGATATTGAGATTGCACAGGCAGCGAATCCACTGAAAATCGGTGAGATTGCAGAGGCAGCAGGCGTAGACGAGAAGTATCTGGAGCAGTATGGAAATTATAAGGCAAAGGTAGACTACAGTCTTCTGAAGGAGACCGAGGGCAAGGATGGAAAACTGATTCTGGTGACCGCGATCAACCCGACTCCAGCCGGAGAAGGAAAGACCACGACCACGGTCGGTCTGGCAGACGGATTGAAACGTCTTGGCAAAAAGGTAACCGTAGCGCTTCGTGAGCCGTCGTTGGGACCGGTCTTTGGTGTCAAAGGTGGTGCAGCTGGCGGCGGATATGCACAGGTCATTCCAATGGAGGATATCAACCTACATTTTACCGGTGATTTCCACGCGATCGGCGCAGCAAACAACCTGCTGGCAGCGATGCTGGACAATCATATCTATCAGGGCAATGCACTCCGCATCGATCCGAAGCGCATTACCTGGAAGCGTGTTGTCGATATGAATGACCGTCAGCTCCGCAACATCGTAGATGGTCTGGGACGCCGCGTGGATGGCGTGACCCGTGAGGACGGATATGACATCACGGTTGCCAGCGAGATCATGGCAGTCCTGTGCCTGGCACGCAATATTACGGATCTGAAAGAACGCCTTTCCAAGATTATCGTAGGTTATACCTATGACGAGGAACCGGTCACTGCCGGTGATCTGAAAGCAGCGGGCGCGATGACTGCTCTTTTAAAGGATGCCCTGAAACCAAACCTGGTACAGACCTTAGAGCATACACCGGCATTTATCCACGGCGGTCCGTTCGCGAACATCGCGCATGGATGTAACTCCGTCATTGCGACAAAGATGGCATTAAAGCTGGGTGATTACACGATCACAGAGGCTGGCTTTGGCGCTGACCTGGGTGCGGAGAAATTCCTGGATATCAAGTGCCGGATGGCAGAGCTGAAACCGTCGGCGGTCGTTGTAGTAGCGACGGTACGTGCCCTAAAGCATCACGGCGGCGTGGCGAAGGCTGACTTAAACGCAGAGAATCTGGAAGCACTGGAGAAGGGACTTCCGAACCTGATGCAGCATGTAGAAAATATTACCAAGGTATATGGACTTCCGTGTGTCGTAGCGATCAACCGCTTCCCAATGGATACCGAGGCAGAATTAAAGCTGATCGAGGACAAGTGCCATGAGGTCGGTGTCAATGTAGCTCTGTCCGAGGTATGGGCGAAAGGCGGAGAAGGCGGCGAGGAGCTGGCAAAAGAAGTCATCCGCCTGTGCGAGACTGAGAGCGATTTCCACTACTGCTACGAGACCGATACAACCATCGAGGAGAAGCTGGATGCGATCGTGAAGAAGATCTACCACGGCGACGGCGTTGTACTCACGGATGCAGCAAAGAAGCAGGCAAAACGCCTGACTGAGCTTGGATTTGGTAACTATCCGATCTGTATGGCGAAGACGCAGTACAGCTTTTCGGACAATGCGAAGCTGCTCGGCGCACCGAAGAACTTTACAGTAACTGTCCGCAACCTGAAAGTATCCGCGGGCGCAGGATTCATCGTAGCGTTGACCGGCGACATCATGACGATGCCAGGACTTCCGAAGATGCCAGCGGCAGAGAAGATCGATGTCGATGAGAATGGACGGATCACGGGTCTGTTCTAAAAAAAGAAGTAACTGTTCAGTAGGTCTGCGCATTTACTGCGCGTGACTGTGAAGGTACTGAACAGTTACGAAAAGAAATAGAATATGAATGGAACTTAACACAACGCAAAAAGGGGAACTGCCACATGGCAGCTCCCCTTTTTGCCAGGAAACTTGTCTACTTATAGTACGAAGCGATGAATTAAAATTCTGGTTCGATCAATCCGTAGGTGTTGCCTTTACGTTTGTAAACAACATTGACCTGCTCGGTCTCGGAATTCAGGAATACATAGAAACTATGTCCTAAGAGTTCCATCTGTACACAAGCCTCTTCCGGATCCATCGGCTTCATAGCGAATTTCTTTACTTTGACGATATCTACTTCGTCGTTGGAATCATATTCTTCGTTTATGAAGAGGTCAGAGAATGCAACGGCTGCCTGTTTCTTGTCTACGATTTTATTCTTATATTTTTTGAGCTGACGCTCGATGATTTCTTCTACCAAATCAATCGATACATACATATCGTTGCTTTCCTGCTCTGCACGGATGATGGTGCCTTTGACAGGGATGGTAACCTCGATCTTCTGACGATCTTTCTCAACCGTAAGTGTGATATTCACTTCGGTGTCCTGATTGAAGTATCGCTCTAACTTTCCGATCTTCTCCTCTACAGCTGCTTTTAACCCCGGGGTAACATTGATATTTCTTCCAGTAATTTTATAACGCATAATCATCGCTCCTTTTTATTGGGATGGCTATAGTATACCACTTTTGGATGTTAAATTCAACCTTTTTCACAAAATTGTCAACACAATTAATTGAAAAACAGGTCGAAATACTGTGTCGTTTGATTTTTCACGAATTGCTGTTGTTTTATAAGGGAGTTGCGCGCGGTTTGTGCGGCGGACAATGAAATATTAAAAAAGAGTCTTGCAGGATAGGGCAGAATGGGTGTGTTTTTGCAACAAAAAAAGGTCGAAAAAGCTAGGAAAAACGGGGGTTTGGAGGCAATGCGAGGGTTCTTCATTTGTCAATAGATCTGCTTGTATTTTTGGAAGAAATATGCAAGTTTATGAGATCTGAACAAAAAAGAAATCAAAATGCGCCGGGGAAAACGGGGGCTTCGTGAACAGACGGAAATTGTGGATAATGTGGATAAGTCGGTGTAAAACTCCATTTTCCCTAAAAAAGGGAGAAAATGGGTGTGCAAAACTTATCCACAAAACTGGGGACAAAATGTGGATAATGTGGACAACAAGAAAGTCGAACATATATTTTGTGCAACTTGTCTGGTTTACCATAAAGTTGGCGGGATGGCAGAAGAAAAAACGTTTTACCTGGATAGGCAGGGAGGCGGCGTTTTACAGCTGGCACCCTGAACGGGAGCGAAGCAGGGTGGAATTTAGAGAAGTTCCAGAAACTTCTTGACCTGCGGAAGCCGATCACTGGTGGGTTGGCAGAGCAGATATGTATTGCGGACGAAGGGCGTGCCATCCTGCCAGAAAAGTGCCTCGGTGTAGCCGTCAAAATTATTCAGGCAGATGGAAGGCAGGATACTCCAGCCAAGCCCATACCGCACCATTTCCTTGCAGGTATCGATGCTGTCGATCTGGAAATTCCGTCGGATGCCGGTCAGTCCACGCGCTTCGAACCAGGAGAAGAGCTGGGAATTTAAGCCGGAGTCGGTGTTGTGGCTGATGTACGGATAGTCGGTCAGAGGACGCCCGGCGTCCTCGCGGCTGCAGATCAGGCACATGGGTTCGGAGGCGAGAAGAATCTTTTTGCCGTCCCAGTTATATTCGCCGCGCAGGATGGCGAGGGAGATTTCTTCTTTGCAAAGCATCTTGTAGAGCTGGCGGCTCTGCTCGGTCGTGATATGCACCTCTACTTTGGGATAGCGGTCTGTGTAGTCCTTGAGGATTGCCGGGAGGCGGTAGTGGGCGTAGTTCAGAGAACAGCCGAGTCGCAACGTGCCGCAGATGTAGTCCTGGCTGGCGGCAGCGAGTTCTTCCATCTGCTCCATATTTTTTAGGATCGTGCGGGCGCAGGGCAGCAGGCTTTCGGCTGCCGGGGTGAGGAGCACGCCGCGCTTGGAACGGATGAGCAGCGGACAGTGCAGTTCTTCTTCCATCTTCTGAATCCGCTTGGTGATGGCAGGCTGTGTCATATAGAGAGACTGCGCCGCCTTTGTTATATTTTTGTGCTGGTCGAGCGCCAGCAGCAGTTCATAATCACGTTTATCCATATCGAACTCCTTATCATTCCAAATTGTTATGAATCTTGATAAGATCATACCATTTTACAGCGGATGGGGCAATGAGTTATAGTATGTATAAGGAAAAATTAATAGTAGGTTGTAACTGTTCACAGGTGGGGATTTTTTTGAACTGAAAATTCCGTACGATACAGGGCAGGGGCGAAGGAAAACTTCGTTTAAAATTTTGTGGCTGATTTTCCGCCAGCCGCACCCGAATTTCAGAGGCGGACGCAACGCCAACGCCTCTGAAATTTGGGCACAGCTGACAAAAATCATCTTGCAAAATCAGGCACAAAAAGATTCCGAGAGAACATTAAGTTTAAAAAAGTGGATTTTTTGTGTGCTATTCATCCGGAATGTTATTCATCTGGAAGAAGCTGCCGTTGTCTGGTTCTGCAGGTCTGCCGTTGACATTCCTGTTTCTAATGGTCTATAATGAGCGAAAAAGAAGAAGGAGCGTGAACAGTATGACATTCTTTGATGAGATCAGTAAAAATCTGACCGGTTATGGAAAAGAAGCTGCAAGAAAGGCAAAAGATGCTGCACAGGTGCTTCAGTTAAAGGCCCAGATCAGGGGGGAAAAGCAGAAGATCAATGAACTGTATACTGCTATTGGTGCAGTGTATTTTAAAAACCACAGAGAAGATTCAGAAGATGAATACAAAATGTTCTTCCCTGAGATCGAAAGTGCCCTGACTCATGTGGCAGAGTTAGAGAAAAAACTCAGCCAGCTGGATACCATGGAAAAATGTCCCTGCTGCGGTGCTGCTGTGAAAAAGGGTGATTCTTTCTGCAGCAAGTGCGGTACACCGGTCCAGAAAGAAGATGTGACAGAGGAACAGGATAATGCTGTGACAGAGGATGATTTTGTCCAGGAAGAAACAGCAGAAGAGCCTGTAAAAGAGACCACAGAGGAAAAGAAGACGGAAGAAGCAGAAAATGTGGTCCGGGAAACAGAAACAGAAAATACGACAGAAGAAGAGACAGAACAGAAAGAGGAGCCGGTTTCAGAGCCGGAAGAATAGAATGATGGAAGAAAAAAAGACAGGACTGGTGTTAGAAGGCGGCGGTATGAGAGGTATTTATACGGCCGGAGTGCTGGATGTATTTATGGAAAACGGCATTACATTTGACGGTGTGATCGGAGTATCTGCAGGTGCCATCCATGGCTGTTCCTTTGTGTCCGGACAGAAGGGCAGAAGCATCCGGTATTATATGAAGTATTGCCGCAACTGGCGCTTTATGAGTTTTCGGAGCCTGTTTTTAACCGGTAACATTGCAGAGGAAAAATTCTGCTATCATACACTGCCTGAAAAGCTGGACCCTTATGATTACGAGGCCTTTAAGAAAAGCCATACAAAATTTTATGTGGGCTGCAGTAATGTAGAGACTGGAAAAGCAGAGTATCTTCCTATTACAGATATGAAGGAGGAGATAGACCGGATGAGAGCTTCCGCGTCACTGCCTCTTGTTTCAAAAATCGTAAAGACAGCAGGAATGAAGCTTCTTGATGGCGGCTGTACAGACAGTATCCCGGTAAAGGCATTTGCAAAAATGGGATATGACAAGGACGTAGTGGTACTGACCCGCCATAAGGGATACAGGAAGGAAAAAGAAGGAATCGGTCTGACAAAGCTTGTATACAGGAAATATCCGAAATTTGTAAAAGCTGTATACAAACGCCCGGATGTGTATAATCATACATTAGATGAGATCGAAAAATGGGAAAAAGAAGGAAAGATCTTTGTGATCCGTCCAAGCGTTCCGCTGTCCATCGGACGCATGGAGGCAGACCCAAAGAAGCTTAAGGAAGTTTATGAGCTGGGACGGGATGATGCGCTTAGACAGATCGCAGCCATGAAGGAATGGTTAAACTAATAAGCAGCGAAAAGGAAGGACACTGCCTGCGGTATATGGGCGCCCAATCTTACATATGATAATGGTACTTTCTACCTGATCTATACAATAGTATACACCAACCGGTACCGTTTTAAAGATACTCATAATTTTATGGTAACTGCTTCGGATCCAAAAGGTTCATGGTCTGATCCAATCCCCCTTAATAAAATGGGGTTTGACCCGTCTCTCTTCCATGATCCGGATGGAACCAAATGGCTGGTCAATATGCTTTTTGACTATAGACTGGATCATAAGCGCTTCGGTGGCGTAGGTGTACAGCAGTATGATCCGGAGACAAAAAAATTAGTTGGCCCTGTTTATAATGTGTTTAAAGGCAGTGATAAAGGAACAACGGAAGGTCCGAATATTTTCTATCATGACGGGTGGTATTATCTGGTAACAGCAGAAGGCGGTACAGAATTTAAGCATTGTGTGACTATGTGCCGTTCTGAAAAACTGACAGGATCTTATGAGATCAGTCCGTATGTACCGGTCCTTACTTCTTTTGGAAAAGATGTACAGTTAAAACGGGCAGGTCACGGACAGATCATTCAGGGAAAAGATGGAAACTGGTATATGGCACATCTTTGTTCCAGAAGTCTGGGTGACTGCAGTATTACAGGACGTGAAACAGCTATCCAGAATATGCTTTATACAGATGACGGCTGGTTTAAGCTGTCAGCTAATGATACAGCATCACCGGAAGATTTTTTTGAAGTTCCGGGTGAAGTGGAGATGTGCTTGATATGAGAAACCTTTCCGATGAACGTGTAGAAGAAAATGGTTTTACAGGTGCTATGGTGGGTGTTTCCTGTCAGGATCTTCATGGGGATGGAGTTCAGGAAGATTTTGACTGGCTGGATTATAAGGTATTTAAATCCTTCTGATACCGAATTGCTGCGTGCTTTGCACTCCCGCAATTCTAAAAACATTTGTAATCAGTTCATTTTTCTTCAAAAAATGG
>OHAC01002826.1_pt1 | contig 13146 bp, 8 predicted proteins | sample 1577051 | NCBI WGS metagenome assembly OHAC01 (sample SAMEA3541499, study PRJEB24748) | human gut metagenome | biome: human gut; feature: human-associated habitat; material: faeces | place: China | collected 2012 | reverse complement strand
TCAGAACGTCGTGAGACAGTTCGGTCCCTATCTGTCGTGGGCGCAGGATATTTGATGGGAGCTGTCCCTAGTACGAGAGGACCGGGACGGACGTACCTCTGGCGCACCAGTTGTTCCGCCAGGAGCATAGCTGGGCAACTACGTACGGATCGGATAAACGCTGAAAGCATCTAAGCGTGAAGCCGACCCAAAGATAAGATATCCCACTGATTTGATCAGGTAAGATCCCTTGTAGACTACGAGGTTGATAGGCACGATGTGTAAGTGGAGTGATCCATTCAGCAAGTGTGTACTAATAGATCGAGGGCTTGACCACAATTCGCTTGAATTCTCAAGTCAATGAAAAAATGTCAGCAGTGATTATTCAGTTTTGAAGGCACGTCCTTCTAAAAACACTGGACAAAGTAGAACAGAAATGTTATACTGAACCAGTCATATTGGTCGGTGACGATGACGGTGAGGTTCCACCTGTTCCCATTCCGAACACAGAAGTTAAGCTCACTCGTGCCCAAGATAGTTCGCTGGAAACGGCGCGTGAAAATAGGTAGTCGCCGACTTACATGAAACCCCTGAGGAAGAAATTCCTTGGGGGTTTGTTTTTGTTGTGCGGTACTTTCTTTCACTGGCGAAGAAATTACCAAAAGTTTATATTTTTGATTAATTTTTTCGTACAATGTGCTATCATAAGGCTGGAAACGCTTTTGGGAGAAATGCGTTCCCATGCAAAAAACAGTTGACAAAGGATCGGCCTGCTGTTTAACCACCACTTTTCGATCATGTAAGCATGAACTGGAAAGGAGCAGAAGAAAAATGACAAACAAGAAATTCAAGTTGGCAGCAATGTCGCTGGCCACCGCGGTTGCAGTGAGCACGGTTGGCCCCAGTGCTTCTGCGGTGACGTATTATCTGAGCGATGGCAGTGTAACTGTTGATCAGGATGGTAATGGCGCGTTCAGTTATCAGAATAAGACTGATGGTAAAACGGATAATGTCTATGTGGATCAGGATACCCAAGACAATGCCAAATCATCATCACGCAGGCAGAAGGTACAACAACGGATAATACCGTCACTGTGGAAGAAAATGTCACGAACAAGAATGGAGACCGTGACGTGGATATCATCATTGACGGCGTGAATGTAGATACCAGCGATACCAGCACCTCGACTGACACCTCGACTGAAGTGCCCGCAGATACCAAAGAAGATAAAACCATCATCAAGGTGGGCGAGGGTGCAGATGTTGACCTGACAGTCAGGGATTCCAACCTGACCACCGGCGGCAACGGCATTGATATCGGTGTGAATCTGAAAGACGAGGATAGAAACGAGGGAGCCAACGTTGACCTGACGCTGGGTAATACCAAAATCAACCTGACGGAAAATGCCACAGCGGGCATCAACGCACGAGATAATTCCGATGTGGATATCACCCTTAAAGGGAATAATACTATTGATGGTTCTGAAGCAATCGACAAAGTGACCGAGGACGGAGAACACGATATCTTTAAGGATAACGTCAATGTCGAGGGTATCCGTGTGGGCGGCGAAGGCGCAAGCGATAGTTCGGATGCCAATGAGGATGCAAAAACGAACCTGACCATCAGCGGCGGTGTAGAAAAGACCGAAACTGCGGAAGCAGACACAGAAGAAACGGAAAGCCCCGCTGGCGGCTCACTGACCATCAGTAAGACCACAGGCGGTCTGGTAATGGCAGATGGCTCGGACGTGGAAATCACGGACGGCGCTGATGTGACCATTGAGGATACTAAGACCTCCAGTTCCACTCAGGCAGGCCGCGCTGTTACCCAGCACGGTGATCTGACCCTCTCCGGCGGCTCTTCCCTAACGATAGACGGTGTGAAGGACAATAAAGCGCCGCATACCGGTATTGGTATTGCCAGCTGGGATGATATCACAGTCGAGGATGGCAGTACGCTGGATATCAGTGGTGCTGCGACCGGTATTTACGGACATCAAGGCTCGGATGCAAGCCTGACTGTGAAGGATAGTACGCTGAATATCAGCGATGTTAAAAAAGCCATTGAGTACGAGGGTGCAGGTGTAGACAAGGAGGGAAAGGCACTCAAATCTGCCGGTGATATTACGTTTGAAAAGGCAAAGGTTAATATTGATGCTGGCAATATCGGTATTATGACCGGAAACAACGGTACTTCTTCCATTAAACTTGACGATACAGAAGCTAAAATAACCGTAGGCGCAGGAGGCACTGCAATTTATGGCCCGGAAAAAGGCGGTAAGGGCGATTTGAATATCGCTCACAGTAAGCTCGATATTGATGCCAGCGCATTTTATGGTTATGGTATTAGGGCGGGATATAAGAATGTGAATATTCGAGATGGAAGCGTTGTGAATTCCAACTCGAGTGCAGCAGGCATCATCCTGACCGGTAGTGAAGGGAATGCGACTAAACTGAATGTTTCAAACAGTTTGTATAATTTGACGACCGCTTTTCATTATGGCGTATGGGCATGTGTAGCAGATGGTGCATACCAAGGAAAGCCGACTCATACGATTCTGGTCAACGATAATGGTGCAATGAACATCAGTGATACGGCCGGTTCACCATATGTTGCTTCTGCGGGTATTATGATGGACGATGGGGTCTCTTTGATTGCTGATAACGGCGTTATAACCACAAACGGTAAATATCAATATGGTGGTATCAATGCCTATGGTAATGATATCAATATCCGTTTCAAGGACAATTCGCATGTAGATGTTGAATCGATTACGTATGACGCTGAGCATAAAAACCAGAACCTCATCGTTACCGGTGGCACGCTGACCTATGACTACAAGGCCGACAACACCCTGTGGCCGGTGAACGAGCAGGGCGACAAGCTGACCAATTTCCTGCTGACCAAGGATGATACCCACGCAAACTTCGATGCTCTTTCCTATAAAGGCCAGACCTATACCTACCTCTCTGACCTGAACAAGGAGACCGGGAAGCAGTATCTCTCCGTGTGGGTGCCCGCCGCCGCATTGAACTATATGCTGGATGTGGACGGTTCCCACGACCCGGAGATCATCGGCAAGGCGCTGGAAGAGCTGAAGCAGGCCGGATACAATTTCAACACTGCCTACCAGACCGCTGAGAATGGCGATCAGGTCGTTATTCTGCGGGATATGGTGGTGAACGGTAAGAGCCTGAACTTCACCAAGACCACCGATGCAGAGGGCAACACCAAGCTCATCTGGGGCAACTACGAAAAGCAGGCAGAGGGTGCTCCCAGCGCTTATGATATGGTCTATGGCACCGAGTACGAGTATGAGGGCAAGACCTATACCATCGTCTGGGGCTATGAGAGCCAGAACAACCCCAACACCACCGCAGCAGCGGGTGTACTGGATGCCTTTGGCCCGGATTCCAACGTGAAGGTCACCGGCGACATCGACGGCACCGACTCCGCACAGTACACCGTGACCATTTACGGCGCTCTGCGGGAAGTGACCGACCCTGTGATCCCCACGAACCCGAAACCGGAAACGCCCGAGGACTCCGATCCTACTCCTCCGGCTCCCACTACGCCGACTACCCCGGCAGTGCAGGATGCACGGCCCACCACTCCCGCCGTGGAGCAGGCAGTCGCTAAGACCACGCCCGCCCCGGAGACCCCCGTGAACCCGCCGGTGCAGGATGCCCGCCCGGAGAGCGGCAAGCTGATCCAGACCGGTACCACCAACTGGATGGCAGATGTTCTGGTGCGTGCAGGCGGTGTCCTTCTGGCTGCCGGTTATCTGCTGGAGCGTAAGCGCAAGGGCATGTTCCATAAGGCACAGCACTGAACACGTTCTTGTAGATGACGTAAAAAGGTAAAAATATTAAACTGGCTTGGGGCCGCTGCACAAATTTTTGTGGGGCGGCCCCACTTTTTGCAGAAAAATGCGCTCTCGTCTCGTATTAGGGGATGAAAGCGCTTTTGATTTTGCAAAAAGGGATGAGAACGAGAATGAAAGATTCACCGCGCCGCCGGAAGCACCGGCGCAGAGCCTTCCGGCGGCTGTTCTGGCTGCTGGTGTTGGCAACCCTGCTTCTGCTGCTGTGGCCCCGGCGGCTCACGCTGGATGGGCTGAACAGTCCCCAGGCCATTTTACTGCAGGCCGACAGCGGAGAGGTGCTGGCCGAAAAGGATGCCGACAGCACGATCTATCCGGCTTCCATGACCAAGATGATGACGGCGCTGCTGGCCATAGAAGCAAACCCGGACCTCGACACGCCTGTGACCCTGCCCGAGGAGATCTTTCCGGCTCTGCAGGCCCAGAATGCCTCGCTGGCGGGGTTTCAGGCCGGGGAAACGGCCACGGTGCGGGATCTGCTGTACGGTGCCATGCTGCCCTCGGGGGCCGAGTGCTGCGAAGCGCTGGCCCGGGAGGTAAGCGGCAGCGAGGAAGCCTTTGTGGCCCGGATGAACCAGAAAGCGGCAGAGCTGGGGATGACCGCCACGCATTTCTGCAACCCCACCGGCCTGCACGACCCGGAACATGCTTCCACCGTGCGGGATATGGCCCGGCTGACAGAAGCAGCCCTGCAGAACGAGACCTTCCACAAGCTGTTTACCACGGAGCGGTATACCGTTCCGGCCACCAACTGCCACCCGCAGGGGTTCACGATGCACAGCACCCTGCTGAGCCAGCTGGACGGCACAGAGCTGCACCGTGGCCGGATTCTGGGCGGTAAGACCGGCTACACCGGGGAAGCAGGGCTCTGCCTTGCCAGTCTGGCCGAGGTGAAGGGCAGGGAATACATTCTGGTCACGGCCGGGGCGGGGGGAAACCACAGCACCGCGCCCTACCACATTGAGGATGCCGTAACGGTCTACCGCCGTGTGAGCCGGGGGTCCTGAACAGGGGAGCGGATGCGCTCCCTTTTTCTGTGCCCGGCTTTGTGGTACAATGGAGCAAAACCATTCACAGAACAGGAGAACCATCATGCTCAAGGATTCACAGGTCGATCTCTGCGGCCGCACCGATTTTACCCGCACCGCGCCCCTGCTTGCCCGGGACGAGGCGTTTTCGTTTGCCTGCGCGGGCTGCGGCGGCTGCTGCCGGGGGCGGGAGGATATCGTGCTGTCGGGCTTTGACCTGTGGCGCATTGCGGCCCGCCTGCGCCTGCCGCCCCGCACCGTGGCCCGGGCATTCTGCCGGGGGAGCATCGGGCAGGTCAGCCGCTTGCCGGTGCTGCGGCTGGCTCCGCTGAAGGAGGAACGCAGCAACTGCCCCTTCCTCACCGGGAACCACTGCGCCATCCACGATGCCGAGCCGCTGGTCTGCGCCCTTTACCCGCTGGCGCAGGAGATCACGAAGGAGGGGCAGGTGTCCTACTTTTTGCAGCCCACCCAGTGCGGCGGGCAGGTCATTGCGGCAAGGGTGGGGGATTATCTGGCCCGTTACGATGTGCCCGCCCGGGAGGCCACCGATGTGCGCTGGGCGCAGGTGTGCATGGCGCTGGAAGATACCGTGGAGCGGCTGGACGCTCTGTTTGAGCCGGTGTTTGCCCGGCGGATGCAGGAAAAGCTGTGGCAGGCGCTGTATTACCGGTACGACTTTGCAAAAGAGTACCGCCCTCAGCTGGAAGAAAATCTGCTCTGGCTGGACGGCGAGCTGAAAAAGCTCGAAGGGATGCAGATGCGGCACAGAACAATCGAAAAAAGTGATAGATAAAATTACTTTGATTGATAATTCGGGCTGTTTCCCGGTTGTTTTAGAGCGGAAAGTGTGATATACTTCACGAGTGTAAAGCGGCAGCGCGATGCGACAGGCCGCTTGAATACTGACTTTCGTGCGGAGTCCTGTTGCCGCGAAAGTAGAATTGAGGGAGTAATATCATGCGTAAAATTTCTCGTCGTTCGTTCCTGTCTGCCGCCGCTGTCTGCGGCGCAGCTGCTGCCCTGACTGCCTGCGGCGGTTCCTCCGGCTCCACGGCTGCTTCTTCCACCGCTTCCTCTGCTGCGGCTTCTTCCGCAGCGGCTGACGGCCAGAAGTATACCGTTGGCATCTGCCAGCTGGTGGAGCACGCCGCTCTGGATGCCGCCACCCAGGGCTTTGAGGATGCCCTGACCGCACAGTTCGGCGAGAATGTCACCTTTGACTTCCAGAACGCCCAGAACGATTCCGCAACCTGCGCCACCATCGCCAACGGCTTTGTTTCCGCAGGCGTTGACCTGATCATGGCAAACGCTACCCCCGCCCTGCAGGCCGCACAGGCTGCCACCGACAGCATCCCCATTCTGGGCACCTCCGTCACCGAGTACGGTGTTGCTCTGGGTCTGACCGATTTCGATGGCACCGTGGGCGGCAACGTCTCCGGCACCTCTGATCTGGCTCCGCTGGATCAGCAGGCGGATATGATCACCGAGTGGCTGCCCGAGGCCACCAAGGTGGGCCTGCTCTACTGCTCTGCCGAGGCAAACAGCCAGTATCAGGTAGACGAGGTCCAGAAGTACCTTGAGGCCAAGGGCGTTACCGCCACCCAGTACGCTTTCTCTGATTCCAACGATCTGGCCTCTGTCTGCCAGAAGGCTGCCGACGAGAACGACGCAGTGTATGTCCCCACCGATAACACCTGCGCCGCCAACACCGGCATCATCGATGGCATCTGCCGCCCGGCCAAGAAGCCCGTGTTCGCCGGTGAGGAGGGTATCTGCTCCGGCTGCGGCGTGGCGACCCTGTCCATCAGCTACTACGATCTGGGCTACACCACCGGTGAGATGGCTGCCAAGGTTCTGACCGGTGAGGCCGATATCTCCACCATGCCCGTTGAGTACACCAACGTGACCAAGAAGTACAACAAGACCATCTGCGATGATCTGGGCATGACCGTTCCCGAGGGTTACGAGGCCATTGAGGAATAACAAGTGCTCTGTCTGTTTCGCAGACAGCTCCCCTGACAGGGAAGCCGGGTCCGCGCTGCGGTGACGGAGAGGCTTTACAATAAAATCAGCGGAGAAGAGCGAATTTTGGTTCTTCTCCGCTTTCCCGTATCAGAAAAAAGTGTAGTTACAGGAGGAAAACGTTTTGGATATTCTTGCAAGACTTGCCAACCTGCCCGGTGCCTTGCCCGGTGCCTGTGCGCAGGGCCTCATCTGGGGCATCATGGCCATTGGCGTGTACCTGACCTACCGCATCCTGGATGTGGCTGACCTGACCGTGGACGGTTCCTTTGGCACCGGCGGCGCGGTCTGCGTTATGTGCCTGCTCTCCGGCATGAACGTCTGGGCAGCGCTCTTCATCGCCCTGCTGGCCGGTCTGGCCACCGGCCTTGTCACCGGTCTGCTCCACACCTTTATGGGCATCCCGGCCATTCTGGCTGGCATTCTGACCCAGCTGGCCCTCTACTCCATCAACCTGAAGATCATGGGCAAGGCCAACCAGTCCATCAATGTGGACAAGTACGACCTGCTGATCTCCCTGCGCTGGGTCAAGGAGCTTGCCCTGCACAATCCCATCATCATGGTCATTCTGGTCAGCGCCGTGGTCATCGGTGTGCTGTACTGGTTCTTTGGCACCGAGCTGGGCTGCGGCATCCGCGCCACCGGTTCCAACCCCGCCATGAGCCGCGCCCAGGGCATCAACACCAGCTTCAATGTGGTGCTGGGTCTGGCGGTCTCCAACGGTCTGGTGGCCCTGTCCGGCGCACTGCTGAGCCAGTATCAGGGCTTTGCCGATGTCAGCATGGGCCGTGGTGCCATCGTCATCGGTCTGGCCGCTGTCATCATCGGCGAAGCCCTGTTCAGCCGCATCTTCCACAATTTTGCCCTCAAGCTGGTGTCCGTCTCGCTGGGTGCCATCATCTACTACATCGTCATCCAGCTGGTGCTGACCCTCGGCTTTGATGCAAACCTGCTCAAGCTGCTGAGCGCCTCCGTGGTGGCCGTGTTCCTGGCCGTGCCCTATTGGAAGAGCAAGTACTTCGCAAAGCCCGCGGCAAAGAAGGCACAGAAGGAGGATGCAAAAAATGCTTGAGATCCAGAATGTTTCCAAGACCTTCAACGCTGGTACCGTCAACGAGAAAACGGCCCTGAACGGTCTGAACCTGAAATTGAACGAAGGTGATTTTGTCACCGTCATCGGCGGCAACGGTGCGGGCAAATCCACCATGCTGAACGCTGTGGCCGGTGTGTGGCCCGTGGACAGCGGCAAGATCATCATTGACGGCACCGACGTGACCAAACTGGGGGAGCACCAGCGCGCCGCCTATATCGGCCGCGTGTTCCAGGACCCCATGACCGGCACCGCCGCCACCATGCAGATCGAGGAGAACCTTGCCCTGGCCGCCCGGCGCGGCAAGCGGCGCGGCCTGAGGATCGGCATCACCAGGGCCGAACGGGAGCGCTACCGTGAACTGCTCAAGAGCCTGGACCTGGGCCTGGAGGATCGCCTGACCGCCCGCGTGGGCCTGCTGTCCGGCGGTCAGCGTCAGGCACTGACCCTGCTCATGGCTACCATGAACAAGCCCAAGCTCCTGCTGCTGGATGAGCACACCGCCGCTCTGGACCCCAAGACGGCGCTCAAGGTGCTGACCCTCTCGGCCAAGATCGTGGAGGAGAACCACCTGACCACCATGATGATCACCCACAACATGAAGGATGCCATCAAGTACGGCAACCGCCTGATCATGATGCACGAGGGCCACATCATCTATGATGTCTCCGGGGAAGAGAAGAAGAACCTGCACGTCTCCGACCTGCTGGCCAAGTTCCAGATCGCGTCCGGCGGCGAGTTCGCCAACGACCGCATGATCCTTTCTTAAAAAAGATGAAGCGGCAATAAAGTAGTTGCTTCTTAAAACATAGAGACCCCCCCTGCCGGGAGATCACCGGCAGGGGGGTTCTCTATTAGAGTATTGGGTTTGCGGTGTTATTTGTTCTTCTCGTTACGGTACGATTTACTTTTTGAACGCCTGCACCTGATTCCATGCCTTGATAACCTCTGTGCGGCTTACAGGATCAGTTGCTTCATAGGTTTCGCCGTTGCTCTTCGCGGCCTTGAGCAGGTCGTTCTCCACGGCCCATGCAATGGCCTTGTCAGTCTCAGTGGCATTGGCGTTCAGCACGGCGGCGGGTTCAGGCTTTCCTGCATTGTTCCACACCAGTTCAGCCAGCTCACCTCGGTTTGTTGGAATAGCTGTACCGGTTGGCAGGGCGCAAATCAGATAGAACTCAGTACCCAACTGATAGGTCTGGTAGGCCAGCACCGCGGTACCCGCGGCGGCAGTACCAATGATGAGGGTAGTGCCCAGAATGTTGGGCTCTTCCTCAATGCTTGCATCCTTTGTCATGGCTTCGATAATAACATTTTCACCCGGCATGGTAAAGGTAATGGTTTCAGCCTTGGGTTCAACAGCGTTCAGCACGCTGGCAGGCTTAATTGTCCACTGGTCAAAAGTCTGAGCATCGGAAAGAATGCTCTTATCAAAGGTTACTTCCACTGTTGCACCTTTTTCAATGGTAATGTCACCATTGTCATTGATAGTAGCATCCTTGCCGTTTACTTTTGCAATACCGCCAAGAAGGGATAGAGTGTAGGTGACCTTTTCTTCTTTCTGGGGAACATTGTAACTCCACTTAATCTGATTGCCAGTGATTTGATTCGCGGGAGCGGTATTTTCGGTCTCTTTGACATCAACTTTGACGATATAATCGCCCGGTTCCGTAGGGAGCCCGCGGTCATTCAATTTCTCACCGGGAACTTCATTTCCCTTATCATCATAAAACTTCCTATTGATGATATCATCAGCATTGACTTGAGTATTGTTCGATGTCACTTCTCCGGTTACCGCGTCAAACTTGAGGTCAACATCCGGGTCGATCACATCTTTTTGTGTCCATTTTGCAGTCAAGGTTATATCATAGTCCGGCATGGAGAAACTATAATTGCCGTTCTCATCTGGGCCGTTCAAGGATGGGGCGGTTTCTCCATCAGGAACGGTAACTTCCCAATGATTAAAGTTATAGCCGGTTTTCTTTGTGGGTGTAGGAACAGAAACGGACGAACCATAGTCGTACGAGTTCGTTTTCTTGTTTTCGTCGTTCTCCAGTGTTACAGTATGGCTATGTGCGTTCCAATGGGCATACAAGATGATGTTGCTGCTGACGGCTTCTGTAAATGTATATTTTGTGCCGCCTTCTGCCTGTGTATACCAGCCATCAAAATCATAACCTGTACGCTGTGGGGGTGTGGTGGGGACGCTTGCAGTCCCTAGCTTCTTGTTGCTGTAAACAGTCTGCTTGTCCATAGTGCCACTACCATTTATAGTGCCACCGTTCAAATCGAAGTTGATATCACACAGATACTGAACTTTGCTGGTTAGTGTATCATTGCCTGTTGTATTAACTGTGACTCTGTCCCAGTCTGTTTTATATCCATTATATTTTACATCACTTAGATTCGTACAATCTTTGAATGCGTTGACATTTATAGTTTTAATATTCTTTTCAAGGAGTACTCTCTTAAGATTGGTGCATCCATTAAATGCAAATGGGCAGATTTGATCCACACTTGCGGGTATTTCTACTTCTGTTAACCCTGTACAACGCTCAAAAGCGTTACTACTGATTTTGGAAATGCCATTTGTTAAGGTGACATGAGATAGCGCAGTATTTCCTGAAAAAGCCGTATTCATATTTTCGATGGTACTCGGAATCGTAATGCTTGTTAACTGAGAACAACCATAAAAAGCAGCTTGGCCGATTTTTTTAACACCTTCAGGGATTGTAACATTAGTTAGATTGGAACACTTACAGAATGCCTGGTATCCAATTATCTTCACCGTATTAGGCAATGTAACTTCCGTAAGAGTGTTGCATCCCCAAAAAACCTGGTCTCCAATTTCGGTTACAGTATAGTTCTTGCCCTTGTTTGAAATTGAGCTCTCAATGTTAAGGTGTGTAGGGGTTCTTGATTTACCGGAAACTGTAACCGATTCTCCATCGTCGTTAACTGTATATATGAGGTTCCCATCAGTAAACTTAATCGGAGCCGCTGCTACTGCTCCCATGGGTAGGAATGTTAACGTTATGCTGAGTGCCACTAATAGACTGACAAACCGTTTTTTCATGGATTTCCTCGCTTTCATGGATGAGTGCCGCAGAAAAACGACATAGAATGTATGGCAAAAAAAGGTAATAATACCAATTTGAAGAATACCATGCGTGGAATTCTCTGTCAATGGAATTGTAGGAACTCACAAAAAAGTTTGGAGGAATGTACAAGAAAAGGCTTTTCCAGCATCGTGGGCAATAAAAAAGAACCCGTCCCCGGGGAAAATCCGGGAACGGGTTGAGTACGGAAAGCTTACCGCTTGATGTCGTAGTTCATGTTCATCAGGTTGCGGATGGAGCTGACATCATCGGTGATGTTGGCATCGCCGTGGATGGTGTGCTTGATGGCGCTGCTTGCCACGGCAAAGTTGATCATGTCCATAGCCTTATAGTTGTGCAGCATGGCGTAGATCAGGCCGCTGGCAAAGGCATCGCCGCCGCCCACGCGGTCCAGAATATTAAAGGTGTAGAGCTTGCTCTCAAAGGTGTGGCCGTCGTACCACATAAAGGCCTTGAGGCTGTTCTCGCTGCCGCTGTGGGCATAGCGCACATGGCGGGCAATGCACTTGAGGTTGGGGTAGCGGGCAATGAAATGCTGGAAGATCTCGTCCTGCTGCTCATAGCTGGGCTGCAGGGGCACGCCGTCCTTCCAGTCGCCCTTGCTGTGATCGTTGTCATCCTTCCACAGGTGGTAGGGCTCAATGCCCAGCAGAACGTCAACATAAGGCAGGCACTCGGTGCAGAAATCGCGGGCTTCCTCCCAGCTCCACAGGGTAGAGCGGAAGTTGCCGTCAAAGCTGACAGTCAGGCCCTTCTTTTTGGCCACCTTGAGCATATCGATGATGAGGCCGCGGCAGTTGGGGCCCAGTGCCGGGGTAATGCCGCTCAGGTGCAGCCAGTCGTAGCCGTCCAGCAGAGCGTCCAGATCGACCTGGGAGAAGTCATACTCGGTAATGGCACTGTGCTTGCGGTCGTAGATGACCTTGGAAGCGCGGATGCCGTAGCCGGTTTCCAGATAATAAGTACCCAGCCGGTTGGAGGGGGTCTCGTTGGGCTCGGTCAGGATCATGGGGGTGCAATGCACATCGTTGGAGCGCAGCCAGCGCACCGCGCTCTTGCCCAGGCTGTTGTTGGGCACTACGCTGAAGAAGGTGCTGTCCACACCCAGGTTGGCCAGGGCCAGTGCAATGTTGGCCTCGCTGCCGCCGTAGCTGGCTTCAAAGCTGGATGCCATACGGATCTTTTCGTAGTTCGGCGGGGTCAGACGGAGCATGATCTCGCCGCAGGTGATGAATTTCTGGCCGTTGGGCTCGCTGCCGAGGATGGGATTGTAGTGTTCCATAACGCTCCTCCTAAAAAGTCGTTTCTGGGATCCATTTCATGTGAGAACACATTGTTGTATCCATTATACCGCACAGCGCACCGGATAGCAAGCAAATGCTGTTTCGGCCGAGAGAAAAAGAAAAAGAAATTTTGGTTGTTTTGACGAAAGAACCCCTCAGTCACCTGCGGTGACAGCCCCCCTAATAGTGGGGCCTTTGGCATTGCGTAAAGCCTTATGGTTTTGCCAAGGCCGCCCCTACTAGGGGCGGCCTTGGCATCCCGCAGGGATGACGGTGGGGTTCACACCCCCGTCAGGTCAAAGCTGGGCGTATACTCTTCCTTTGCACTGCTCTTCTGCTGCATATAGCCAGAACTGAGGCCCAGATCCATGGCGTAGTTGACCACCCGGCGGTATTCGTAGGTGGTGATGCGCCGCCCGATGCCGTGGTCTGCCGCCTGATAGAAGGGGGTGTACTGGCTCATCACGCTGGGCAGGAAGCACCCGGGGTCGGCCTTGTTCCAGGCCGCCATCTGATCGAGCACGGCAAAGCTGTCATCCACATGGCCGGGCAGGGCAAGGTGGCGCAGGATCACGCCCCGCTGCAGGATGCCCTCGCTGTCAAAAACAGGGTGCCCGGCCTGAGCCATCATGGCTTCAATGGCGGGCCTGGCCTGCGCAAAATAGTCCGGCGCAGCGGAAAGTTCTGCCGAAAGGGCAGGGGAAACATATTTCAGGTCGGCCAGCCAGATGTCGATGA
>OHAC01002810.1_pt1 | contig 13189 bp, 8 predicted proteins | sample 1577051 | NCBI WGS metagenome assembly OHAC01 (sample SAMEA3541499, study PRJEB24748) | human gut metagenome | biome: human gut; feature: human-associated habitat; material: faeces | place: China | collected 2012 | reverse complement strand
AGTGCGATCCCGCGGAGCGTTTTTTGTGTCATAGGACGAAGTTTCCTATGACACAGAAAGGTGACAACCTGTCACTCATTATAGTGACAGGTTGTCACCTTGTCAAGAATTCCTCTTTAGTTTATAAATGTTTAACATTTTACGGTCAGCGCAGCGAATGCACAGACCTGCTGAACCATTACTCTCTCTCTTTAATATTCTTAGAAACCGTGATCTCCTGGTTATCGATATGGGCACGGACAGCTTCCTTTGCCTCTGCCACATGGCGGCTGCGGATGGCTCTTAAAATACTTTCGTGCTCGACCAATAATATCTGTCGCTTCTCTGCATCTTTGATATACTCCAGACGGTAACGGTACATCTGCTCCCGCAGGTTATTTAAGATCTGCACCAGTCTGGTATTGCCGGTTCCCATATAGATCACATCATGAAAATGTTCATCTGCTTCCGCCATGGTCATGGTCTCTCCGGATTCTACCGCCTGGATAAATGCCTTCTGAGCGTCCTCCAGATCCTTTAACGCTTCTGCATCCATGCGCTGGCAGGCCAGCTCTGCAGCCAGCTCCTCCAGAGAACGGCGCACCTCCAGAACATCCCGCAGACTCTTCTCAGAGATTTTCGCCACCTCTGCGCCTTTCCTCGGAATCATCAGAACCAGTCCCTCCAGTTCCAGCTTCCGGATCGCCTCACGGATCGGGGGACGGCTGACACCAAGCCGCTCCGCTAACTGGATCTCCATCAACCGCTCACCAGGCTCCAGCTCCCCTTTTAAAATGGCATCTCTTAAGGTATTGAAAACAACATCTCGAAGCGGCAGATATTCGTTCATATTTACTTTTAAATTGTACTCCATGATTTTCCTCCTGTGTTCGATTCTCATATTCGATTCTCATGTTCTATTTTACCCGGCAGCCCATATCTTTACGGTCTGTTGAAATCCCGCATTCCATTATCCCCAGCTGCCTGCGGCGTTAACCTCTCGGATTATAAAAATTTGTCAGATATACCTGTTTGGCCAGTTCCGCACCTGCGCCGAAGCGCATCTCCTCATGGGCTTTCGCTGCCGCCTTCGGATTCGTAAATAAGCCAAAAACGGTCGGACCGCTTCCACTCATCAATGCGCCGATAGCCCCCTGCTCCAGCATCAGATCCTTGATCTCCTGGATCACTGGATAAGCCGGAATGGTCACATTCTCTAATACATTGCCGAAACGGTCTGCAATGCCGTACAGATCTTTCTGTTTTATCGCTTCCATCATGCCATCAATATCCGGATGCTGCTCCGGTCTTAGTTCATTGGCATGAAGGTTCTCATAAACAAATTTCGTGGACACACTGATCCCAGGCTTGGCGATCAGCACCTGACACTGCGGCGGCACGGGAAGAGGTGTTAAAATCTCTCCGATCCCCTCAGAAAGAGCGGTTCCCCTCATCACGCAATAAGGAACATCCGCACCAATCTTCACGCCCCTGTCCATCAGCTGCTCTGTGGTCAGTCCCAGGGAAAACATCTTATTGACGCCAAACAGCACTGCTGCCGCATCGCTGCTTCCTCCTGCCATACCGGCTGCAACAGGAATATATTTTCTTAATCGGATATGGACGCCCTTCTGTACATGAAACTCATCCATCAGAAGTTTGGCTGCCTTGTAAACCAGGTTATTCTCATTATCCGGCAGATAATAAAGATTGGTCTCAACCGTAATCCCCGGAGTTTCTTTATAGATCAGATCGATCCGGTCATAAATACCTACCGTCTGCATGATCATGCGGACCTCATGATACCCGTCATCCCGCCTTCGCAGGACATCTAATCCCAGATTGATTTTTCCATAAGCCTTCAGACTCAGGTGTTTTATCATTTCACATTCTCCTAAAATTGTTTTTCCGAATTATTTTGTATACAGTATATTATATAAGTTCTATCGGAAAATGCAAGGGCAAAATACACGAAAGAACAAGGAAAAGCAAGGCGGCGCGGGATATTTTCCATATCCACCACGCCGCCTTGCTGGCTACGCTGCTATCTGATTGTCTGCAACGGTTCTGTGTCTTCTAAAATCCAATGGTCTATGGCTTCCACACACCATTTTCATCGACGAAATATCCGTCCGGTGTCTTCTGGTTTCTCAGCATGATTCCCCTGGTTCCATCAGAAACATCCTTAAAATAATACCATTTGCCGTCTATCTGGAACCAGCCAGTGTGCATTCCGGCATTTTCGTCCACATAAAACCAGCCGTCGTAACCTGCATCATAGAAGAATCCAGTCTTTAGATAGCCTTGTTCGTCAAAGGCATACCATCTGCCGTTTACCTGTTCCCACTGATGCCGTACCTTCATGCCATCTATGAAGCTCTGGCTTACGATACTGCCTCTCGCATAAGAACCGTTTGGACGGCGAAGACGCCATTTGCGTCCTGTGAAGATCCAGGTGGTACGGTCGCTGTTGGTGATGCGTTTCTCATCATGATCGTGGCTGTGACCTCTGCTGCCGGTGTTTCCACTGCCGCTGCCGGTGTTTCCACTGCCGCCGCCGGTGTTTCCGCTTCCGCCGCCGGTGTTTCCGCTGCTGCCGCCGGTGTTTCCACTGCCACTTCCGGTGTTTCCACTGCCACTTCCGGTATTTCCACTGCCGCCTGTGTCAGGTGCCGGTTCCGAGTCTGGTTTCTGGTTCGGATCGTCCTGTAATTCCACACACAGCGAAATTTCCGCTGATCTATAATTTTCCATGGCTAAATCATAAATCATGATCTGAGCCTGATTACCTGCCTGCTCCCTGCTATTCCTATTGAAACGGATGACCAGCTGCCCTCCATCCAGTCTGACGGTACGTTCCAGGATTCCGCCCTCATCACTCTGGATCACTGCCCGTCCTCCGCTGATCTCTCCACAGTCAGCCGGAAGTCCGGTCAGGGTGATCTTCTGCTCTCCTCTTGCCGAGGTAAGATAAATCGCTTTCTGTGTCTCAAGAACTGGCGCTTCCGCTTTCTGGATCTGCTTTCCATGTAAGGTTACCTGGGTTTCCTTCAGGACATAGTTGGCCATGGATGGTGTCTCATTCAGCTTCACCTGAAGCACAGCTGTTTTTCCAGCTCCGGCCTTTGCATCCGCAAATACAGCCTCCGCTGTGTAATCGGTCTTCCGAACCGTATCTCCATCTGCCATTCCCGCAAATGTCACAGAAAGAACTTCCGCACTGGTTGTTCCGTCATAAATCTTTTCCTTCAGCTCTGCGTCCGTTACTGTCAAAGTTCTCGGAACAATCTGGAATGTTCTGGTAACTTCACCAGCTTGAGACTCATCCTCATAGACTCCCTTGATCTCATAGGTTCCCACCTTCTTTGGAATGTCATCGCTCCATTCCTGGCTTGCATCGATCCGGTACTGGTAGGTCCAGTTTGCGGTACCGTCAGAAGAACCGTTCCGGATACTTCCCTGTGGTAAAATCACTCCCCCGTAGGTGGTATTTTTCACGGTGATTGACAGGTTGTCGCTGATGTCGCGTTTCTGGATGACCGTAACATTCGCCTGCTTATTCGCAGCATTGTAGTTTTTACTTGTTGCCGTAGATGCCATGACCGCAATGCTGGTCCCAGCCGCCGTATCCTTTGGTATGGTGATGGTGCCATTGGTCGCGGTCTGTGGTTGTCCATCCTGACCAATTTGATAGGTAATCACCGGTTCTGGAACATCGTCTAATGCCTGATTATATGGATTTTCCGCTTTCGCTGATACGGAAATGGTCTTTCCGGCAACTACCTCTTTGGCGCTGAGAGTTAGGGAAACGGTTGGGGTTGTCGGATTCACATATATCTGAATGGTTTTTCCTAAGTAATTTTCATAGTGTTCCTGATCAGCCACCTCATAAATGACTTCGGGCCACATCCAACCATAATTAAAAATCCGCTCCGACTCTTTCCAACGCCAGCTTCCTTTCACCTCCTGGCCACGTCCATTTCTCATATATCCTCTGGATATGTTAAACTGCGAAACAGAAAGCGTCTGGCCATAACAAATATTGCTGCCTGATATTGATAGGTTATATTCTATAGGAACTGCCTTCAAAACGGTTACCGGAACCGATCCCGACACGGTTTCATACTGACTTGAGTCCTTAGGTACAAAGGAAATCTCATACGAATTCGTTCCAAGGCCCGGATACTGATTATTCTCCTTAAAACGGAACGTTCCATTGACAGAAGCGGTACCTTGCGTTTTTACAGTCAACTCTTTCAATGGCTTTTCCATATACTTGGAATCCTCATATTCTGGCCACGTTGTTATCGTCACAGCTTTTTTCGTTACCAGAACCTCTGCCGCATTGCTTTCCAATGTCACACCGCTGTTGGTATATACCGCATTTACCAGATGTTTTCCACCAGTCAGTAATTTGGCCGGAATTGTATAAGAAGCCCTACCTTCCTCTAATGTAAGAATACTTCCCACCGGAGCGCCATCTAAGTAAAAACGAATTCTTCCTGCGATTTCTTCCGCACCTGGTCCGGATACTGTCGCAGTTGCCGTAACGGTTCCTCCAACCGGAATTGCCATCTGATCCAGGCTCAATGTGACAATTCTATCCTGAACCGGTACAGTAATGATTGCATTCTTTCCGCTTCCTCTCAGAATAGCTTCAATTGTCAATGTCCCCACGGCTTCCTGCGCTCCCACAGACAGAAGTCCATCGGCACTGATCCTGGTATCTTCACTTGATCCACCAGTCACATACCATTGTACCTGGTCTGCCGAATCTCCAGTAACTTCTGCCCGGAATTGGATCTGTTCGCCCCGGTACACCGCTTTGGGTACAGAAATAATTCGAATTAATGGTTCACTGATCTCGGACGATGAAATCTCTACATATGCTTTAGAAGCTCCATTCTCCATATCTGCTGCGGAAACTTCCGTCAGCTGGCTCTCCGAATCGCCTTCCTGGATCTTCAGTCCATCTGCGATACGAACCGTTGCTGCGCCTAGATTTCTCGCACCATTGCCGATACCAGGCGCATTTTTTCCAACTGCCGTTATCTGACCTCCTGTAACAACGACATGAACGGATTCTGAGATGCTTTGATTTTCCAGAGCACCATTATTGCCAATTCCTGGGCCTTCATTACTTCCTTCCGCATAAATGGTTCCACCTTTGATCACGATCTGCTCTGCAGATCCACCAATTCCAGCATAACCGTGATCCAAATTACTATATTGACGGTTTCCTTTTGCATACAAACTTCCTTCTGTACTGCCATCACCATTGATACTGGTAATCTCCACAGAACCATTCTGGGTTACCGCAATTCCATTTAATGCTGAATAAGAATTGGTATATCCAGTAGATTCAAAGGAATTTTCGCCATCCAGAATTAATTTTGCCTTAGTTCCACGGATTTCCAAAGTACCATAGCTGACAAGCCGCACATTATGAAGAATCATCGTTGGGGTTCCCTGTTCAACCCGGATTTGCTGTGTAGAATCACTAATTCCTTCTTTTAAGGAAATTCCATACGTTCCGCTTCCTATAATCTTTAACAGTCCGCCACTTTCCTCTAAATACGTATAATCGACACCATACCGTCCACCTGTTACTACAAAATCACCAGTATCCCGATTAAATTGAGCGGCAATCACAGAATCTTCATTACCAATGGTAAATGTGGTATCTTTCTTTGATGCATCTTCAAATGTTCCAGATCCACTCTCCAAGACCCATCCGACAAATTCTGACCAACGCACATCGTAATCATACGTATCTGCATTGATCGTTATCTTAGCTCCCGGTGCGTAGGTACCACTTCCACTTCCCCGGTTTACGGTCAATATATAGCCACTTTTATAGACCGCTTCTACTTCAACAGCTTCCTTCCCAACGGTTAATGTAGTCGTACTTTGCTTCGCATCTGCCAGCGTACTTCCCGTTCCAGATGTGATCTTCCAGGAGTCAAAATATTGACCGGTCTCTGCTGGTGATGCAGTGATGGTGACTTTCGTTCCTGGTGCGTAGGTTTCCTGTTCTGGAGATTTGGTTCCATTTTTGACAGTAACCGTGCTGCCGCCTTTGTATCGTGCGGTAATCTCTGTATCCTCGTCACCCATGATAAATGTCGTATTCTCACTGTCTGGATCCTCGAAAGTTCCAGAACCGGAGGTTACTTCCCATTTGTAGAAATACTGGCCATTTTTCTTTGGTTCTGCGGTTACAGGGACTTTTTCGCCTTGGGCGTATCCTGTTTTAGGATTCGTAATGGTTCCGTCTGTCACCGTAAGGCTATGGGATTGTCCATACGTCACGTGCATGTACCAGTCACTCTTCTGGAATGTATGTTCTCCCTCCGTTGAGGTTCCAAACACTACTTGTCCCGGACTTTTCTCACCTGCGTAAAGGATGACACTTTTTCTATCTGGAGCCTTGATCTGGATTGGGCCGTCGCAGATCCTTGCAAAAGAGGCGTAGTAGGAATCTCCCGTGTAATTGATAGTTCCAGTTACTTCACCGCCGGAAATACAGATATTATCATATGCACCATAGCTCCGATATGCACTGCCAAGAAGATAGGATGCGTGTTCCTGGATCAAATGCACGGTTCCGCCAGAAATTTCAAAATTATGAGGTGTACTAAGAGCATTAACTCCTCCACCGATACATGCAGAATCTGATCCCCCATATAATGTCAGATTGCCGCCTGCAATGGTAATGTTATTTCCATTTCCATTATAGCTTGCACCAATGGCTGCTGAACCGCCTCCGGCAATTGCAGTCAGACTTCCATCACCTTGGATTGTTAATGGTGTTTCATGATTGTCAATGGCCGAAGTGAGTTGTGCGCCTCTTAAGTAATTTTTCCCTTCTAAAATTAAGGTTACGCCGCTCAATCCTCTGGCAATATCGATCGGAGGATTTTTATCCATGAAACTGGCATCCATCCGGATTCCATCTAATGTTACCGTACAGGCACTTTTGATTTCTATGACCCTGGATCTGACCTCCGTATTGGGATTTATCATAGAAATGGTGTATGGACCAGTTCCGCTTAACTCTACAGATCCATTGGAACGAACCGTAATCCCATCATTCGCGCCTTTCTCTGACGTTACCTTGAAAACCTCATATGATGTTTCTTCCCCATACTCAATCTGTGCCAGAGTGCCATTTTCATCAATCAACTGACTCTCTCCAGCTGGCACCGTAATCTTTTGTGCCGTCCCAGCACCTCTTAATTCCACTCTGGCCTGTTCCAAAGATGCATACACGGTAAAATTATTTTTAGGACTGGTTCCACCGGCTCCAATTCCTGCGGCTTTGGAACTTTTGGCAAGAACCGCTCCACCATGGATCTCGATCGTTCCGCTGGCTCCATCAGCTCCGCCTCCGATTCCCGCGCCACTTTTACTCAGACCCGGAACCTCGCTATCATCTTCCCGGTATCCGGAAGTGGCGTAAATATTTCCGCCGTTTATGATGATCGTTCCAGCGCCTTCACCGCTGTTGCCGCCAATTCCAGCTCCATAACTTCTGGATCTGGCGAGAAGGCTGTCCTCTTTTCCACCTTCAATCGTTAAAGACGCACCCGCCGGAACATGGATTGCCGCACCAGATACGGAAGTTGTCGCAAGGAACTGATTCGTTCCTCTTAAATTTAATGTAACATGAGCTCCAGCCTCCAGATTCAGTACGTTATACCTTCCATCAGAATTTCCATTCTTGATCGTCGCATTCTGAAAGTTAAGCGTTGCTGTCACTCCTGTTTTCACGGTAATGACCTGACCATTGGTGTTCCAATAAAGATCGCCCTTATCAGGCCACTCTCCGGTAAATGTATATTCCCCATCCTGCTCAATGGTAAACACGGTCGTCGCCTCACTCAGATCGATCACCTGGGAAGACGCCAGCATCATCGGAGCCATCATTGGAACCATCACCGGAGCCGTCGGTGTTGCTACCGGAAGAACTTCCTCCACCGGAATCACCTCTGTCGGTGTCGCTGTCGGCAGCACGATCTCATCGTCTGGAATCTCGTCGTCTGGAATCTCGTCGTCTGGAATCGTCTCTGTCGGTGTTGCTGTTGGCAGCGGGGTCTCATCGTCTGGGATCTCGTCATCTATCATCTCATCGTTTCTGTCCGCTTCGGTATCTGTCGCCACAGACAGTTTCTTATATTCCGTGATCTCTGTCGTATATTTCCCCTCTACGGGTATTGCCATCGCTACATCCGCATAGACCGGTATCCAAACTGAGGTTGCGATCATGATCCCTGCCATAAGACGTGCACCCCATCTTCTCCATTCTTTTCGCATCGCCTATACCTCCCTGATTTTTCCTTCTCTTATAAAGATAACGATTTTTGATCCAGAGAACAACACAGATGACACGAGATGTCAAAATATGTCATGAGATGTAAGGTTTTACCACATCTGACAAATTGATTTTGCACTCCTATTTTCTTATAATAGAGTTGTAACTATTCAGTACCTTCATAGTTACGAGCAAAAATCCATTCCAGATCAGCTTCGCTGATGGGATTTTTGCTTTCTAGCCTATGTGTTCTTACGGTCAGCGCAGCATGTGCGCAGACCTACTGAATCGTTACATAGAGTTACACAGACACTTGATGTCTATTTTCATGGAGGATTTCGTAACTATGCGCATTGCGATCATAGAAGATCATTCAGATGATGCAGCCATCCTTCTGCATTTTCTGGCACAATGGTCTGAGAAACAGCAGATTCCTCTGGCACCACAGCCGGAGTGTTTTTCGTCTGGAGAGGAGTTTTTAGCCACCTTCAGCGGCGGAAGCTACGATCTTTTGTTTCTCGATATCTATCTGAAGGATTTAAATGGTATGGAAACTGCCAGACGGGTCCGGGAAATGGACCCGGACTGTAAGATTATTTTTACCACCTCGTCTACGGAATTTGCCGTAGAAAGCTATGATGTGAACGCATCATGGTATCTGGTAAAACCATTCTCTTATGAGACCTTCGCCAGGGCCATGAGCCACTGCGAGACAGAGGCACTCGAACAGCAGCAGTCCATCTTTCTTCCAGGAGAAGCTCTGCAGAACCGGATCTATCTCCACCAGATCAGCTACGCGGAGCAGCAGGGACGCTACATTCTGATCCATTATCTGGACGGCAACTGCCAGAAATATGCCATCCGCCACGGAGATTTTGCACCTCTCCTTCTGGCTTACCCATATTTTTGCGACTGCATCCGCGGAATGATCGTAAACTTTGAAGCCGTTGACCGTCTGATGCGGGATCATTTTCTTCTAAAGGATGGCACCGCAGTCCCCATCAGCCGTTTAAAATACGAAAAAGTACGAGAAGCTTTTCTTTCTTTTTTCTACAGCCGAACAAGAGGAGGTCTTTAAATGCGCTATTTTTTATCATACCTGGCCCTGCTTCCTGCCGCGATCCTGTGTTATCTTCCGGTCATCCACCATGTCCGTGTACGGAAAACACTGCTGATCCTGGGCGGGATTCCTCTGTTTTTTTTCTGGGCCGCCATCGGTGGAAGCTTAGGCACCCGGTTCCATGTGGAATTTTATCAATGGCTTGCTCCCATGCTTCCACTTTTCGCTCTTGCATTTTACTTTAGTACCGATCTTTCCATCTGGAAAAGCATCAGTATTTTCCTGGCCGTTGGCGCTGTATTTTCCACCATCGGCAATCTGGCAGTGGCAGCGGATGCCCTGATCGCTCCAGACGGATCACCGTCCCTTCTGACGATCCCCGGATGTCTGATCTTCCATGTCATGACCTGGGGAATCACACTGGCTGTCTGGTATCCAGCCACACATGCGGCCCGTTGGCTTCTGGATGATCTGGAAACGCCCCATACCTGGTATGTGTTCTGGATCTTCCCTACCGCCTTCTGGATCACCAACCATCTAATCCGTCCACGTTATTACAGCACTTTGTATACAAACCGTGTGATGCAGTTTTACCCCCTGCTCAACCTGGTGCTTTTAGGGATTCTTCTTTGTTTCTATCTGATGTTTTATCTGATGGCAAAGGGACTTACCCAAAACATGAGGCTCATGCAGGAAAATGAATTTCTCCAGCTTCAGTCTGCCCAGTACCGGACTCTGCAGCGTACCATCGATGAAACCCGCATGGCGCGGCATGATCTGCGTCACCACTTTGCGGTACTGTCCGGATATGTGTCCAACAACGATATGGAAGCCATCCGGGAATACTTGTCTTCCTGGCAGACCTCCCTGCTTCCGGAGGCAGTCTGTTCCTACTGCAAAAATCCCGCCGTCAATAACGTGCTGGGATATTTTTCCAGACTTGCCAAAGACAACGGGATTTCCATTGATATTTCTGCAAAACTGCTGGAACCATTGATCATTCCTGAACCGGAATTCTGCGTTCTTCTGAGCAATCTTTTAGAAAACGCCGTAGAAGCCTGTCAGAAGCAGGCCGGTTCTAACCAGATTCATGTCCGTCTGTTGCAGACATGTCCATCACTCCTGTCTCTGACCGTTGATAACACCTGCCCGGAGCCGCCAAAATGGCAGAATAACAGCCTTCACTCTTCCAAGCATAACGGAACCGGCATCGGAACCAGATCAGTCAAAAACATCGCCGCAAGATATCACGGCGATGCAAGGTTTGAATGGAAAAATGGAATGAAGTAAAACTGGTGCCGGAGTTTTCGGAACAGGGCGTGGACTGCTACCGCCTCGCAGGCGGCGATTATGAAAACGAATACTATGTCGTTTCCGAAGCAGAGACAAGAAAACTTCTGAACACACCGGAGGTTGTCGGGTATGAGGTTTATCACTGCCTGATCCCGTCCACTTCACAGATGCTTTATTATTTTAAAGAGCAGGGAAAAGTAACCGCAGCCAACATCCTTTCCATCCTGCGCGGTGCTTTGAATTATCCGCTGGAGGAAAGCTGCTACCGCGAACACATTCGTGTACATGACATCAGCTTTCTGTCAAGTGAGCGTGTCTTTAAAGAGGAAGAAATCGCAGGACTGGAAATCAAGTACAGCAAGCTGACGATGGTTCCGGGAAGCACACTTCTGATCGGCGATATCATCGCAACGGGTGAGACGCTGATCCACTGCCTGCGCTACGTAACCGATTTCTATCGTGAGCATGGTGCTTCCCTTCGCAACATTATCATCTTTACGATCGGCGGCACAACCGGAATCAAGATTCTGGAACGTCTCACCAAAGAAATCCGTGAGTTCTGGCCGGAGTTTGAAGGCTTTATCACTGTTTATTATGAAGGAATCTTCAGTACCTATCAGGACAAGGGTGTTTCCGGGATCAACCTTCCGGACGTGGATTTCTACTGGAAGGGTGGTATCGTTGCGCCTGAATTCAGAAGAGAGACACTTTCCATGTGCAGTCCTCTTTTTGAAAAATGTATCATCTACGATGGTGGTGCAAGACGTTATGAGATCCATGAGCATGTAGAAGAGGTTCTGGAATTTTGGGAAGGAATCAAAGAAAGAGCTGACAAGATCGATTTCAAAGAGCTTCTGGATGAGAAACTTGGTTATCCTACTCCAATCAGCTATGAAGACTGGATCAAGGCAAACCACTATCAGAAGGTTCGCCCGGCAGATGCAAAATGGCTGTATCGTCAGGAACTTGGATACATCGAAAGTATGAAAGATATCACATTAAAAGAACTCGCAGAGCAACGTATCGGTGAATTTACGGGCGCACTGCGAAAATATATTTTAGATTAAGGAAAAACGGGGAGAACAAATGAGTGAAAAAATGACAACAGCAAACAGCGCAGAGCAGGGAAAGGTGGATATTGACTTTGCAGAGTGCGCAGTTCCGAAGTGGAGCAGACGCCGATTTGTGACAATGTTTATGATCATGCTTGGATTTACTTTCTTTTCTGCAAGTATGTGGGTAGGCCAGGAAATGGCAGCAGGACTGGACTTCTGGGGATTTATCAAAGCCCTCCTTCTGGGTGGTGCGATCCTTGGTATTTACACAGGTCTGCTTGGTTATGTAGGTGCAGAGACAGGCTTAAGCCTTGACCTGCTTTCCAAGAGAGCGTTTGGAGAAAAAGGTTCTTATATTTCTTCTGCGCTGACAAGTTTTACACAGATCGGATGGTTTGGCGTAGGTATTGCAATGTTTGCAATTCCGGTAGCACGTGAACTTTTTGGCGGAAGCACTGCGGTAGAATGGGTGCTGATTCTGATCGCGGGAGCATGTATGACAGCATCTGCATATTTTGGAATCAAGTCCCTTACAATAATCAGTTATATTGCAGTGCCGCTTGTTGCAATCCTTGGAACAGTTGCAATGATCATGGCAGTAAGACAGGGTGATGGAACAATTGTAGATCAGTTTGCCAAATTCAGTGGTTCTCTGAGTGTTATCGGCGGCGCAGGACTTGCAATTGGTTCTTTTGTATCCGGAGGAACTGCAACACCGAACTTCACACGATTTGCCAAAAATGGCAAACAGGGAACGATCGCAACAGTAGTTGCTTTCTTTATCGGAAACTCCCTGATGTTCTTCTTTGGAGCTATCTCTTATATCTTTGTTGGTGGAAATGATATTTTTGAAGTTATGATTCGTCTGAATCTGTTCTATCTTGCAATCCTGGTTCTGGGATTAAATATCTGGACAACAAATGACAATGCTCTGTATACAGCAGGACTTGGTCTTGCAAATATTTTCAATAAGAGAAAGGTGTTATCGGAACGCTGCTTTCTGTATGGCTGTATTACAACTTCTGCGGATGGCTGAATATTCTGAACTGTACACTGCCGCCGGTTGGAATTATTCTTGTACTTTCTTATTTTATGAACAAAAAAGCCTACGATACTGATACAGTCAAGATGGTAACTGTCAACTGGTTTGCCGTAGCGGGTGTGATCCTTGGTGCAATCGTGGCAAACGTAGTGACATGGGGAATCGCTTCCATCAACGGTATGGCAGTTGCTGCGGTATGTTATGTGATCGGAGAACTGGTTCATAAAAATAAATAAAATGAATCGAGATTTCTCGACAAAAAAGATTGCCGAATTACGACGGTAATCTTTTTTTGTTGGGAAATATATAGTACAATAGTAAAATGTATTTGAGTGTATTGCCGAAATGGAGTGAGTAAATGGCAAAAAAAAGAAGAAAACCGAAAATGGAGTTCCGCTATTACCAGATGTCAGCGGGAAGTCCGATCCTGGCACTTCTTGGACAGA
>OHAC01002808.1_pt1 | contig 13206 bp, 10 predicted proteins | sample 1577051 | NCBI WGS metagenome assembly OHAC01 (sample SAMEA3541499, study PRJEB24748) | human gut metagenome | biome: human gut; feature: human-associated habitat; material: faeces | place: China | collected 2012 | reverse complement strand
AGAGCACACGGTTCATACCCGTGGTGTCGCTGGTTCAAATCCAGTTTCCGCTACTTAAAAGACTTAGCATTGTGCTAGGTCTTTTTCTTTTCCATTCCTTTTTTAATTTGAAACAAAATTCCGAACCATTTCGTGTTTATATTGCCGAAAAAGTATGTTACATGATACAATAGCTTTAAATGTATTGCCATATCCCAAATATCAGATATGGAAAAACGGAGGATAGAGATATGAACAAAAAGACAAACTATATTCTAAGACTTATGCTGGGAATGTATTTAGCATTTATCGGTGTTAATCTTATTAGGGAAACACTTGCTGCACACCCAAGCGATTTGGCATTTAAACTTTTTATGGGAATCATCTTTGCTATCATTGGAGCCGGTTATACTATCTGGATCATCAAAAGAATGGTTTCATCAAAAAAAGCCGAGCAGGAGGAGCAAAAACGTGAGGAAGCTGCCGAAGCTGCATTGAAAAAAATGGAACAGCGCAGACAACGCGTACTCACCCAAAGCCGCACTGCACCAATGCCATCACCGGCCGAACTGGAAGCAGGTATGAAAGAACTCAAACAAGATAGCAAAGAGGATAATACAGAATCAGATTACGAGGAGAAATAAAAAATGCGAGTAGGGATGGGTTATGATGTTCACAAATTAGTGGAAAACAGAGATTTGATATTAGGCGGGGTTAAAATTCCTTATGAAAAAGGGCTGCTTGGTCATTCTGATGCAGATGTCCTTTTACATGCAATTATGGACGCACTTCTTGGTGCTGCCGCACTCGGAGATATTGGAAAACATTTTCCGGATTCCGATGATAAATACAAAGGAATCTCCAGTATAAAATTATTGGAGCATGTTGCAAAATTATTAGATGAAAATCAATACATTATAGAAAATATTGATGCAACTATCATTGCACAAAAGCCTAAGATGCGACCATTTATTGACCAGATGCGTGAAAACATTGCAGAGGCTTTAAATATAACGGTAGAGCAGATAAATGTTAAAGCAACGACAGAAGAGGGCCTTGGTTTTACCGGAAGCGGGGAGGGCATTTCTTCTCAGGCAATCTGTGCACTGGAGAAATTAACAAACTATAGCAGCTATGATGTAACTTTTGACAAAGCATGTACCAATTGCCAGGGATGTCACAAGGAGCAGTAAAAAGGTTATGAAAATAAAAAAGCTAAAATCAAATGAGCATAATCTGACAAGAACTTTATGGGAACAGATTTTCAATGAAGATTCCAAAGAATTTTTGGATTATTATTACTTTATGAAAGCGAAAGACAATGAAATATATGTGATTGAAAATGACCAGGAAATTTGTTCCATGCTACATTTAAACCCATATACCTTAAAACTTGAAGATACACAATTCCAAGGATCTTACATTGTTGGTGTTGCAACAAAACCACTTCACCGAAAAAAAGGATATATGGGCACTCTCTTACGCCAAAGTTTATCAGATATGTACAAACGCAAAGAGCCTTTTACATTTTTAATGCCTGCTGCAGAATCCATTTACACGCCATATGATTTTCGCTTTGTTTATGATCAGAATCATACAACACTGACAGATGTTAAGAATATAGATAGATACAAAAGCGTAGAGGCGACTTTTTTTGATTGTGAAAGGATTTCTGCTTTCTACACCGAAAACATAGAGAAGAACTGGCAAATCTGTACATTACGAGACAGCGCATATTATCAATCACTTTTATTAGAACGCCAAAGTGAACTTGGCGGCATCCGAATGGTTTTTGAAGAAGATAAATTGATTGGCATATTTACTTATATGATGGAAGACGGATTAGAAATTATGGAACCGTTTTTTCTTCCTGGATACGAAAGTGCAATGGATCAATCTGTCGCCCAGTTAAAAACCGAGAAAAATATTTCCGGTAATGTAAAAATTTATGCTTCATTGATTGATACTCAAGAAAAAAAGCCAGCCATTATGGTTCGAATTTTACACCTTGAACAACTTTTAAAGACATTAAAAGTAAAACCCGGCAAACAATTACATTGCTCTTTTGCCATTCTGGATTATATTCTTCCCCAAAACAGCAAGGTATGGGAAATATATAACGATTTAAATAGCTCTGATATGCAAAATGTGCTCCATGTAAAAGAAACGGAAGATTCTGAGGGCGTTTTAACGATTGGTGCATTGACAAGTTTTGTATTTGGCTATAAAACACTCGAAGAAGTTGCGAAAGAAGAAAATGTAATACTTACAGACCATTTGGCGGAAGAACTAAAAAAACTAAAACCACTTAATCGAATCTATTTAAATGAAGTTGTTTAAAGAGAATCTGTTGACAAAATTCAGAATTTTGCATAATATATAATGTATCGGTATAGAGATAAAAAGCAAAGAACGGAAAGAGTAACAAGCAATTAACTCATCAGAGAGAAACTGTCGTCGGCTGAAAGCAGTTTTAGAGGAAACCTTGTGAAGTGCATTCGGGAGCTGATTTTGTGAATCAAGTAGCAAAATACGGGTAACGGACGTTATACGTTATAAGTGAAAGAATTAATTCTTTTAATAGAGTGGAACCGCGGATAAACTTCGTCTCTTGTTTAGAGATGAAGTTTTTTATGTTATAGGAAATTACTCCGTAATGTTCCTATAACATAAAAAAGCCCTCCGGGCAGGATCGCACTGCGACGGAGAGGAATAATGTCGCTGAAGCGACCCGTCGCAGGCGGGGAATCCTGCAAGCAGGATTCTTTTTCATGTGTGCATCTGGTTGTAGTGATAAAAGATCACAACATCTGCAGTAGTTCGTCCCGGTTCAGAACGGTACTCCTGATACCATCGCCGGAGAGAATCTCTTCGACCAGATCGCTTTTTGCTTTTTGAAGGTTCAGGATCTGTTCTTCGATGGTTGCTTCCGCAATCAGTTCATAAACAGTCACTACGTTTTTCTGGCCAATCCGGTGGGTACGGTCAGTAGCCTGATTCTGGGCAGCTACATTCCACCATGGGTCATAATGGATGACGATATCAGCGGCAGTCAGGTTCAGACCGGTTCCACCCGCTTTCAGGGAAATGCAGAATACCGGAGTATCATCGGTGGCGAAGCTTTCCGTCAGACGGATCCGTTCTTCTTTGGACACACCGCCGTCGATCCGGTGGCTCTTGATCTGTTCATGCTTGAATGCCTTCTGAAGCTCATCTAAAACAGAGGTAAACTGGGAGAATAACAGAATCTTGTGACCATTTTCGATGGCCTGCTTCACCAGCTCCATGCAGGTGTCCAGTTTGGCGTTCTCACCGTGATAATGTTCCAGGAACAGGGATGGTCCGCAGCATAGCTGCCGGAGTCTGGTTAGTTCCTTTAAGATTTCCAGCTTGCTCTGCCGGAATTCTTCCGGGCTCTGCTTTGCCAGGTATAATTTCAGCCGCTGGGCGTAAGCATCATAGAGTTTTTTCTGTTCTCCTTCCAGATGGACGGAAACGACCTTTTCGATCTTATCCGGAAGTTCTTTCAGCACATCCTTTTTCAGCCTCCGCAGGATAAAGGGATGGACCAGTCTGCGTAGACGGTCGGAGGTTTCCTTATCCTGATCATTGACAATGGCGCTTTCGTAACGGTTCTTAAAGGTCGGGTAGTTGTAAAGGAATCCCGGCATCAGGTAATCAAAAATGCTCCACAGCTCGCTTAACTGGTTTTCAATAGGAGTTCCGGTGAGCGCCAGACGGAAGTTGCTCTGGATCAGACGGACAGCCTTGGAAGCTTGTGTGGCGTGGTTTTTGATATACTGGGCCTCATCAATGATCTGGTTGGCGAAAATGATATCCTCGTACAGGGTAATATCCCGTTTCATCAGATTATAGGAGGTGATCCAGATATCGGCATCATTGTCAGGACCGATCAGCTCCTGTCTGGCAGCGGCAGTACCGGTAAGTACTTTGCAGGTCAGCTCCGGCGTAAAACGTGCGATCTCCTTCTTCCAGTTATAGACCAGGGAGGCAGGTGTGACGATCAGGGTACGGAGGGCATCTCCGGTTTTTCCGTCTCTTTTCTCCGAGAGCAGGAAAGCCAGGGTCTGTAGTGTCTTTCCAAGTCCCATGTCATCGGCCAGAATGCCGCCAAAACCGCATTGCTTTAAGGTTTTGATCCATCGGAAGCCTTCTGCCTGATAAGGGCGCAGAAGGGCCTTTAAGGACTCAGAAACGGGATAGTCATTGTCCAGGGCATAATCCATGTTTAAAAGCAGTTCTTTGTACTGCCGGTTTTCCGACAGCTGGATCTGGTCATGGTTTTTCAGTACTTCATCCAGGTACATGGAGCGGAACAGCGGAATGGTCATATTTTCCGGGTGTTTTTTGCCATACTGGAGGAAAGACTCGGACATGGCTGACCACTGCTGGGTCTGTTCCGGGTCAAAAGTAATGAAGGAGCCATTTTTCAGCCGGTGGAATTTCTTTTTGGTACTGTAGGAGGAAAGCAGCTCGATCAGTTCATCCTGGCTTAAATCACTGGAGGTTAAGGACATATGGAGAAGTCCGGTATCCAGACGGATTCCTACATTGACCGGGGGAAGCGGGCGGACCCGGAGCTTCTGGAGAGCATCGGAAACAAACACTTCGCCAAATTCGGAAAATTTCGGCAGATTCTGGGTCAAGAACTGGTACATCCGTTCATCGGCACAGGTCAGGCACATGGCCTTATTGGTTTCATCATAGGCATCGAAAAAGACGTTGATTTTCTGTTTCAACTGGTTTTCGACAGCCATATTCCGCTGGCTTACATCTGTCTGGTCATAGAGCAGATATTCCCGGTCTTTTCTGGAGTAATAACATTTCACCTGACAGGAGATCAGATCCTCCTGCGGGAGATCCAGATAGAGGCGGAACTCCGGCGTCTCCAGGCTGTAATCGTCCAGCTTGAATCCGGTAGTAGAAAGCTGGGTATAGGTTTCTAACTGCTTCGAGGTCTGCCCCAGAAACTGAGGCAGATCCTGGTCACGGATATAAAGCGTGGGCTTTTCAGTTAACAGATTTAGCAGAGATGTCAGCATATCGGCTTTTGCTCCTGGAATACGGAACAAGGTTTTGCCTATGGATAAATAGTGCCATTCACCGGTAGAAAAGGCGACCTGGAATTCTCCGGCACTGAGAATAACGCCGTAAGGCTGCTTTTTCATGGAAAGCTGCAGCAGGTTCTGATCGAGGTTGATAAAAATTTTTTCATTTTCAAAGCCTACAGGAATTTCACCATTGAAACGGTTTAATAGCTCCATAAGGCTGTCCAGATCCCGTCCTTCCAGATAAAGATAACGCTGGTAATTTCCGGAAATACTGATGTAAAGGCTGTGGTAGTGAGAGGTTTGTGACTTGAAAAAATCAAGCTCTAATAAAAACTGGATCAGCGCTTTGCTGGAGGGGTCAAAAAGATCTGGGGACATATGTCCGATGGTTTCCTTTCCAAGCGTATAGGAGTTGCCACGGGTGATTGCTTTAAAAAATTCATATAAACTTTTAACCACGTATTTGCGGCGGCTGCCAATCTTTAATTCCAGAAAAGCACCTCCGTTCCTGGAGAGAAGATAACATTCTACTCCAAGAGGACCATTGGAAGAAAAATCCGGGGAAACGGTAACAGGGGTGGTAGCAGAGGCCAGAAGCCTGGAAACCCCGATATCTGTTTTTTGCAGGATACCTGGAAGAAATGGGTTATTTACGCCGGTTTTTTGTGCCAGTTTTGCCGCTAAAGGCGTATTCAGGAATATTTCATGTCCATTGGTTTTCATGAGATAGGAGCAGAGTAAGGACGTGATATGGGGGCAGGCATAATGACTTTTCGCAAATTGACGGCATGTGCAGTTGGTAAGGATCAGTTCATTATGGGGCTCATCCAGATAAATTTCAGCAGTTTCGTTACGGTCAGAATCATCAGAGGGCCACTGACTGTGTAGAATGGATAACTTCTCTTGGGAAAAGTATGGAATTCCATGGGTTCTTAAAATTCCGGCAGTGGCCCGTTCCTGAAAATCGGAAAGAGGAGAGGAAAGGGACAGTTCCAGGCCATCCATAATCTCTTCTTCTGTAAAATCACGGAAAAAATGTTCCAGAGTGTATGAATATAGTTTTGCCATAGTTTCATGTATCTCCTAATGAAAGATTTTGCGGAATTCAATTTCTGTATATCCACCGAGAGGCAATTTGCGGATCGTGTTCAATTCTGGAATGATCAGACTGCCGATCTGTCCTAAAGTAGCATCATTTTTCCGCAGATGGAGGTTGTCCTGGAGATAAGTCATCAGCTGATTGATATCGGAGCCCATATAAGCGCCAAGCGCCACCTGGCTGATTAGAAAATGGCAGTTATAGGATGACTGCCGCAGCCGCTGGTTCATAAGGTCAAAAATCCTCATGGTAGTTTTCTGGGAAAAATGTGGTCCATTTGTGACCATATCCAATAATTCCTCTTTGGTTGGCAGATACAAATGCCGCTGCCTTTTAACATAGAGCTGATAAAGTGCAGATCCATCTTTCTGGTCTATAATGGCAGAGTGATAATACAAGCCCTTGGAAAGCGGGCTTAAATCATCGGACAACTCTTCTGGAAGAGGATTGGCAAAAAATGTCTGGGTCAGTTCCGGTCTCCATTGGTCAGGGAAGCAATGCTTAAAAAGTGTGTCTGCAACCGGTCGGTTGACAAATCCATAGAAAGCGGCTGCGCCTAATATGACAATGGAGAGTGTTTTGCCAGCCATATAATCTTTCTCTTTTCCCTGTTCCAGCCACTGCTCGTAAAAAGTCATCAATTCTTTTGGAAGCTGCAGATTTCCCCAATAGGTGGCACGGATCAGCAGATACCGGTCTAAAACCGGGAACAGGCGGGACTGGAACCGCTTTTGGTCAGGAATACCGCCATTGGTACACAGGGTTTTAAAATTCTGGTATTCCGTCAGGGACATAGAATCCAGAACCATGGTCCAGAATGCATCCATGTTCAGCCATTTCGCAACCTCCCTTATCAGAGCCTGTTTTGGAAGTGTACTTTTTACCGGAAGATTTAACGGAAGGATCATCTGACGGATCGCAGCTGCAGTTGATTCTTCTAAGATTTCCTGCAAAGAAGTACCGATGTTCCAGCAAAAATCCGGAGCCGTGGTATCTGGGGAAAAGTGCCTGCGGATGCTGCGGTTAAGCTCGTCTAAATGGTTCTGGTATGTTTCCTCCATGGAGTCTGAATAATTGGAATAATAATCGTCTTCTTTTTTATTCGATACCCGGTAACGCAGCAGATGGGGACAGGAAAAAGCATCTTCTTCTGTGATATCCAGAACATCCAGAAAAAGCACATATGGAGAAGTCGGGTCATCAACCGTACATAGAAGTGGCTGCTGATTTGTAAAAACATTTTCAATAGGGACGGATAAATCATTGAATATCTGTTCTCTCTGAGTGAAAACCGCATATTGGGAAATATTACTGCCAAACAGAAGGTCAAGTATGGCTAAAAGATCGGTAACTGGCCGTCTGCCATCAATCTGGAATTCTCGGACCATCTGGGGATTGGAGCGGGATTTTGTTGCTTTTAAGGTATATATTTTCATAAGAATCTCCTGGGTAATGAGTAAAAAATCTTTCTGGAAAAAGTGTAGCATAATCAAGGAGGTTTAGAAAGGTGAAAAATGGAAAATACTAATCTGGAAAAGGCGGCTGTCTTAATAAAAGCTGTAAGGATGGCTGGCTGTATACAAAAAACACCAGGAGGTATGGATATGGGCAATAACATGGATCTGGATTATGAGATGTTCTGCTACCAGTGCGAGCAGACCGCCAATGGCAAAGGCTGCACGAAAATGGGCGTCTGCGGTAAGACACCGGAGATTGCGGGACTGCAGGATCTTCTGATCTATCAGATTAAGGGCATCAGCTGCTATGGCAAGGTGGTGCTGGATCATGGGGAACATATGAATAAGGAGATCGTCCGTTTTATTGAAAATGTATTATTTACAACGTTGACCAACGTGAACTTCGATGCGGAGGTCCATGTAAAGCTGCTGCAGCAGTCCCAGAAGATCAAGGAAGAACTGCGGGGGCAGTTGGGAAAATGGGTGGCGGAAATGGACAACCCTACGGCACAGGCGGATTACCAGCTTCCGGAGGATAAAACGGAGATGTTAAAGGATGCGCCGATCGCTGGTATCATGTACGACAAGGAACTGGACCCGGATATCCGTTCCCTGCGGCAGACGGTGCTTTACGGGCTAAAGGGAATCAGCGCCTACGGCCATCAGGCCAGGGAACTGGGGTATTACAGCGACCAGGTGGATGATTTCTATATTCAGGCACTGGAGGCCATTACCGATGACCGGCTGACGGTAGAAGAACTGATCCGCCTGACCATGCGTACCGGGGAAATGGCCATTGAGGTGATGAAAAAGTTAGATGATGCTAACACAGAGCGGTATGGCAATCCGTCCCTTCATAAAGTAAATGTGCGGATGAAAAAAGGCCCGTTTATTGTGGTGTCCGGACACGATCTAAAAGATCTGGAGATGCTTTTAGAGCAGACGAAGGGCATGGGAATCTCCATCTACACCCATGGGGAAATGCTTCCGTCCCACGGCTATGACGGCCTGAAAAAATACCCACATCTGGTGGGCAATTTCGGCGGGGCATGGCAGGACCAGCAGAAGGAATTTGATCATCTGCCGGGAGCGATTCTGATGACCACCAACTGCCTCATGCGGCCAAGGGATTCTTATAAGGACCGGATCTTCAGCACCAATGTGGTGGGCTGGGAAGGCGTGACCTTTATTCCGAAGGATGAAAATGGCTGGAAGGATTTTGGCCCGGTGATTGAGAAAGCCCTGGAGCTGGGTGGTTATCCGGAGGATCAGGAGCCCAAAGAGATTCTCACGGGATTTGGTCACGCAGAGGCGTTTAAATATCTGGATGCTATCACGGATGCAGTAAAGAGCGGAAAAGTGCGCCATTTCTTCCTGATCGGCGGCTGCGACGGTGCCAGACCCGGAAGAAACTATTTCACCGAATTTTCCAGGATGGTGCCGGAGGACTGCGTGATCCTGACGCTGGCATGCGGTAAATACCGCTTTAATAAGCTGGATTTCGGAGAGGTAGCCGGGCTTCCAAGACTCTTGGATGTGGGACAGTGTAACGATGTGTATTCCGCTATACAGATCGCCACGGCGCTGGCGGATGCCTTTGAAACCGATGTCAATGCGTTGCCGTTGTCGCTGATCATTTCCTGGTATGAGCAGAAGGCGGTGGCGGATCTGTTGGCGCTGTTAAGCCTTGGAATCCGCGGGATCTATCTGGGGCCGACTCTTCCGGCGTTTTTAAGTCCCAATGTGCTGCAGTATCTGGTAGACACCTTTGATCTGAAGCCGATCAGTAATGCGGAGGATGATCTGAAATCCTGTTTGAAGCAGGTGGTGTAGGGCGTTTTCTGGTGTTTATTCCTCTTGTCACAGCCGCGTGATATGGGCTATAATAAAAATAGCAGACTGGACAAGAGGGGAGCGAAACAACGGATGACAGCCATGTTGAAGAAAAGATTGCCCGTAGGGATCGAAAATTTTGAAAAGATCCGCAGGGACGGATTTTACTATGTAGATAAAACGGATCTGATCAAAGAACTGCTGGAAAACTGGGGTGAAGTGAACCTTTTTACGAGACCGAGAAGATTTGGAAAAACGCTGAATATGAGTATGTTTCAGTGCTTTTTTGAGATTGGTTGTGATAAAAGCCTGTTTGACGGGCTGCGGATCGCAGAGGAAAGCACGTTGTGCGAGACCTATATGGGAAAGTTCCCGGTGATCTCCATAAGCCTGAAGGGGATCGATGCTGCGGATTATGAGACGGCCAGAAATCTGATGGTAAAGGTGGTCAATGAGGAGGCCAGAAGGTTTCAGTTTTTAACAGAAAGCAGCAGGCTGACAGACACGGATAAGATGCTTTTTGGACAGCTTTTGCAGAAAAAAATGGATGACGAAACCCTGTTCTGCAGTCTGCGGGAGCTGACGGAGCTTCTGCGGAAGCATTATGAAAAGCAGGTGATCGTGCTGATTGATGAGTATGATGTCCCATTGGCAAAAGCCAATGAACTGGGATATTATGACGAGATGGTACGCCTGATCCGCGGGATTTTTGGAAGTGCGCTGAAAACCAATCATAATCTGTATTTTGCTGTGTTAACTGGCTGTCTGAGAGTGGCGAAGGAGAGCATATTCACAGGTGTGAATAATTTCAATACCTTTACGATCACGGATGTGGATTTCGATGAGTATTTTGGGTTTACGGATGCGGAAGTAAAGGAGATGCTGGAGGAATATCAGTTAGGCAGCAGTTACGAGGATGTACGGGAATGGTACGATGGTTACCGGTTTGGCAATGTGGATGTATACTGCCCGTGGGATGTGATCTGTTATGTAAATAAACGGCGGACAGATCCGGCTCTGCAGCCGCAGAATTACTGGCTGAATACCAGCGGAAACGAGGTTGTCAGACATTTCATAGAAGCGTTGGGAGATGGGGTCACCAAGACCGAGATGGAGCGTCTGATCGGCGGTGAGATCGTTCAGAAGGAAATCCACGAGGAAATGACATATCATGACCTTTACGCAGACATGGGAAATGTCTGGAGTGTGTTATTCATGACTGGATACCTGACCCAGCGGGGCCGGGCTGACGGAAACCTGTATAATCTTGTGATTCCCAACCGGGAAATACGGAATATTTTCACGGAACAGATCATGAAAATGTTCCAGGAACAGGCGGAGCAGGACGGTGAGACTTTGGGACGATTTTGCGATGCCTTAGAACAGGGAAATGCGGAAGAAGTGGAACGGTGTTTTACCGGGTATATGAGAAAAACGGTCAGTATCCGGGATACTTTTGTTCGAAAAGCAACGAAGGAGAATTTTTATCATGGGATGCTGATCGGGCTGCTGGGATTTAAAGAAGGCTGGACGGTTATGTCTAACCGGGAAGCTGGGGACGGGTTCAGCGATATTCAGATTTTGATCGATGATGCGGAGACTGGCATTGTGATTGAAGTAAAATATGCGCAGAACGGTGATCTGGAGGCAGAGTGCCAGAAAGCCTTAACGCAGATGCGGGCGCTGCATTATGAAGATGGCATGAGAAATGCAGGCATGCAGAAGGTTTTTAAGTATGGGATTGCCTGTTGGAAGAAAACCTGTAAAGTTGTGGTGGAAAGTGAGTCACTGGTGTGATAGAAAGCCAGAGTTGCGTGATCGTTGGCAGCGCAGCCCTGGCTTTTGTGATTAAAAATTTCATTTTCTTTGCAACATTTTCCCACTTCCATCTGTATATAGGATAGAACGGCAGAAAGGCCGGAGCAACAAGGAAAATGAAAGAAACGAGGAGAATGATTATGAGAAGAACAAAGATGGCGGTATTAGGAATGATGATGGTGTTATCCATGACTGCGTGCGCGGGAAAGGCAGAGACGAAGTCCATCGGAGCGGAAATAACGGTGCAGGAGACGACGGAGGAAGAGATGACAACTGAGACTGTGAAGGCAGATCGTGGAGAAAGTGAGGAAAGCATGATCGGGATGCCGAATCCATATACGGATCATGGCACCTTAAAAGAGGCGGAAGAGGACGCTGGTTTTAAGATTCAGATACCGGATGAAATCCGTGGTGTGAAGGCAGTGGCGTTCCGAAATCTTGGAACGGAAATGCTGGAAGTGATTTATTATGATGGAGATGCTGAGGTGGCCAGAGTACGGAAAGGAACCGGAGCAGAGGACATTTCCGGGGATTATGTGATCGATTCTGAGGTGAAAACAGTAGAAGTGGGAGAAAAATCTGTTACAATAAAGAAAGAGGCAGAAGACTGTTATCTGGCTGTATGGACGGATGGGGATTATTCTTATTCAGTTAGCGTACAGACTCCATTCAGTCAGGAAGAACTGACCGGGCTGGTGGAGCAGGTGCAGTAGATTTTGCAGGATGGCCTGGAGGAGCGGCTTCTGGATACCTACGGAAATTCCATTTTCCGTCTGGCTTACTCCTATCTCCATAATTACAGTGATGCGGAGGACATTTTACAGGAGACACTGATCCGTTACCTGCAAAATGTCCCGCAGGTAACTGGTCCGGTTCATGAGAAGGCGTGGCTTTTGAAGGTGGCGGCAAATTTAAGCAAAAACCGGATCGATTACAACCGCCTCCGGGACACGGATGAGTTAAATGATGAGCTGGTTGCAGAGGGGCGGGAAGATCTGTCCTTTGTCTGGGAGGCGGTGAAATCACTGCCGGAGAAGTACCGGGAGACGATCCATCTGTACTATTATGAAGGATATTCCACAGGCCAGATGGCGGTGCTGCTGGAACGGAAGGAAAGCAGTGTCCGTTCCGGTCTGAAACGGGGCCGGGAGAAGCTGAAAATGATTTTGAAGGAGGCGTATGATTTTGAGTAAAGCATATGATGAGATTATGGAGAGAATTGCAGTGAACGATGATATGCGCCGCCGAGTCCTTCAAAATGTGGAAAAAGAGCCTGCAAATAACGTAGAATTGCAGGAAGATTCTGCCGTATGGGAGGAAGAAGAAAAGAGACTCCGCCGCATGAGACGTTACCGGATTTCCAGATATCTTTCCGGTGCAGCCTGTCTGGCACTTCTGATCACTGGTGCTGCGGTGATCCCACAGATCAACCGGGGGCAGCAGGAGCCTACCTCTGGCCAGGAGATGGTTGGTGTTGTGAATGGCATGGAAACCGTGGCTTCTGCAGAGGAACTCTCCCAGAAAGTGGGAGTTCCGGTATCTGATCTGAAAGATCTGCCGTTTACCGTGGAATACACCAAATACACCAACGGATGGGGCGAATTTGCCCAGATTGACTATGAAGGCGTGGACGCAGACGGCGATGCCCAGAGTCTGTGCTACCGGAAAGGAACCGGCGAAGATGACATTTCCGGTGATTATAACGTGTATGAGATAGAAGAAGCTGTGGATGTGACAGGCACGCAGGTGACGCTGAAAGGAAGCGCAGATGGTTATGCGCTGGCGGTATGGAATGAGGGTGGTTATGCGTATGCGGTCAGTGTGACGAAAAAAATCACGAAGGATGAGATACTGCAGATTGTAGAAGAAATCGTGAAAAAGTGAGGAAAATCGGAAGTTGGAGGGATAGATTTCTATGATTATCAGATATGCAGAAGAGAAAAATTTT
>OHAC01002801.1_pt1 | contig 13233 bp, 12 predicted proteins | sample 1577051 | NCBI WGS metagenome assembly OHAC01 (sample SAMEA3541499, study PRJEB24748) | human gut metagenome | biome: human gut; feature: human-associated habitat; material: faeces | place: China | collected 2012 | reverse complement strand
ACGGATTAAAATTAGCTGGTGTTGACATCAACAGAAAAATGTTATCTGAGATGGCAATCAGCGAACCAGAAGCATTCAAAGCTTTAGTTGACGTAGCAAAAGAAAAATTAGCTTAATCAATAGAATTAACATTGTAAAAACATCTTGACTTTAAAGCGGTGGTTATCAGTCTCAATAGACAGATGGCCATCGTATTTTTTACATATGGCAGTGACTGATTTAAGACCTGTACCGACGCAGTTTTTGCGGCGAGAGGATAAGAAGAAGCCACTGTCTGTTTTTTTGATCTCATGCTCATAAGGGTTCTCGATGAGCAGAACAAAAGCACCAGGAGAAGTCTGTCTGGCTTTGAGATGGATGAATTTCTCATACTTCTGTAATGTCTTACATTCAAGGTAAGCATTTTCTAAAAGATTTCCAAGAACAATACAAAAATCAACGGAAGAGATCGGAGAGAGCGTTGGAAAATCAACGGCAAATTTTGTTTTGATCTTATCTTGTGCACATAAAAGATCATAATGCGATAAAATGGCATTTACAGCGGGCTGACGGCAGTAGATCTTAGTCTGTAAAGAAATAGATGATTCATATTGGGACAGATACTCCTTTAATTCTTCATAATTTCCTTGATTTAACAATCCAGAGATAACAGTGATCTGATGACGAAAATCATGGCGGATTTCTCTTGTCTCCTGTACATGCTGGGAAAGTTGAGAATATTCTTTTGCCTGAATCTCCAGAATCTTTTGTTCTTCTAACATATACTGATTTTCTACATAACTGTGGATGATAGTATAAAACAAGACATATAAAAGAAATACAAAGACCAGTAAAGTGAGCATCATGGAAAAGTAAACATGTAGATCATGATAGGTATAAATATCATAATAATTGTGTGGAATATAAGTGAAAACGAGAAAAGTAAAACAGCATGGAAAAATACACGCAATCCGCCAGACAAAGGCATTGTGAAAATTCGTAACCATCCATCCAAGATATTTCCGGGCGGGTTTATATAAGATGATATCAGCGAAAACCAGAAAGATCAGTTGTGCGATCATGGATTCTGGATAAAATTCTGTACTTTGTCCATGTGGATGAAAGATGACACCGAATGTATGATAGATAACATAAGAAAGAGAACCAAGACAACATGCAGTCAGCATAACAAAGAGAGAAGCAGAAAGCATTAGGTTCGTTTCTTTTTGAAATAGGTAGAAGAACACAGGCACAGCAAGGAATATAAGAATATTGCCCAGATCCTGTTGAAAGATTATATACGGAATGATCAACAGAACAAAATAGCACACAAAAACAAGGCTGATCTTGATCAGCAGATGGCGGATCGGGGTCTTTAGATGATCAATCACTGGAAACAGGCAAAAAACTGCCAGTGGAATGATGATTGTAAATGTACATAAATATGTAAAAATATCATAAAAAGTCATAAAAGATCATGCCTCCTCAAGTTTCAAAAACTGGTATTTGATATATTGCTCTCGGATTTGCTTGCGTCCTTTCGTTTTGATCGGAAAACACTTTGAATCTGTCATTTCGAAGTAATCGGATTCCATTGTCTTAATATAGTCCATATTCAACATGATTCCACGGTTGCACTGAAGAAATCTTGAATCATCCAGATGATCTGTGACAGAATAAAAAGGAAGCCGGAAAGCATGTGTTCCATTCGTTGTATGAATGATCACCTCATGATTATTTGAGTAAATATATTGAATCTTTGATAATGGAAAATGAACATCAAAAGAACGATATTCAAAAGATAATTCAGCTTCCTGCTCAGGAAGAAGCGCTAAAGCATCATCAAGTACGTGAAAGATCTGTGTGGATTCAAAAGGCTTTAAAATATAATCAAAAAAATGAAAAGGGGCAGCTTCAAAAATGTGTTCTTTACTTGTTGTTAAGAATACGATCATCACTTTGGAATCCATCTGACGGATCTTGCGTACAATATCGATCCCGTTCAGTTCATTTAGATAAATATCCATAAAGATCAGATCAAAATCTCCAGGGACATAGGTATTCAAAAAAGAATTATCATCACTATAAGAAGAAATATCAAGGGAGATGTTTCTTTCATGTTCATAAGTACGAAGAGTGTTGAAAATGAGCTCCTGTTCTAATTTATTATCATCAACGATTGCTAACTTCATATTAGTACTCCTTGTTGTAGGGAAATTGGGGTTTCTTTAAGTATAACTTGCAAATGAATGGAAAGCAAGAAATGGGAACCATAATTTTTGTAAACAATAGGATGTGTGTGGAATGCATTTCATTTTGTACAAAAATGTGTCATAATGTAAGAAAAAGAACTGGTAGGAAGGAGATCGATAATATGAATAAAATATATGACAAAGTAAAGGAATGTTATAAACAAGTAAATGAAATGACAGAGTTTAAACCACAGATCGCATTGGTCTTAGGTTCCGGTCTTGGAGATTATGCGGAGAAGATCAAGATTGAGACTGTGATCGATTACCATGAGATCAAAGGATTTCCAGTTTCTACAGTACAGGGACATAAAGGAAGATTTGTACTTGGTTACGTAGAAGATATTCCAGTAATGATCATGGAAGGACGAGTTCACTATTATGAAGGATATTCCATGAGTGATGTTGTACTGCCGATTCGACTGATGAAGATGATGGGAGCAGAGATCTTGTTTTTGACAAATGCATCCGGTGGGATTCATCGTGGGTTTGAAGCGGGTGACTTTATGATGATCACGGATCAGATCGCAAGTTTTGTACCATCTCCATTAATTGGACCGAATATCGAAGAATTTGGAGAAAGATTTCCGGATATGAGTCATATTTATGATGAAGAATTACAAGAGGTGATCAGAAAAAGTGCAGATCATCTGCAGATTGATCTCAAAGAAGGAACCTACATCCAGCTTCCAGGTCCTAATTTTGAATCTCCGGCAGAAATCAGGATGTGTAAAGCCATCGGTGCAGATGCGGTTGGAATGAGTACTGCCTGTGAGGCGATCGCGGCAAATCATATGGGAATGAAGATCTGTGGAATTTCGTGTATTGCGAATCCTGCTGCCGGAATCAGTAAGAAACCACTGACACACGAAGAAGTTCAGCAAAGTGCAGATCGTGCAGCTCCAAAATTCCAGAAATTAGTAACAGAATGTATCTGTAGAATGGGGCAGAGTTTGAAGAAATAAGAGGTGATCAAATGATAAGAATCTACCATGCAAGAATTTTAACCATGCAGGAAGATCAAGAGATCTTTGATGGAGAGATTTGGATCTCAGATCATAAAATACAGTATGTCGGACCGGAGAATAAAGAAGAAGCGGCAAAGATCACATGGGAGAGACAGATTGATGCAAAAGGGAATCTGATCATGCCTGGATTTAAGAATGCCCATACACATTCCGCGATGACATTTTTAAGATCTCATGCAGATGATATGCCGCTGCTTTCCTGGTTAAATGATCAGGTGTTCCCATATGAAGCTAAGTTAACACCGGATGATATCTATCATTTATCCAAACTTGCCATCATGGAATATTTAACAAGCGGGATCACCGCCAATGCGGATATGTATCTGACACCAGATACGATGATCCAGGCATCTGAGGATTGTGGTTTTCGGACGACTGTTATTGGAGCAGTGAATGATTTTACCCAGTCTGTGAAAGAAGTAGAGAATTGGTATGAGAAGTACCATAAAGAAGATGGACTTACCAGTTATGAACTGGGGTTCCATGCAGAATATACAACCAAGAGAGAAATCTTAGAAGGCATCTCAGAGCTTTCTAAGAAGTATCATGCACCTGTTTATACCCATAACTCAGAAAGTGCCTCAGAAGTGGCACAGTGCATCGAGAGGACAGGCATGACACCGACGGTATATATGGAACAGCTAGGACTGTTTGAATATGGAGGTGGGTTGTATCACTGCGTTCATATGAGCGAAGAAGATCTTGATGTCGTAAAGAGACATCAGATTTCTGTGATCACCAACCCAGCCTCGAATCTAAAATTAGCAAGCGGGATCGCTCCGATCGAGGAGATGTTAAAACGAAATATTGATCTGGCGATCGGAACGGATGGACCTGCAAGCAATAACTGTCTTGATATGTTTCGCGAGATGTTTCTTGTCACAGCACTTGCCAAATACCGGGAAAATGATGCGAGTGCAGTTGATGCAGCAGAGGTATTAAAGATGGCAACAACAGGCGGTGCAAAAGCAATGAATCTTTCAGACTGTGATGTGTTAGTCAAAGGAAAGCAGGCAGATCTTATAATGATCGACCTGCATCAGCCAAATATGCAGCCAATCCACAATATCAGAAAGAATCTGGTATACAGTGGAAGTAAGCAGAATGTCAAGATGACAATGGTCGCAGGAAAGATTCTGTATGAAGATGGCGAATTCTTTATTGGAACAGATGCGGCTCACATTTATGAAAAAGCGAATGAGATCACGCAGAGGATCATGAGCGAGATCTGAATTTAATCAATACAATCTTCTGCATGGTTTAGTGCAGCAGCGATATTTGGACAGAAATGTTCTTTCCCAACAAGCTCGATAAATCCAGCTTTCTTCATAACCTTCATTGGCTGTTCATTGACATGAGAAAATACGATCGTAATTCCTTTTTTCTTACAAGTATCAACGAGATCTTTTAATGCATTTAATGCTGTGCTGTCAAGTGCAGGAACACTTCGCATACGCAGGATCAGACATTTAGTGAAATCTTTTACAACGATATGCTCGATCGCATCAGAAGCACCAAAGAATAAAGGTCCTGTGATTTCATAAACACGGATCGCTAAAGGAAGCCGTGCTAGATGATCATCAATTTCAGGTGTATCATCATCGACATAGACCCAGCTGTCAACATGGGTTTCCTCACTCATGCGTTTGATAAACAGCAGACATGCAATGACCATACCGATTTCAATCGCAACGACAAGATCGAAGACAATGGTTAAAATGAACGTGACGATCAACACGATGATATCGCTTTTTGGAGCCGTTTTTAACATATGTACAAAAGTTCTCCACTGACACATATTATAAGCAACGATAAAAAGGATGGCCGCGATCGTAGGCATTGGGATCATACCTGCAAATGGCATTAAAACGACTAATACGATGACCAAAGTAATGGAATGAACCATACCAGCAACCGGAGTGCGGCCTCCATTTTTGATATTGGCAGCAGTTCTTGCGATCGCTCCAGTTGCAGGAATACCTCCAAATAGGGCAGAAGCGATATTTCCAAGCCCTTGTGCAACTAATTCTGTATCAGAACGATGTTTGCCGTTGATCATTCCATCAGCAACAACGCAGGATAACAGAGATTCAATGGCCGCAAGTATTGCAATGGTAAATGCATTTGGAATCGCTGATTTCACCATAGAAAATTTGACTGCAGGTATATGGAATGATGGCAGATCATTTGTGATCGTATAGAGGTTTCCAATCGTTGAAACATGGAGTGGCAGAAATTTTACCATAAGAATACCAATGACCACAGCGATCAATGATCCAGGAATTCTTTTAAAAATATATGGACTGATGATCAGGATGGCAAGACTGACTCCGCCAACGATCAGGGCATCAACATGGAAAGATGAAAATCCAAGGGCAAATGCATTTAGTTTTTCCATTGTTTCAATTGGTTTTAAACCATTTGGATAAGTAACACCAAAGAAATCTTTTAACTGTCCGATGACGATCGTAACAGCGATCCCAGAAGTAAATCCAGTGGTGATCGTATAAGGAATAAATTTGATCAGACTTCCAAAGTGGCAAAGTCCCATAAGGATCAAGAAGATACCAGCAAGGATCGTGGAGATCACAAGACCGTCAAGCCCGTCTTTTGCAACGATTCCGGCAACAATGGTTGCAAAAGCAGCGGTTGGTCCGGCAATCTGTACGCTGCTGCCACCGAAAGCAGAGATCACAAATCCAGCAACGATCGCAGTAAAGATACCTGCTTGTGGTCCAACACCAGAAGCAAGTGCTAAGGCAATGGATAATGGAAGAGCTATGATCGCAACGATGATCCCAGCGGTAACATCTTTGACAAATTGTGATCGGTCATAGGATTTCAGTGTGGTTAGTAACATAGGTTTGATTTGGTTCATGTAAAGTTTGTATCCTTTCTTTTCTAGTTTTTCAAGCTGTAGTGTATACAAGTATAGCATGCTAAGATAGTGTTAAGAAATAAAAAGATGAAATGTTTTCAAGAATATACAAGCAAATCATCATATCAAAAAAAGGAAGCCTGAATCTCAGGCTTCCTTTTTCAATGGAAATGGGTGATATTTCTTTTCCCATTTTTTCAAAAGATGTTTGATCTTATATTTTCTATAAGTTTGTATGATCACAAAAACAGATAGAACAAAAAGAACAGGTGCTAAAATAAATTTCATGAATAGATGCATAAAAACCTCCTATTATAAATGATAACAATAAATTAGTTGGTTTTATCATAACAGAAATAAGGCCGGCGGTCCATTACAATAGAAACTATTGCCACAGGCGGTTATTTGAAAAAATGATTCATAATAAAATCAGAGTATATAAGGAGTGTGGAGAGCTATGAAGCCCATTAATTATAAAGCTCTGGGAGCGAAAATTAAAGAATATCGTAAAAAAGAAAATATAACACAGGAACAACTTGCCGAGATGGCAGATATTTCATTAAGTCATATGTCAAATGTGGAGACGGCTTCAGTAAGCGTTTCACTGCCAGCACTTAAGCTGATCGCAGATGCACTAGGTGTTACCATAGATGAACTGTTGGTGGACAGTTACAGCAAGAAACAGAAAAAATATTTTTACAGCAAGAAGATGGATCTGATCATGGAACAATGTGAGACGGTAGAGCAGGAGATCATTGTGAATACTGTTTCAACCTTAGCAGATAATTTATTAAAGAGTCGAAAGAAAAAAGGAGTCTGAGGACTCCTTTTTGTAGTTATTGTATGAAATAAAAAAACCGAAGTCACAAACTTCGGTATGCCGATGGCGAGATTCGAACTCGCACGAACGTAAGCTCACTGCGACCTGAACACAGCGCGTCTGCCAATTCCGCCACATCGGCTTAAGTGCAGTTGAGGGGACTTGAACCCCTACCCAGTTAACCCGGACTAGATCCTTAGTCTAGCGCGTATGCCAATTCCGCCACAACTGCGCAACAAGGTTATAATATCACTATAGGTGTGATCTGTCAATAAAAATTGCAAAAAAAATTAAAAAAATTTAAAAAAGTTGCAAAATATAGATTTTAACGGACATTTTCGGTATAATCTGCATCAGAATAGTAAAGAAAAAAGAAGAAAAATTTAAAATTCGGAGGAAAAAATTATGTTGATCGGTTCTCATGTAGGGATGAAAGGCAAAGAAATGTTTCTTGGATCAGTGAAAGAGGCATTATCTTATGGAGCCAATACATTTATGGTGTATACAGGTGCACCACAGAATACAAGAAGAAAAAAGATTGAAGAATTAAGAATCGAGGAAGGTACTCAGTTGATGAGAGAAAGCGGAATCGATACATTTGTCGTTCACGCACCATATATCATCAATCTTGCCAATACGACAAAGTCAGAGACATTTGAACTGGCAGTCGAATTTCTGGAAGTGGAAGTAGAACGTACCAAAGCCATGGGAAGTCATACCCTCGTGCTTCATCCGGGTTCTCATGTTGGAGCAGGTTTAGACAAAGGGATTGACCGCATCATTGAAGGACTTAACAAAGTCATGTACAAAGATATGCCGGTTCAGATCGCACTTGAGACGATGGCAGGCAAAGGAAGCGAGATCGGACGTGAGTTTGAGGAATTAAAAAGAATCTATGATGGTGTTAAATACCCTGAGAATCTAAGAGTATGTTTTGATACCTGTCATGTAAGTGACAGCGGACTTGATCTGACAGAAGGATTTGAAGCAGTGATCGATAAATTTGATAAGGCAGTTGGCAAAGACCAGATTGCAGTCTTTCATATCAACGACAGCAAGAATCCAGTCGGAGCAGGCAAAGACCGCCACGAGAATCTTGGATTTGGAACGATCGGATTTGAGACATTAAATCATATCGTTCATCATAAAGATTTTGAGAATGTACCAAAGATCTTAGAGACACCATATATCAAAACAGAAGATGGAAAGAAATCCTATCCGCCATACAAATACGAGATTGAAATGCTTCGCACAGAAACATTCGATCCACAGATGAAAGAAAAGATTTTGGAGGATCATGCAAAATGAAGATCACATTTATAGAACACAGCGGTTTTATGGTAGAAATGGAACGCACAGTGTTATTATTCGACTATTATCAGGGAGAGATTCCAGCATTTGATAAAGAGAAGACATTATATGTGTTTGTATCCCACAGCCACGCAGACCACTATAATCCGGTTATCTGGAAATTAAAAGAGCAATATGAAAAAGTGCAGTATATCATATCCGATGATGTGAAAACAAAGGAAGATGCACGAATCATGAAACCACATGAGAAAAACGAAATAGGAGAGATCACAGTAGAAACTTTAAAATCGAATGATATGGGAGTGGCATACATTGTTGAAGCAGAAGGAAAGGTGATCTACCATGCAGGTGATCTAAACTGGTGGCATTGGAATGGAGAACCAGAGGAAGACAACGAATATTACAAAAATACCTTCCAGGAAGAGATGAAATATCTGGAAGGTAAGAAGATTGATGTTGCATTTATGCTGCTTGACCCAAGACAGGAAGATAAATACTGCTGGGGAATGAATTATTTTCTGGAGCATACGGATTGCAAAACAGTATTTCCAATGCACTGCTTCCAAAAATACAAGATCAACCATCACTATCTAAATTGTGATGATGGCCGCAAATGGAATCAGATCGTAAAAGATATCACTAAGGAAGGTCAGTGTTTTGACATCTGATCATTGATGATGATCTATTTCGATAACGTTCCATTCACCGATCAGGCGGTCAAGGGAATAAGAAGCATTGGCAGGGCTTGTGGAAGGAAGTTTCACAGCTTTGATCCCTGTCATTTTTTCGCAATATTTATGATAAAGTTTATAAGCGGTTCCACCATTGGTATATATCTGACGGATCGGAGCCGCTTTTAATATATCTGAGAAGTTATTTGGAACTGCATTTTTAATACTACTGTCACTAGAGCCTTCAATATCGCAGGAGGCAATCACATCCCACACCGCAATATGATTTCTTAATAAAAACTCTTTCTTCTCGTCGATCGTCTCAGGCAGCACATCATTTACGACGGCAGATAATACTTTCCAGAAACGATTTTGTTTATGATGATAAAAGAATTGTCCTTCTCTGGATTTTACAGAAGGAAACGAACCAAGAATTAAAATCTCGCTGTTTTTATTGTATACAGGTGGAATTTCATGAATCACATGTGTCATGTCAAACTGTCCTTTCTTTTGTTTTTTCTACATTTTACTACATATATTTTAACAGATGATGAAAAAGTGTGAAAGAATCCGTCAAAATCTGTAGGAAGTTGTTGGCTTTTTAACCTATATTTTGACAAAGTATTTCTACGCTCTTTTTTATAATTGCATTATGTATTTCATAGAGATGTTTTTGGAACAATGGGTGATGGGGATCATACAACTCATTTTGCTTGGAACAATCTTAAAAAAGAAGATGAAATACTTAAGAATGTTGTATTCCGCAGGAATTGGAAGCCTTGGCGGGTGTCTGATCGTTGAATATTGTAGTAAATATCATACGTTAAGTTTTTGCCTGATAGAACCGGTTTTGATCATAACGATGAAAACGGCATATGAGATATCTATGAAAAAAGCGGTGATTTACAGTGTGTATGCATGGATGACGAGCGCAGTAAGCGGCGGTGTTTTCACAGTGATAAGACAGCATTTTTTGATGCCGTGGATCATATGTGCAGCGGCTACACCAGTTTTGATAAGAAAAGGATACCATTTATTTGGAAAAGATTTTCTGGAAAAACAAGAAAGTTTTTATGAAGTTGAATTTCTATGGAACGATACGAGAGTCTGCGTATGCGGTTTTGTAGATACAGGAAATTTCTTATATGACCCGATCAGTCATCTTCCAGTCTGCATTCTGGAAGAAGAAGCATTCAAGAGGTATTTTCATCATTCCTTAGAGGAATTTATCAAAAAGTATGAAACTGACAAGATTCGTCTGATTCCTTATCGAAGTATTGGAAAAGAAGGGGGAATCATGACAGCAATCTATGTCAGTAATCTAAAGATCATGAAGGAAAAACGAAGGATAGAAGTACCACATGCAGTGATCGCAGTTTCCAAAGTCTCTTTATCAAAATGGGGACAATATGAAATGTTGCTGCATCCGGACTTGATAAAAAATGGGAGGTAATATCGTGTTAAAGTTAAGCTTGGTAAGTGGAAAGAGAACATTTTTTGCAAGAGGAAATGAAATTCATTATATTGGAGGAACAGAAATCCTTCCGGCACCGCTTGATTCGGTGGAGGAACAGAAGATGATCCATATGCTTGGAACATCAGCGCAGGAAGAGGCAAGAGCAAAGCTGATCGAGAGAAATCTACGACTCGTCGTGTACATAGCAAAGAAATTTGACAATACAGGAATTGGTGTGGAAGACTTAATTTCCATCGGAACGATCGGACTGATCAAAGCGATCAATACATTTAATCCAGCAAAGAAGATCAAACTTGCAACCTATGCATCCAGATGCATTGAAAATGAGATTTTAATGTATTTAAGGAGAAATAATAAGACAAAGATGGAAGTGTCCATCGATGAGCCGTTAAATGTTGACTGGGACGGAAATGAATTGTTATTATCCGATATCCTCGGAACAGATGACGATATCATTTATAAAGATCTGGAACATGAAGTAGACAAGAAACTGTTGATGCGTGCAATGACAACACTGACGGAACGTGAAAAGATGATCATTGAATTACGATTCGGGATCAACCAGAAAGAAGGCGAGGAAAAAACGCAGAAAGAAGTTGCAGACCTTCTTGGAATCTCACAGTCTTATATTTCAAGACTGGAAAAGAAGATCATCAAGCGTCTGAAAAAAGAGATGATCAAGATGGGGTGTGTATAATATTGCCAAAATCTTAAGAAAATGTTCACTTTTTGTCATTTTATCCATGCTATAATGAATTTAACAAAACAATGAGACAGCAGCAATGAGGGGCAGGTTTTATAAACCGCCAGACAAAAGGAGGGTAAAATGAGAAGAAGTGAAAAACTAGGTATGCTGACAGGATTGATCGTTGGAACGATTCTTTTGCTGATCAGCTTTCTGATGGGAGTGAAGCCAGCCTGCAAGGTATGGGGAAGCCAGACAGCATTAAGTGCAAGTGAGGCCGAGAAAAAAGGAATAGAGAATAGTTTCCGTTACAAAAATGGAAAATTAATTGTTGATTCAACGAAAACAGCAGCGAGGACAACAACAAGTATCAATGTAAAACGGCCTGAGAATGCATCTGCACAGGGAATTGATGTAAGTTATCATCAAGGAGTGATCAACTGGGAGAAAGTAAAGAATACAGGGAAAGTAGATTTTGCGATCATTCGTTGTGGATATGGAATGAATGAGTGGAATGAGACAACACAGACTTGGACACAGGATGATCCACAATGGGAATATAACACAAGCGAATGTGAGAGACTGAATATACCATATGGAGTTTACTTATATTCCTATGCGGATACGACAGAGAAAGCAAAGAGTGAAGCCGAACATGTGATAAGAATGTTAGAAGGAAAGAATCTGTCTTATCCGATCTACTACGATATGGAAGATAAATCTGTTATGAATAACAGCAAGATAACAGCTACAAAAGCAAGCCAGATCGCACAGACATTTTTAAACACAATGAAGGCGGCAGGATATAATAATCTTGGTGTATACAGCAGCAAATATTATTTTGAAACAAAACTCACAGCATCTGTATTTAATCAATATCCAAAATGGGTTGCACAGTACAGTAATTCCTGCACCTATAAGAAGAATTATCAGATATGGCAGTGCAGCAATTCAACAGTGATTAACGGAATTTCCGGAAAGGTTGATTATAATTACAAGATCGGTCTTGTCATTAGTCAGAATAATATCAATACAACGGTTGGAAGAACAACAGGACTAAGTGCGTATGATCCTGCAAACAGCAAAAAAATATCCGTACAGTGGAAATCTTCCAACACAAAGATCGCAACGGTTGATAAAAATGGAAAGATCACGGCAAAATCCGCAGGGAAAGTATACATCACAGCAACACTCAACAGTTCAGCCAAAGCAATCTGCAAAGTAACAGTCACACCAAAACCAACAAAGATCAAAAGTGTAAAGAAAAGCGGTAAAAACGGAATCAAGATCACATGGAACAAAGTATCCGGTATCAGCAATTACCAGATCTACATGTCCACAAAATCAAAATCAGGTTTTAAAAAGATCGCCACAGTTTCTGCCAGCAAAACATCTTACACAAAAACTAAATTAAAAAAAGGCAAAAGATATTATTTCAAAATAAGAACAGCCAAAAAAGTTTCAGGAGCATATTACTATAGTTCCTACACAGCAGTAAAATCAGTAAAACGATAAAAACTACCAAAACTACCCCTTTCAATTCTGTTCCATTTGTAGTAGCATAAAAGGTATCAAATGATATAGAAAAAGGAGATTGTGTAAAGATTTTATGAATAATAAATATACAATTATCAAACAGGAATCTATTGAAGAATTAAATGGAACAGGATACCTTTTAAAACATAACAAGACAGGGGCAAGAGTCGTTGTCGTATCAAACGAAGATGACAATAAGGTATTCCAGATCGGCTTTCGTACACCACCGACAGACGACACTGGAGTACCTCATATCTTAGAGCATTCCGTATTATGCGGATCAAGAGAATTTCCAATGAAAGACCCGTTTGTAGAACTGGTCAAAGGATCATTAAACACATTTTTAAATGCTATGACATATCCAGACAAGACAGTCTATCCGGTTGCAAGCCAGAATGACAAAGATTTCTTTAATCTGGTACATGTCTATCTTGATGCCGTATTTTATCCAAACATCTACAAGAAACCAGAGATCTTAAAACAGGAAGGATGGCATTATGATCTGTTAAGTGAAGATGCCGACCTTACTTATAATGGTGTTGTATTTAACGAGATGAAAGGAGTATTCTCATCTCCAGACCAGCAGCTTGCACGTATCA
>OHAC01002785.1_pt1 | contig 13300 bp, 10 predicted proteins | sample 1577051 | NCBI WGS metagenome assembly OHAC01 (sample SAMEA3541499, study PRJEB24748) | human gut metagenome | biome: human gut; feature: human-associated habitat; material: faeces | place: China | collected 2012 | reverse complement strand
AGAAGGCTCAGGATGCAGGCTTCAAGAAAGTTGTTCTTCGTCCGCTGATGGTTGTTGCTGGTGACCATGCAAACAACGATATGGCCGGTGATGATGAGGATTCCTGGAAGAGCCAGTTTGTAGCATCCGGAAACTTCGATAAGGTTGACTGCCAGATCGAGGGTCTTGGAAGAATCGAAGCCGTTGAGAAGCTTTATGTAGAACATACAAAGGCAGCAATCGATTCTCTGGGAAGCACTGATGAATCCGCAGATTCTGATGCAGCAGATACAGAGGCTGATTCTGCTGAGGAGTCCGCAGAATAATAAATACAAAAATATCTGAGTGAGTTCAGATACCTATAAGAAATCAATGTAACTGCCCGGAAAGATCAGGAAGACTGTTTTCCGGGCAGATTGCTGTATCTATGGAAGGGAGAAGATTATCATGAAAAAACGCTATGTAAACTTAATTCTTGCAATGGCAAGTGCATCAGTCCTGGTGCTGGGCTCTGTGCCTGCGATGGCAAAAACAGACGAAACAAAAACAGAGTCCGGTGAGGAAGCAGAAGCTTCCGAAGAAAAGGATACAGATGCAGCCAAAGCAGATACCCTGGAAGATGGCGTTTATACAGCAGAGTTTGAGACAGACAGCAGCATGTTTCATGTAAATGAGGCCAATGACAAAAAAGGAGAGCTCACGGTCAAAGATGGTAAAATGACCATCCACGTAAGTCTGGTTTCCAAGAAGATCGTTAACCTGTTTGCGGGAACTGCCGAGGATGCCCAGAAGGACGGAGCAGAGATCATTGAGCCGACCACAGATACAGTGAAGTACAGCGATGGTTATACAGAGGAGGTTTACGGATTTGATATCCCGGTACCGGCCATTGGTGAGGAATTTAACGTGGCGATCCTGGGAGAAAAAGGCAAATGGTACGACCATAAAGTCAGCGTAAAGGATCCTGTAAAAACAGAGGATACTGCTGAAAAAACAGCGGACGATACAGAAAAAAAAGAAGCTGCCTCTGACAAAAAGACAGCAGAAAAGTCAGATGAGTCTAAAGATGGAAAAACCTCTGACGACAAGAAATCCGAAGGGAAAAAGCCGGAAGATCTGAAGCTGGAGGATGGAACCTATGAGACTGATGTAACCCTTACAGGCGGATCAGGAAGGGCATCCGTAGAATCTCCGGCCAAAGTAGAGATCAAGGACAAAGAAGCTACGGCAACCATCATCTGGAGCAGTCCGAATTATGATTATATGATCGTGGACGGCGAAAAATATGAGCCGGTGAATAAAGACGGAAACTCCACATTTGAGATCCCGGTCACTGTCTTTGATGCAGAAATGGAAGTGACTGCAGATACTGTAGCCATGAGTACGCCTCACGAGATTGAGTATACTCTGAATTTTGATTCTTCAAGTATGAAAAAGGAAGAAAAATGAAAAAAATAATTTCATACATATTTCTGACGCTGACCCTGATCCTGGGGTGTGCTTTTGCAGTGCAGGCAGCAGAGACAGAACATAAGCCTGCGGATATTCCAGGCCTTACCTTTGACCACAGTATGGATCTTTCCTACGCAAAGGAATTTAATGTGGATTACTACAACGATGGCTATGCGCTGCTCACCATTGATCAGGAAGGACAGTTTCTTGTAGTTCCCGAAGGCAAGAAAGCACCGGAGGGGCTGGATCCTGACATTGCGGTTCTGCAGCAGCCCATAAACAATATCTATCTGGTAGCAACCTCGGCCATGGATCTTTTCCGCGCTATCGACGGGATTGACAGCATCAAGCTTTCCGGAACCAAGGAAGACGGATGGTATATCCAGGAAGCAAAGGACGCCATGGAACAGAAAAAGATGATCTATGCCGGCAAGTACAGTGCTCCGGATTACGAGCTGATCCTGAACGAGGGCTGTGACCTTGCCATTGAATCCACCATGATCCATCACAATCCGGAGGTACAGGAGAAGCTGGAGCAGTTCGGGATCCCTGTAATGGTAGAGCGTTCCAGTTATGAGAGTCATCCTCTTGGAAGGACCGAGTGGATGAAACTTTACGCAGTTCTTCTGGGAAAAGAAGATGTGGCAGAAAAGGTATTCAAAGAGCAGACGGACAAGCTGGATAAGGTTCTCACCGCAGATAAAACAGACAAGACCGTGGCGTTCTTTTATATCAACTCCGTAGGTGCGGTAAATATAAGAAAAAGCGGCGACTATGTTTCAGAAATGATCTCTCTCGCAGGAGGAAATTATGTTCCGGAGGATACGGGAGTAAATGACAATGCTCTTTCCACCATGAATATGCAGATGGAGGAGTTTTATGCCAAGGCGAAGGATGCAGACTATATCATCTACAACAGTACGATCGACGGGGAACTTAAGACCATTGATGAGCTTCTTTCCAAAAGTAAGCTTCTTGCAGATTTCAAGGCAGTGAAGAACGGAAATGTCTGGTGCACAGGCAAAAATCTTTTCCAGGAAACCACCGGACTTGGAACCATGATCGAGGATATCCACACCATGCTGACTACAGATGATGATTCTCTGGATGAGCTGACCTATATGCATAAACTGAAATAAAATCCAGTGTTCGCTTTAACTCCTTTGCCGGTTTCCACCTGTGAGCAGGAAACGAAAGGATATGATAACAAAACAGAAGAGGAGTGTACCAGAAAAAATGAATGACAGAAAACGCGCAGTCCGATACGGGATCTCTTTTGTGATCCTTGCGGTACTTTTGATCTTTTTATTTATATGGAATGTAAATTCCGGAAGTATCCACCTCTCTGTGAAGGAGATCCTGAACATCATATTCCGGCATCAGGGAGATGAAACTTCTTATAATATCGTCTGGGAGATCCGTCTTCCCAGGATACTGGCAGTGATCATCCTTGGCGGAGCACTTTCTGTTTCCGGATTTTTGCTGCAGACCTTTTTTAACAACCCTATCGCGGGACCCTTTGTACTGGGAATCTCTTCCGGTGCCAAGCTGATCGTGGCGCTTCTGATGATCTTTTTTTTAAGCAGATCGGTGTCCATCGGTTCCGGTGCCATGATCCTGGCTGCTTTTGCGGGCTCAATGATCTCCATGGGCTTTGTGCTCCTTGTGGCAAAAAAAGTCCACAACATGTCCATGCTGGTCATCAGTGGTGTTATGATCGGCTATATCTGTTCGGCCATCACAGACTTTGTGGTGACCTTTGCAGATGATTCCAACATAGTCAATCTTCACAACTGGTCACTGGGAAGCTTTTCCGGTATGACCTGGGGGAATGTGCAGACTATGGCTGTTGTGGTACTTCTTACCATGGTGATCGTATTTTTTATGTCAAAACCGATCAGCGCCTATCAGCTGGGGGAGACTTACGCGCAGAATATGGGAGTTAATATCAAGGTTTTCAGGATACTTCTGATCCTGCTTTCCAGTATTCTTTCTGCCTGTGTGACTGCTTTTGCAGGGCCGATCTCCTTCGTGGGGATCGCTGTGCCTCACATTGCAAAAAGTCTCCTGAAGACTGCCAAACCGCTGCTTGTGATCCCGGCCTGTTTTCTGGGCGGTGCAGTGTTCTGCCTGTTCTGTGATCTGATCGCAAGAACTGTATTTGCACCGACGGAGCTGAGCATCAGTTCTGTGACGGCAGTTTTCGGGGCACCGGTAGTTATCTATATCATGATTCGCAGACAGCAGAGGATATAAACGATGAAATCATATTTTTTTTATACAGATCAGCTGACCGTAGGCTATGATGGAAAACCGCTGATCAAAGAGATCAATATTCAGCTGAATAAAGGAGAGATCCTGACACTGATCGGTCCCAACGGTGCCGGAAAATCTACTATTTTGAAGAGTATCACAAGACAGCTTTCTCTGATCAGTGGAACGATATATCTGGAACATGAACAGATGAGCCGGATGACCAACAGGGAAGTGTCAAAAAAACTGGCTGTAGTACTTACCGAGCGCATGCGCCCGGAGCTTATGACCTGTGAGGATGTGGTATCCACCGGACGATATCCCTATACCGGAACTCTCGGGATCCTTTCCGCAGAGGACAAGGAAAAAGTTAAAAGTGCCATGGAGATGGTTCACGCCTGGGATCTGAAGGACCGGGATTTTACAGCCATCAGTGACGGACAGAGACAGCGTATCCTTCTGGCACGCGCCATCTGCCAGGAACCGGAGATCATTATCCTGGATGAGCCGACCTCCTTCCTGGATATCCGGCATAAGCTGGAGCTTCTTGCCATTTTGAAGAAGATGGTACTGGAAAAACAGATGACGGTGATCATGTCCCTTCATGAGCTGGATCTTGCCCAGAAGATTTCTGACCAGGTGATCTGTGTTCATGGAGATCACATTGAGAAATATGGTGCACCGGAGGAAATCTTTACCTCAGATTATATTCGGAAGCTTTATGGCATCACCCGTGGGAGCTATAATGCAGAATTCGGCTGCGTGGAAATGGAACCTCCGGCCGGAAAACCGGAGGTATTTGTGATCGGAGGAAATGGAAGTGGGATTCCGGTATATCGGAAACTGCAGCGACAGGGGATTCCTTTTGTGACCGGAGTTCTCCATACCAATGATGCAGATTATCAGGTGGCAAAAGAACTGGCTGCAAAAGTGATCACGGAGAAGCCTTTTGAATGCATTTCAGAGTCAGCCTTTGAAGAAGCGCTGGAGTTCATGGGAAAATGTGAAAAAGTGTACTGTCCGCTGAAGGATTTTGGTATCATGAATGAAAAAAACCGGGAATTGTTGAAAAAAGCAAAAGAAACCGGAAAATTAAACCGGATCAGATAAGTTCGCTGGGAAAAAGTGAAAAGCAATAAAACGTTGTCAGAAATGTGAGATATAATTTCCGGCAGCGTTTTTTTTATATAATATAAATTACAAATATTTCTGCAGCTGTGTTATAATACAACAAGAATGACAGATCGTAAAGCGCTCGCATTCGTGGAGATGTAAGTAATGGAGATGAATGTCCGTTTTACACCGCAAAAGTTAAGCAGATACAATCAATCCGAAAAAATATATGGAGGGAAGATCAATGAAAAAAAGAAACATGATCGCAGCTCTGCTCTGCAGTGCATGCCTTGTGGCAGGAAGTGTAAATCCCGTATTTGCAGATGCATCGAAGGTAGTAACACTTGGAGCAGATCTTACGGATGCTCAGAAGCAGACAATGATGAAATATTTTAATGTAAGTTCCGATCAGGTGCAGGTGATGACCATTACAAATGAGGATGAGCATAAACACCTGGATAATATCGCACCACAGTCCCAGATCGGTTCCAGAACTTTGAGCTGTGCTTATGTGAAGCCTACACAGTCCGGCGGGATCAAGGTCCGCACAGCAAATCTGAACTGGGTGACAGGTAATATGATCGCAACCACACTTTCCACATCCGGTGTGAAGAATTGTGAAGTAGTTGCTGCCTGCCCGATGGAAGTATCCGGAACAGGTGCACTTACCGGTATTCAGATGGCATATGAGAAAGCCAGTGGAGAGAAGCTGGATGAGACCAAGACGAAGCTTGCCAACCAGGAGATCGTAACCACCGGTGAACTTGCAGATAAGGTTGGTAAAAATGAGGCGACAACAGTTGTAAACCAGTCCAAGATGGATGTGATCCAGAACGGAGTACAGAATGCAGATGAGATCCAGAATATTGTCATCAATGTGGCTGAGCAGAACAATATTTCCATAAGCCAGGACGATATTGACAGGATCGTGTCTCTTCTGGGACAGATCGCACAGCAGGATTACAATTATGATGATGTGAAGGAAACACTGGAGCAGGTAGATGCCAATACCACAGGCCAGGCCTCTTCCTCTGATGATACACTGGATGGAGAGAGCAGTGATGACACCGTAGATGTGGATGAAGATTCTTCAGATGATATCGTCAACAATGTAAATGACAGCATTCTTGGGGACGATGTGATCCAGAGCTCCACAGAGGACCCGGGTCTTGAGAAAGAAACAGGAGCAGATTCTCAGGATACAAGCAATGAGACCGGAATTCCGGATGCTACCGACGACGGAACCTATGGCAATGAGGAAAACTCGGACGAAAGCAGCACAGACGAAAGTACCTCTGATGAGAGCAGCACAGATGATAGTGCATCGGACGAGAGCAGCACAGACGAAAGTGCTTCTGACGAGAACAGCACAGATGAAAGCGCTTCTGACGAGGCTGCATCCGATGAAACCGGAATCCCGGAGGCAACAGAAGATACAGAATCTTCAGAAAGTACAGACGGCTCAGACCAGGCAGATAGTGCAGAAAACGATACTTCTGTGCTCAGCGAAGAAGCAAAGAACAATTATGACAAATTTGTCCTCTTTGTAAAAGGCGAGTATGAGGGAGATGCAGATTCCCTTCTCGCTGCAACGGAGGATACAGAGACAGTGGCAACGGTAACACTGGATGAGCAGACAGCAAAGAATGTGGCAGAAACTGTTGAGAAGGATTATTATGACATTCTGAAGGATGGTACAGAATCCTATGAGGCAGATGGTACAGAGAAATATCAGAGTACAGAGCTGAATATGATGGATCAGAAGCTGAAGAAGCTGTTCGGCATTGACAGTTCCCAAGAGGACACAGATGCCACAGACGTGACAGCTGCTATTCTTGCAGATGTTCCCCAGGAAGATAAGCAGACACTTTATAAAGAAACCATGAAATATCTGGCAGGTCTTTACGGCGAGAACACGGACGCTTCTGAGGAATCCGCAGCAGAATAAAAGATCAGCAGAAAAAGAGATGAATACGCCGCAGCAGAGAAAACAACCTCTGCTGCGGTATTTTTTGTCGTGCCGGAAAGATATCATGAAAATTTTGTGATTTACGACAAGGATTTGTGTAAGCACTGGAAAAATGGATTTTTCTGTGATAAAATTGACCGTAAATCGGTTTTGTGGACTCATACATCGCAAACCGTGACAGGGAAACGAGAAAGGGAAAAGGTAGAATTTATGAGCCTGGCAGTAGTAACATTAAAAAAAGGCGAAGGCAGATTCCTGAAATCAGGAGGCCTCTGGGTATATGACAATGAGATCGCAAGCATCATGGGAAGTTTTGTGAACGGAGATATCGTTCTGGTCCGGGACTTTGACGGATATCCCATGGGAAGAGGATTTATCAACACCAATTCCAAGATCACAGTCCGTATGCTTACCAGAGATGAGCGTACAGAGATCAGTCCGGAATTTTTGAAGCAACGTGTCCGCGACGCATGGGAGTATCGTAAGAAGGTAGTAGATACCGGAAGCTGCCGTGTGATCTTCGGAGAAGCAGACTTTCTTCCGGGTCTTGTTGTGGATAAGTTTTCAGATGTGCTTGTTGTACAGTCTCTTGCACTGGGAATCGACCGTCTTAAAGAAACAATCATAGATGCACTGAAGGAAGTCCTTGCTGAGGATGGAATCCGGATCCGCGGAGTCTATGAGCGAAGTGATGCAAAGGTACGCCGCCAGGAAGGAATGGAACTTACCAAGGGATTTATCGGAGAAGAATTTCCGACACTTGTTCAGATTGAAGAGAACGGTGTGAAATATGAAGTAGATATCAGGGACGGGCAGAAGACCGGATTTTTCCTGGATCAGAAATATAACCGTCTTGCTATCCAGAAGCTCTGCAAGGGGGCAAAGGTTCTGGACTGCTTTACACATACCGGCTCTTTTGCCCTGAATGCGGGAATTGCAGGGGCACAGAGTGTTCTCGGTGTGGATGCATCGGAAACTGCAGTTCTGCAGGCAAGACGAAACGCCAGTCTGAACGGCCTGGACGGAACAGTGAAATTCCTCTGTGAGGATGTTTTTGAGCTTCTTCCCGAGCTTGAGGAGAAGGGAGAGAAATTTGATGTTGTGGTACTGGATCCTCCGGCATTTACGAAATCCAGAAGCTCTGTAAAAAATGCTATCAAGGGATACCGTGAGATCAATCTCCGTGCAATGCGTCTTGTAAAGGACGGCGGATTTCTGGCGACCTGTTCCTGCTCTCATTTTATGACATATGAGCTGTTTACACAGACCATTGGTCAGGCAGCGAAGAATGTCCATAAGAGACTGCGCCAGGTAGAGTACCGTACACAAGCACCGGATCATCCGATCCTCTGGTCAGCTGACGAATCCTATTATCTGAAATTCTACATTTTCCAGGTATGTAATGACCGTTAGGAACTGCCATCCGGATTTTTTTACGGAAATTTTTTGGCAGTGCCATATGGCAGTGAAAAGGAGAAGCAGATCATATGAGAGACAAATTCAATAAATTTATGCAGGGACGTTATGGAGTGGATGATCTTTCCAGGTTTACCATGGGAGCTGCACTGGTTCTGATCATTCTGGCAATGTTTGCCAATATATTCAGCAGAACTGCCGGCAGCACTCTTGACATTCTCGGGGTCGCAGCAATCGTATATGCATATATACGTATTTTTTCCAGAAATATCCAGCAGCGTTATGCCGAAAATCAGAAATTCCTTCAGATGACGTCGAAGTTCCGTTTTCGCTTCAATAAAGAAAAGAATCTGATGAAGCAGAGAAAGACCCATCACATCTACAGCTGTCCGGGCTGCGGACAGAAGATACGTATTCCAAAGGGAAAGGGCAAGATCGAGATCGAATGTCCGAAATGCCACACAAAATTCGTAAAAAGGAGCTGACATGTTCGGATATGTGACCGTTAATAAACCGGAAATAAAATTCAAGGATTTTGATGTGTACCGTTCTTTTTACTGCGGCCTTTGCAGAGAACTTCGGGAGAGATACGGGATACCGGGACAGATCTCACTGACTTATGATATGACATTTGTGGTCCTTCTTTTAAGCGCCCTTTATGAACCGCCAACGAAGAAAGGAACTTCCAGGTGTGTGGTCCATCCGCTGAAGCCCCAGCCGGTACGTAAAAATACAGTAACTGAGTACTGTGCGGATATGAATGTGATCCTTACCTATTACAAATGTATGGATGACTGGCAGGATGAACACAAACCACTGCACTATGCATATGCAAGAATTCTGAAGAATTGCGGAAATATGCATATGTCCGCTTATCCGGAGAAGATCCAAAGGATCCGAGGCGCACTGGAGGAGCTTTCTTCCCTGGAAAAACAGAGGGAAACCGATGTGGACCGTGTAGCCGGGTGTTCCGGACGTATCATGGAAGAGATTCTGGCCTTCCGTAAGGATGTCTGGGAATCATCCCTGCGCCGTCTGGGATTTTATCTCGGAAAATTTATCTACATCCTGGATGCTTATGATGATGTGGAAAAAGATGCAGAAAACGGAAATTACAATCCTTTCCTTGAAAAATATAAGATAGAAGGGTTCGAGGAAGAGGTACGTCGGCTACTTATGATGATGCTTGCAGAATGCTGCAGAGAATTTGAAAAGCTGCCGATCATCCGATACGGAGATATCCTTCGAAATATTTTATATTCCGGCGTCTGGTGCCGCTTTGCGGCGATCGGACAGAAGCGCAGGGAAGAACGGGAGAAAGAGAAAAGATGTTAGATCCATACAGCGTGCTGGGAGTTCCCAGAAACGCATCTGATGATGAAATAAAAAAGGCATACCGGAAGCTGAGCCGAAAGTATCACCCGGATGCCAATATCAATAACCCGAATAAGGATCAGGCCGAAGAAAAATTCAAAGAAGTGCAGCAGGCTTACGAGCAGATCATGAAAGAGCGTGAGTACGGAAGCAGTTCCCAGAATGGTTATGGCGGCTACGGAAATTACGGTGGTTTTGGAAATTACGGAAATGCCGGTTCCAGTGCCTATCAGGATGAGGAAAGTATGCGCAGAAGGGCGGCAGCCAATTATGTGCAGAGCGGTCATTTTAAGGAAGCTATGAATGTACTGGATTCTCTTGGTCAGAAAAATGGAGAATGGTATTACCTGGCTGCTATGGCAAATATGGGAATGGGAAATAATGTAACAGCTCTGGATCAGATCCGTGAAGCAGTCCGTCAGGAACCGGATAATATGCAGTACCGTATGTTACTCCAGAGAATGGAAGGCGGTGGCGGCTGGTATCAGCAGCGACAGGATCCCTTTGGGGGAATGCCGACCGCAGGAGGAGATATGTGTGATGCCTGCTGCAGGACCATGGCCTGTTTCATGTGCTGGCCGGGCGGCTTTTTCTGCTGCTGATGCAGAAACAAAGCGGTCATCGATATCCCGGAACTGAGAATCGGAATATCCTGAGGCAGCATGTCCATATGATTGTAAGGCGGATCAGGCAGATCCGTTTTGCGATATAGATCGCAGAGGAATTTTTCTGACAGAAATCCACAGTGCTGTCCGGAAAATGACATACTGCAGAGAAAAAGAGGAGGAAATCATTATGAGTATAAGAATTGGTATTTTAGGCTACGGAAACCTGGGACGCGGCGTGGAGTGCGCCATCAAGCATAATCCGGATACAGAGCTGGTTGCAGTATTTACCAGACGTGATCCGGAGACTGTAAAGATCCTTACAGAGACCGCAAAGGTTTATTCTGTAAAAGACGCAGAGAAGCTGAAAGATGAGATCGATGTCCTGATCATCTGTGGAGGAAGTGCGACAGATCTTCCTGTTCAGACACCGGAGTATGTAAAATATTTCAATGTTGTGGACAGCTTTGATACACATAAGAAAATCCCGGAGCATTTTGCAAATGTTGACAAGGCAGCAACAGAGAGTGGACATGTAGGAATCATTTCCGTAGGCTGGGATCCCGGAATGTTTTCTCTGAACCGTATGTATGCAAATGCGATCCTTACAAATGGAAACGACTACACATTCTGGGGCAAAGGTGTCAGCCAGGGACATTCTGATGCAGTCCGCCGCATCAAAGGCGTAAAGGATGCAAAGCAGTACACCATTCCGGTAGAAGCTGCACTTGAGGCAGTAAGAAACGGAGAAAATCCGGAGCTTACTACACGTCAGAAACATACAAGAGAGTGCTTCGTAGTTGCTGAGGAGGGTGCTGATCTTGCACGTATCGAGGAAGAGATCAAGACCATGCCGAATTACTTTGACGAGTATGATACAACGGTACATTTCATTTCTCAGGAAGAGCTGGATCGTGACCACAGCGGTATTCCACACGGCGGTTTTGTGATCCGCAGTGGAAAAACAGGCTGGAACAATGAGAACAGCCATGTGATCGAGTACAGCCTGAAGCTGGATTCCAATCCTGAGTTCACATCTTCTGTGATCGTTGCCTATGCAAGAGCTGCATACCGCATGAACCAGGAAGGACAGAAGGGCTGCAAGACTGTATTTGATGTTGCACCTGCATATTTAAGTGCTCTTGACGGAGCAGAGCTTCGCAAAAAATTTCTGTAAGGATCTGTAACAGATCTGTAGCAGACAGGAGCAAAACTGCATAAAGAATCATATCCCCGGAGCATCAGTGAATATTTCTGATGTTTCGGGGATTTTTTCTGCATAAAATCAACATTGGTAATACCGGGATAACATTTTTTCTGAAAGAAAAGGAAAGAGTTGACGGACTGTAAAGAATGTTATATAATATGGACGTAAAATTGTAACAAAATTGTAATGTTTACGATCAGCCGGACTTAAGAAATAGTAAATATCAATGATCTATCTATCAAAGGAAGGTATGTATGCGAAAATTAAGCAGAAAATGGAAACTCTGGGGACTTTTTTTTGTTCTGATGTTCTTTGCAGCCGGAGCAACTGTACATACAACGGCAACAGATGTACAGGCTGCGACAAAAAACGGCTTTAAAACAGAAAAAGGAAAGTCCTATTATTATCAGAACGGCCAGAAGGTAAAAGGCTGGCTTACACTGAACGGGAAGAAATATTTTTTTAATAAATCCACAGGCGTACAGATGAAGGGCTGGGCTAAGGATTCCAAGGGTAAACGATATTTTTATAATGTCAACGGTGTCAAGGGCTATATGGCAACAGGCTGGCTTACAGACAGCAAGAACAATACCCGCTATTTTAATCCTACCAGCGGATATATGACAACGAAATGGGCCACGATCAGTAATAAGAAATATTATTTCTACAGCGGCAGTGGCGCTGCTGCAAGAAGCGTATTCCTTACAGACAAGCAGAATGTGACCAGATATTTTACCAGCAAATGCTTTATGGCAAAGGGCTGGGCAACGAATAAGAAAAAGCAGAAGCGTTATTTTGATCCAAACACGGGAGCTATGTATAAGGGCTTCAAGAAGATCGGCAGCAATACCTATTATTTTTACAGCAAGAGCGGCGTGATGGCTACCGGATGGGTCACAAATTCAAAAAAAGGATATAAATATTACTTTGATCCGTCAACCGGTGTCATGGCTACGGGAACGAAGACGATCGATGGCAAGAAGTATACATTTGGCAGCAATGGTGTCCTGGATACCAACCCGGGTACTGCTACAGTTACAAGCTCCAGGACCATCAAGAATTTCCTTGCTAATGCACTGCTTCCGGTAGGAAAGACTCTTTACGTATGGGGCGGCGGCCACAACTGGTCGGATGCGACCAGAAAGGGCATCAGTCCAAAATGGAAACAGTGGTATGACAGCAATTCCAGCTCCTATAATTACAGATATTATATGGATCTCAGTGAAGCTACAGAACAGAAGGGCCTTGACTGCTCCGGCTTTGTAGGATGGTCTGTATATCAGATCATGCAGAGCAGATCCGGCGGACCCCAGTATACTACTGTTTCCGGAGATATTGGATCGTTATATTCCGGTAAGGGAATGGGAACCATCGTTTCCCAGTCTCAGCTGGCAAGCTCAAACTGGAAGCTTTATCCGGGAGATATCGGATACAACAGCGGACATACCTGGATCGTTCTCGGACAGTGTTCGGATAAGAGTGTTGTGATTCTCCACTGTACACCGAATGCCGGCGTACAGATTTCCGGAACACCGACACCAAGCGGAACTTACGGAAGCCAGGCGATCAAGCTGGCAGAAACTTACATGTCCAGGTATCCTGGAGTCAGCAAATATGATTATCATGAATCCAGTGGTAACTATATCCGAAACGGTGCATACTTCAGATGGAACAGAAGCACACTTTCCGATCCCAACGGATATCTGAAGAAAACAGCCAACCAGATCCTTGCAGATCTTTTCTGATCGGAAATACGCGGAAAGAAATTTATATGTAATAAATGACTATAAGAAACATGCGAGGAGAACCTGAGATATCACAGGTTCTCCTTTTTGATGTCAAAATCATTAATAAATGTTACAAAATTTTAAACTAATTAATAGAAAATCCTTGCAATCCAAATAACACTGTGTTAATATATAAAAAGATTGA